>Cebus_capucinus_imitator_PRJNA485217_SSR093__coassemble_815_pt1 | contig 9889 bp, 3 predicted proteins | sample Cebus_capucinus_imitator_PRJNA485217_SSR093__metabat2_low_PE_002 | metagenome-assembled genome bin Cebus_capucinus_imitator_PRJNA485217_SSR093 | reverse complement strand
GCTGGAGCTGCAGGAGCGGCAGCTGGAGCTGCAGGAGCGGCAGCTGGAGCTGCAGAAACCACTTTTTTGGCCACCAGAGCAGCTGCAGCTTGAGCCATTGGTGAGCTCGCCTGTGGCGTATCCATAGCCAAGGAGTCATCACCAAAGTCAGCAATGCTACTAGTAATATTAGTAAAGTCTGATTCTCCGGCGCCATGGAGTGCACTAGAGACTAGCCCTCTTTTACTTTCCGCAGCACGAGCGCTAGGAGAAGCAACAGAGGTAGCAGAGGATTGCTTTGCTAAAGCATCTTGGTCCTGGTGGTCAGTCGGCGCCGCACTAGTCTGATTGACCTTTGAAGAGACTAGTGCTTTAGTTTTTGGGAAATCGCTGCCCTCGTCACCTAAAGAGCCGAAATCACCAAAATCACCGGAGCCACCGAGGTCACCGGCGCCACCGAAGTCGCCTGAACCGCCAAAGTCAGCATCAGCGCCAAAACCACCACCGGCGTCAGCACCGAAATCGCCGCCGCCAAAGTCACCACCGGCACCAGCGTCAGAACCAAAGTCTCCGCCGCCAAAGTCACCACCGGCACCAGCATCGGAGCCAAAGTCGCCACCGCCGAAGTCTCCACCGGCACTGCCGGCATCGCCAGCATCGGTACCAAAGTCACCGCCACCGAAGTCACCACCAGAACTAGCTGCGTCGGAACCAAAGTCTCCGCCGCCAAAGTCGCCACCAGCGTTGCCAGAGTCACTCGCATCGGCGCCAAAGTCACCGCCACCAAAGTCACCACCGGAACTACCAGCATCGGCGCCAAAGTCACCGCCGCCAAAGTCGCCACCGGCACCAGCATCGGAGCCAAAGTCACCGCCGCCGAAATCGCCGCCAGCACCCCCAGCATCAGTGCCGAAATCGCCGCCAGCACCGAAGTCACTATCACCACCTAAGTCTACTTGCGAAGCAGCAGACTCTTGATCATTGAGGCTATTAGCCCAATCATCACCCGCGGCATTAGCTGCACTCTTATCTAAAGAGGCCGAGCTATTGGATGAAGCACTATCCCAAGCGGCTTGAGCCTCATCTTCCATGCTTGGAGTAGCAGGAGCAGGCTGAGGATTAGCTCGCGCCGCTGCTGCGGCCCCCACCGCCCCAGCTGCTGCAGCTGCCATAGCTGCAGCTTTAGGAGCGGCTGAAGCACTAGGCGCTGCGGGAGGCTCGGCTACCGAGCCTGGACTGGGAGGCATGACGATCTCGTCATGGAAGTCAGGGGCATGGACACCGCCGCCCTTAACGCCAGAATTACCAGAATCGGCAAAGTCACCTAAATTGTTATCGAAGCCGGCATCAAAGTTGTCATCAGAGACGGCATGGCCCATATTTTCTTCATGAGAGATTGGCATGTCATCATCATGGATAGCCCCGCTATCAGCAAGAGCCTGTTTTGGCGCAGACTTAGATTCTGGAGCAGCGCTAGTTTTACTTTCGCTTGCTTTCTCTTTACCACCATCAGCACTAGCGGCACTAGCAGCTTCGGCGAGCAGACGGGACATCTCAATATCGTCCTCATCCATATAATCGCCAGTATCATCTTCATAGGTGCTAGCTAAAGCACGGTCACGACGCATCCGCGACTTGAAGACAAATAAACCAATAGATAAGAGTAAGGCAACAATACCGACAACGAGCAGTACCCACATGATAGGGCCTGACTCTAAGAGGGAATTATTAGAACGAGCTGGTGCTTCGGGATCGTGATTACTTTGCACACGATTGCTTAAAGCAGTCACCGAATCCGCAGTGTTATTCTGTACAGCACGAATCTGATCTACTTGCGCATTAATACGCGAAAGACTGCTTCTTAATTCATTATTAGATTGCTGTAACTCTGCAATCACTTGCTCATAGCGCGAGACTAACTCACCCACTTCTTCTTTAGCTGCTACAGCTGCCGTATCTTTAGCTACCTTAGCCGAACGTTGGATATTGTCATCTAAACGCTTGTAGATATCTTTTTGCGCCGTTTGAATATTGCGCTCAGTACGATCTAATAATTGCTCAATAGCACGTAAATCTAAAGAGGCATTAGAGATCTGAGGTACTTCTTCTTGCGTTTGTTGAGCATTTTGTGCGGCTAATTGCTCATCAGTCAAAACCTGGGTATATGGATTTTCATTATGATTATCAGGAGCATCTAAAGTAGGATTGATGTCACGCAGAACGGTTTCACGAGCGACAAAAGTAGGAATAGGGCTAGTAACCGTACCGGCTCCATAAGGCGAGGAAGGGGCATTGTTAGCAGAACTATTAGTAGGGTTTTGGTTCTGAGCTAAGACACTGCGGTTAAGAGGTGGCAAGGTGGTAATACCACGGCTTAACAGATCAGAGCCAGTTTGGGTTAACTCTAAAGCCATTTCCTGATGGGCAGGAATATTTAAGGTAGCGCCACGACGTAAGTCATTGACGTTGCCATCATTGAAAGCATTACGGTTGTTACGATAAATCGAAGCTACAGCCTGGAACTCGTTGACATCGTTATAAGGGGCAGAATAACGATGGGAGATCGACCAAATAGTTTCCCGAGGGCCCACCACGTGTTGCGCGGCAATGCTGACCGGAATTTGATCGCCGTTAGGAGAGGCAATTTGCATTGGCGCATTAGGGGTGGCAGCTGGTGTATTGCCTTGAGCTGGAGTAGCTAAGTTAGCGCGATTAGGCGTTCCCGCATTACCTTGATTACCCGCTACAGCACCCGCATTTGGCGTGGTAGCTTGAGTATTTCCTTGAGCAGGAGTAGCTTGGTTATCTCCCTGTGCTGGCGTTGTCCCTTGATTATTAGCATTAAGCATATTGCCAATAGCCCGCAAAGGACTAGTAGCATCTTGTTGCCCTTGCGTATTAGTAGGAGTAGGAGCAGGAGCTGGAGTCGTAACCGCAGGTTGTGGCGCTGGCGTTGCCTGAGCGGTCGCGGCAGGACGAGCCGGACGAGGTCGGGCCGGAGCAGCTGTTTCTCCATCAGGGCCAGTAATGCTGATCGAGAATTCCTGTTCAGCATATGCGTTTGTAGTAACCGCTAGCGATGCCACCATTGCCACGGTCAAGAAGTGCTTGTAAAAGCTCATAACTTACCACCAATCTTCGTCTCAAGAAGAGACCCCTACACTAGGTAGCTGTTGCCGGCACACCTAGCTAGTCTGCACAAATGCAAAACAACCTGTGTTCCTTAAGACATCTAACTTTATGGGGTTGGCCAGGCTACGCTGACCTATGTCCGGGGCAAGAAAAAAATAGGGCAAGTCAAGAGATATAGCACCGCACATGCCTAACTCTTTAACTAAATCTATTTAGTGCTATTACCCTTAAACACTAAGTAGAGATTTTTTCTCTCCCAGAACATATGCTCTAAGGTAGCTTTACCTAAAAAAACTCCATTAGGTAACTACTTGCTAAAACATCCCAGTTAAGCACTAAAGCCACTGGGTTCTTTTTCTAATCAGCTCACGTACTCATTCGCGCTAGTATGCTTAGCACACGATGAGCACTCAGTGCACATCATTTAGCACACACTGCGCACAGCATTTAGTGCACACTGCGCACAACGCTTAGCGCACGCACTCTGCGCTTAGCACGCAGAGCGCAGTCAACGCGACGTAATCACGCCTGAGCTCAAGACTAGAATATATTCTGCTACTACTCTTGCACTCGCTCTTAACTCAAGCGTCTCTGGCTTAGCTAAGGCTCAGCTAAAGCTTAGCTACGGCTTAACCAAAGCTTAGCCAAGGCTCAAGTCAAGCACGACGACAGCTCTCCTCAATAAAGGCGAGTTATATCCAAGATATAGTTATCTTTCTCTATAAACTAAGCTTAGTTAGCTAACGCTTAGTTCTTAGCGCTTAGCTCTTAGGCTCAGCAACATCAGGAACTTAGCCAGCTGGTGTTTCACCAGAGGGCACTGTAAATCCCTCTACAGATAACTGGTTCCGTGTCGGATTGTTGCACTTCCTATATAGCCATTGACTCGCTGGCACTTATCCTATCTTGCATAAAAGCAAGGGTGCTACCTATAAGCACCTATAAACACCTATAAGTAAGCAGATCTACTGCGGGGCTGGCGCACAAGCGAGCTAGCGCACAAGCGAGCTAGCGCTCCTCTCTCAATTTGTGTTTAGTTTAACTTTGCTATTAATAAAGAGGCAGTAACTGGGGAACGCTTCTCCAAAATCTGTTGTGTACTAACTAATATTTCTCGATTAAGCAAGCAGCTTTCTTGCTCTATTAAGCTATTACTCTATTACTCTCTATCTCTCTATAAAGCTCTAGCACTTTCTAGAGCTCTCTAGTGATTGCGCCCCTACTACCTAATACCAATCTAACAACAAGATAGCTCGATAGTATGACTATTCGAGAGCATGACAGCATGACTGTTCGAGAGGATGACAGCTCGACAGCAGCGTCGCTTTAACCTAACTTAACTTCTTTAGGCTAAGAGCAAGGATCATACGAGAACCGTAGCACTCAAGATATAACTGTCAGGCGCAAAGAATGTCGGACATAAAGAATGTCGGACCAAGAATCTATGGCGCACTGTCAGGCATTCCTGCGGCATTATTGAGGAATAACTGAGCCTCTATCAGGCTTTAACACAATTACCGACGCTAGAGAAAATATGCTCCAGAATTGACTTTATGCAGGCATCATAGTCTTTATGCAAATAACATGCAAACAGCTATAACCTAGATAAAATCAGGCTTACACGCGTTAATTATCCTAATTAAGACAAAATAAAAGGGACATGCCCCCTTGTTAAATAGATACTAACATCCCAGCACAAAATGCAGCACGCAAACAAGGCAGCATGAAAACAATGCAGTATACAAACCAAGCAGCATACGCGCTGATAAAGTGCAGACCATGCGCTAATAAAGACTCATACTACGCACAAACCATGCACTGATAAAGTGCAGGCCATGCGCTAACAAAGCATGTACTAACAACAGACTAATGGTAGATCAATAACAGACAAACAGTGGCTCAATAGCAGACTCACAGCAGAGTAACAATTAGAGCAACATTAAAGTAACAATAGAGCGCAGACAGATATATAGATAGACAGACAGACAGACAAACAACCCAACAACTAACTAACCAAAGTAAGCCAACTAGTCTCCTGGTAGACACAAATAAATTAAGAGCAAACTAAATCATATTGTAGGGTTTATTAAGCTTAATCTCAGCTAAGACAATGCCGTGCTGTAAGAAAGCTCAAAGTTTTTCCTCTAAAACTTACTTGGCCCTGCTTTAGCTAAACCTCAGAGGTTAGGCTAGCTAAAAGATAAACCTATCAGATTTGATGATAGCAAGAGCAAAGTAATGCTAAAGTCAGGAATAGTATCTAAAAACACCCGTTAAACGTTAAAAATAGAGGCTAAGAACAGAGGTAAGGAAAATTATCCTGAGCAATCATGTAAGCAAATTGGTAAACAAGCAAATAGGTAAAAAGGCAAATCGTCTGGCAAAACCTGCCTGGCACGCTCTTTTTGCTGTAACTAGGTAGTGCTTGGGAAATATATTTTAACTGTTTATCCGTCATAATGACATGAACTAAAGCATATTGCACTAAAAGCACAATGCCCCTGTGTCTCACTACGCTAGTGGAGACTCCAGGGGCACTGAGAGCACAAAGAGTATGGCAAAGCCTAAGCTTAGCCCAAGCTAGCTTTACTTGCTTTGGCCTAGTTCATAATTTAGGCCTAGTTTAGCCCTAGTTCCTAGTTTAGGACTAGTTCCTAGTCTAAGCCTAGTTTAGGCTGGCTTAAGCCTGGCTTAGTTTGCTTTAGCCTAGTTTAGGCTGGAGCAGGGTTAATAAATCAAGTGCCGCCTTAGCTTCACCATGACGGGTATTATCCATGACTACGGTAAATTCAAAGGTAGCGCGACTAACCTTGCGAATGCGTCCGACAAAAAGACGATCATCTAACTCGGCACAGGTAACCGGAGTAATAATCGTGAGGTCTTCTTGCTTTTCTTCTAAAGCAATGACAGGGCTTTGTAAGAACACGTCCTTAAGCTGTTCTAAAGAGCAATCTTCCTCTAACTCCACATGCATAGAGAGGGTGTGTCCATAGAAAGTAGGAACTTGCAGACAGGTTAAGGAGAATTTATCGCCTAAATCATCGAGTAGGGCTTTAACCTCATGGGTCACCATCTTCTCGTGCGCACTAATACCTGCTTCATCCACTGCGCCAATGCGATTTAAGACATTAAAAGCGATTTGCGCCGGAAAATCGATCACCTCGACATCTAAGCCATTTAATAAGCGAGTTGTTTCCTTAGCTAAGGTCTGTGTGCCTAACTCTCCTTGCTCGGAAGCAGAAAGTAAAGCTGTTACTACGACCTGCTTTAAGCCATACTCATCATGTAAAGGATGAAGGGCCAGGACAATCTCACTAGAAGTAGCTAAAGGCACGGTAGCTAACTTTTTCTCTAGCACTTTACTGACGACATAAGGGTTAAGCTCAGCTAATACCACAGGGGTGTCCTGTTGGCCTGAGTAAAGATGACTATTATCGATAACGATGCAGCCGGCGCTCTGCGCCTTAGGCACCACGGTAGCGCTGATATCTTGTGGAGTTAATAACAGCACTACATCAGCCTGAGCAAAATCGAATTCTTCGATATAAGTGATGGGGTAATTTTTCCCGCGTAAAGGAACAGCATCAAATTCTTGCGGGAGGGGACTTAGAGGGAAAAAGTTCTCAAGCGGTAAGGCCGAATCTTCTAATTGTTCCAGCACTAACTTACCGACAATACTGTCATAGCCATATACAGCTAATTTCATCTAGACTCCCAAAGATCCTTAGATCGTCATAATACCCAGTACGCTTACTTATAAGCCTTAGGCGCATTGCTTAGCCAAACTAAGCCTAGCTAAGCTTAGCCAAACTAAGACAAATGCCCAGCTTAGCCCAACATAGCCAAGCCTAGCAAAATTAAGCAAAGCTAGGCCAAACTTAGCCAAGCTAAACCAAATGCCCAGCAACACTGAGGCGCCAGGGCGGCTCCAGGGTACGCTCACTAGAGCCCCAATGGCTCTAACAGGCTTATTTAAGCGAGGTGTCCTTATTATACTATTACCGTCAAGACCCTAAGAAAATCCTCAGTTCCAGCTCTCTTTAGCGTACTCCTACCAACTTTTACCACCTTAAACCTAACTACTGGAGCTCATATTAGTGCTCACCACAACAGCTCTAAGCGCTCTACTTCTATCTGCTGGAGCTTAATTCCGTAATCTTAGCAATAGCCCACCGCAGTGTAACGCCATCAGCTAAGCCTCACTTTCGTAATCCTATGGGTTGCTTACTGCCATACACCTATTGACTGTTTACTGCCATACACCTATTGACTGTTTACTGCCATACACCTAGCAGCTGCTTACTTACCACCCATATTGGTACGAGTTTGTAGAGGTTACATTATCCAGATATTAGAAAAGCTCAGTGGTGAAGTTAGCTACCTTTACATCTTTAATAAGTGCTCCCAATTTTTACGAAAGAATAGCTAAGCTTTGCGTAGTCTGCCTAGCTTCATCTGACTTTACAAAGCTATTTCTCTTTGCTTGGGCACTCATATTTGCAACCTTTCATCTCGGCAAGGACGTATCCAGCAGTTTTGCCTATTAACAAGCCGTAATCATTACCCCGCTAAAGCATCGTAAATTTACTTGGTAAGAGGTTAGAACCACCGCATCGTAAATTTACTTGGTAAGCTAGAGGAGTATGCAGGAAAAGGCTTATATATCGTAAAATAAATGCCTTATTTGTCATTGCCAAAACGAGTATTAATGGACTATATCTCCATTAAGCAACAAAAAACCCGCTCCGAAAACGGTAGCGGGTTTAGATGCAAAAGCATGTGTTTAAGCTAAGTATAGCTTTGCTGAGCTAAGCTAAGCTTAGTTGAGCTTTAGCCTGGCTGAGCTAAACTTTAGATTTAGCTGAGCTTAGGCATTTTTGATTTTGCTGCCAAAGGAACTGGAGGAGCTCACACGCTTTAACTCTAAGTCAGCGGCAGAAATATGGGACATATCTAAGCTAAAGAACTCTAACTCCTTTAACAGAGATTGAATGAGCTGATAGCAGTAATTAGACACGTCCGCAGCATTACCCGAGACATCTACCGACTGCTGCGCCATTTCCGTAATGCCCTGCATATTTGAGGAGATTTCGGTAGTAGCAGAGGTTTGTTGGCGCGCCGCATCAGCAATTTGCGCAATCTGCGAGTTAACGCTATTTACCGAGTCAACAATGGTATTTAAAGTAGCCTCTAACTCACCGGCATGCTCAGCCATAGCTTCCATTTGCGACACACTGTTATGCATCGATTCAGTAGCAGCTTCGGAGTCGGTCTGCACAGTAGCCACCATATTAGAGATTTCCTTAGTGGACTTAGAGGTACGCGATGCTAAGGCACGCACTTCATCGGCCACCACCGCAAAGCCACGACCGGCTTCACCAGCACGCGCTGCCTCAATAGCAGCATTTAAAGCCAGTAAGTTAGTTTGGGCGGCAATCTCATCAATGGTCGAGACAATGGTACCAATGCGCTGCGATTGTTCAGCTAAACGCACCACCTTATCGGCGTCCTCCTTGGTGTAGACAGCCTGTTCACGAATACGAGCCACTGTGGAACGTACCTTGTCCATACCTTCGGCCGTATAACCACGGGTTTCTTCGGAGGACTCTTGGGCGGCTAAGCAGTTATTAGCAATATTAGAAGTGGTCGAGACCAACTCGTCAGCGGCTGCCGCCACTGTTACTGATTGCCCCTCAGCAGTAGAGGCACCAGTATTAATGGCTTGCGACGCTTTATTTAATTCCTGCGACTGCAACTCTAATTCCTTAGACACGGCAATAGTACGAGCAACAACGCGGCTTAAGGTATTACCAATAGCGTCAAAGGAGCGGTAAATCTCACCAATTTCATCATTATGGATCTTATTTAAATCGATATTTAACTTAAAATCGCCCTTTTCGATTTGGGTAGCATAAGCCTTAATGCGACGAGTATTTCTAAAGATATAGATATACATTGAAGCGGCTACGATCAGCGAGATTATCACGCCCACAACGGTTAAGATCATGGTGATTAAGATAGCAGTACCACTATCTAACTGATCCATTTCATCACTGACGAAATCAGTATAAGAAACGATCAGCTCCGACATGTTAGCGTAAGCTACGGAGGTCTTAGGCAGGATATCTTTGATGTAGATCATATTAGCAGCGTTGTACTGCCCTTTACGCAGATAACGCTCAAAACGCTGACCTATAATAGCATCACATAAATCGTTAATGCTGCTGCGGGCTTTGCTTGCTAACTCTGGCTCAATGGTGGTAGGAATATTATTAGCCACAGACTTTAACTTGGTTACGGCTTGTAAGCCATCATTAACCATTGCATCGTCAGGCTGGACTTGAAGCTGCTGTAACCAGCGATGGACACGGTTATAGTCACGGAAAACGCTATAGGTCTGCCCCATCTCTCCAGTAATATTGGCAACAATACGATCTTTCATCATATTGCTGGAGATCATAGTATAGAGGGAGATGGCTGAGATAAAGATCGCTAAAAAGATCACAAAACCAAAACCAAGGTAAAGCTTACCTCGCAACCGCAAATTGCTGATTAAACCCATTACTAAAACCTCTTACTTTACCTCAGCTACTATTGCCGCACCATGGCCAAACATAGACCTATGTGACTAAGCCTATCTTGGCTACTCATTACTTAACTTAGTGTTTATCCTACCGTAAGCATTAAGCATGTCTAGGCTAGACATCTAGCAGACCTAAGCTTGATGCCTACACGCTTCAAATGATGAGCTCCCCATTTCTATCAAGCTTCACAGCCT
>Cebus_capucinus_imitator_PRJNA485217_SSR093__coassemble_814_pt1 | contig 9925 bp, 5 predicted proteins | sample Cebus_capucinus_imitator_PRJNA485217_SSR093__metabat2_low_PE_002 | metagenome-assembled genome bin Cebus_capucinus_imitator_PRJNA485217_SSR093 | reverse complement strand
CACTTAGCTTGTCTCATAGCTATATAACGCAACCTCCACAAACTCGTGCCAATGTATGTACAAGGCTAGCCTTGGAAGAAAGTAGCTATAACCGCATAAACACAATGCAGGAGAAAAGACGAGTGAGCACAGGAGAGACGCAAGAGCTTAGCTGGTTTGAGGTGTAATAGCTCAGGTGTGAAGTGAGATAGCTCAAGTGCGAGGAGATATAGCTCGGGTGTGAAGTGAGATAGCTCAGGTGTGAGTAATTAGGGCAACACGCTAGCTTAAGCTAGCGTGAGCAGAGGGCGAGGCGCCAAGCCCGGACACAGATTGCGTAGGATTGATGCTAATTAGAGACGAGACTTTGGCCCCACCCTAATTTCTGGCGCAGAATATCGTAATAATCATAGCCCTCAGGGTGAATGAGCTTAAGTGGGGTGGGGTGCTGACGCACGCACACAATACATTGGGTGTCGGCGCGAATAGTAACCTGGCCATCGCAATTCACATTAACCCATTCTGGCATCTCTTCTTTAAACTCAAACTCAATCTCGACGCGGCTCTTGCCCGGGAGAATAATAGGAGAGCAATTAAGCGATTGTGGGAACATTGGTACTAAAGAGAGCACATCTAAGTGCGGCTCAATAATAGGGCCACCGGCGGAGAGAGAGTAAGCTGTAGAACCAGTGGGGGTCCCCACGATAATGCCATCACCGCGGAGTGAGTACATAAAGCTGCCATTAATAAAGACACGGCATACGATCATGTGGGCTAAGATACCTGAGTGCACTACAGTCTCATTAGTAGCTAAAGACTGACCTACTAATTCCTCAGCATCATCTTCATTACGACGAAATACCCGCACATCGAGCATCATACGGTTTTCGACTTGATAATGGCCCTCAACAATCTTACCTAAAACCTGCTCTAAATTATTTGGACTAATATCAGTAAGTAGGCCTAAATGCCCGCGATTGATACCGAGCATAGGCACATCCAAATCAACGAGTGAGCGGGCGGCACCTAACATAGATCCATCACCACCGACGACGATTATAAGATCGGCCTCTCTAATATTACGGCGGGAAATAATGGAAACATTATCTAAATTAAAGCCAACGGCCGTATTTTGGTCGACATAAGCCTCAACCCCATAGCGTTCGAGGAGTTTAGCAACATCCTCAATAGCTCCTCCGACAGGGCGGTGATACACCTTAGAGACGATCACTGCCTTTTTAATCTTTTTATTCAGCTGCTCGCACTCGGTCATTGCTATCTCTCTTAAGAGCGCCCCTAGCGCCTAAACTTAACCTTGAACCCGAACTTTACCTCATGGCGCTAGCTAGCTATTAGCTAGTGATAGCTAGCATCATCTTGCACTAGCTAGCATCATCTGGTGCCATACGCCATGCTTAGCAAAGTTTAGCCAAGCTTAGCAAAGCTCTACATAATGCTGTACTGCGCTGCAATGCACGATGCTGCCAAAAGCAGCCCTGCTGTGCTGCTATGCACGATGCTGCACTGCAAAGCAGTGCTGTGCTGTCTAGCACATGCTGCCAGATGCATTTTGCTGGGTTAGCTCTTTAAGTTAAGTGTGAGGACTAACTATGCTCCATCTTTTCTGACTTAAGTAAACTAACATACCAGTCAACTTGGCTCAAAAAAGAAGAAGCGCTACGCCCTGTACTTGTTATCTCGCCCTACCGCCTCAGGTAGTACAGTCTTACCTTAACGTTTGTCCTACCATGACACTTGTCCTACCATGAGGTGTTACCAGACCACTTATCATGGTTACTTTACTATCACAATCTCTAGCTACCTTAACTAGAGCATTGTGGCTATACTCAAGCAAATTAGCTTGCAAATTAGCGTGCAAATTAGCGTGCAAATTAGCTCGAAAACTAGCTCGTGGTAGCGCGTTAAGGTTCCTAACGCTATCCTTTATTCTACATTAATTGCACTAAAACCGACCAACCTCCCCTCTTTGCGTGAAAATCTCACTCAACTTTAGCGATACTTATCACTAAACCTCCTAGAAAAATTGTACCAGCCCCGCAGAAAACAATAGCAGCAAGCAGATATACCAGCATGATGCAGAAATACTGGAACTAATCTCAAGCAGTAGCAAAACGACACCAGAGCAGCTTAACTATGTAGTGTAAGCTACACAGAAGAACCACACAAAATAAACACACAGGCTAACCTCACTAGAGGGCTTGACGGGATATAGAGCATAAGCAAGCGCTGGCGCTGGAGCTGGAACAGGAGCTTCCACAAAAGCTAGAGCTTACACGGATGCTAGAGCTTACACGGATGCTAGAGCTTACACAAAAGCTAGAGCTTACACAAAAGCTAGAGCTTACACGGACTCTGGATCTGGAGCTTACGAGAACGCCGGCACTAGAGCGAAAGTAAAAAAGTAGCAGGCGTGTGCGCTAATGCAAAAGCAAACGCGGAATTTTGTTCTCAAGATCGAGATAGATCTTATGCTTACCATAGAGGTAGCTCATCATAATACTAGAAAGCAGATGGCTAAGATGCTTGTGAAGCGTGGGAGAAAGCAGATGGCTAAGATGCTTGTGAGGCGTGGAAGAAAGCATATGGATGGCGTGGTATAAAGCAGGAACATAGCGTCTGCGGAAGACTGTAAGGTGCTAGACAGGTTTGTCACAAATTAACTGGTACACCACTGTATTTACTTACATTGGCAATCAGGTTGGTTTCATGTAATTGTGGATGGTTTGCAACAGCGCTTTTTCCCCTAAACAAGCCTTAATCAAGCTACTGCCCCAGCATCGTAAAAACACTTCTTAAGAAGCTCTGCTTACAAGAGATAGTTTATATAGCTTAGATATAAACACCTGATTTGTCATTGCCCAAGCAAGATGTAGACAGATAAGCGCTTTCTCCTTGGTGCTACTTATAAAGCAGTACGCAGGCCTAGCATTAGCGCTAAATTGAAGCCTTGTAATCAGACAGCCAAGGGCGAGCCCTCTTCATTTATGACCGCGCTGTAGCGGTTTGCTAGAAGGATTCTTGCGGTCTTTGATATAGGGATGATAGTGAAGCTATGGTGTAACTATAGTTAGATCTCTAACGAATTTAGGGATCTTGTTGCGATTTTTTCGTAGCTTTATGTTGTATGATGTGCACAATTTTGGGCATCACTGGAGCTCTGCGTAATGCTGAACAAACTCTTTGGCTTTGATCCTTCTAAGCACTCGGTCAAAACCGAGGTGCTGGCAGGCGTCACTACCTTTCTCACCATGGCCTATATTTTGGCCCTATCCCCTAATGTGCTATCAGTTGCAGGTATGGATCGCGGTGCGGTTTTTACCACCACGGCTCTCTCTACCGTGCTCGCAACTGCCTTTATGGCTATCTATGCCAAATTACCTTTTGCCTTAGCCCCTGGCGTAGGCTTAAATGCTTTCTTTGCCTATACCGTCTGCTTAACCATGGGCTATAGCTGGCAATTTGCCTTAACCGCCGTGCTCATTGAGGGCGTTATCTTCATCATTCTCACCTTAAGTAATGTGCGTGAGAAAATTGTCGATGCCCTACCTGCCTCGTTAAAGTACGCCATTTCCGCTGGTATCGGCCTCTTCATTGCTTTCATTGGTCTCCAGAATGCCCATGTGATCGTTAATAACGATGCTACTCTGGTATCCTTAGGCGAGATTACCCATGGACCTGGCCTCTTAGCTGTTATCGGTATCTTGATTACCGGCGTCCTCTTAATCTTAAAAGTACGAGGTTCCTTACTCTTAGGTATCGTCTTAACCACCATTATCGGTATTCCTTTAGGAGTCACCACCTTTGATGGCGTCATGGGCGTGCCTCCATCAATTGAGCCAATCTTATTCAAATTCGAGTGGGACTATATCTTTACCCCAGAGATGGCTTTTGTGGTCTTCACTTTCCTCTTCGTCGATATCTTCGATACTATCGGTACCTTAGTGGGTGTGTCTACCCGTGCCGGTATGGTCGATAAGAATGGTCGTATCCCTCACCTCAAAAAGGCTTTCTTAGTCGATGCTGTGGGTACCACCGCTGGTGCTATGTTAGGCACTTCGACCGTAACTACCTTTGTGGAATCTGCCTCGGGTGTAGCTGAAGGTGGTCGTAGCGGTTTAACTGCTTTTGTGACCTCGCTCTGCTTCCTCGTCGCTATGCTCTTTGCGCCATTCTTCTTAGCCGTGCCTGGTGCCGCTACTGCTCCCGTCTTAGTCTTAGTCGGCTTAATGATGATGAGTCAAGTGCAAAAGCTCGACTTCAACGATTATCGCACTGCTATCCCAGCCTTTATCTGCATCATTATGATGCCTCTGGCTTACTCGATCTCCGATGGTATCGCCTTAGGTCTGTTAGCTTATGTGCTCTTAAATAGCTTAACAGGTAAGTTTAAGAAGCTCTCGGTCGCCACCTTAATCTTAGGCTTCTTCTTCCTCTTAAAGTACTTACTCTAGTATTCTGAGCGCGCCTGAGCCTAAATTAAAGAGCACGCCACCTGTACACCTTAGATGGAGCCTCCACCTGCCGATCCTGGTGGCGCCAAACACTACCACGACCACACCAGCACATCACGACCACACCACCACGACCATACTAACTTGTGGTGGAGGTCAAGTGGTGAAGATCAAGTGGTGGAGGTCAACTGGCAGAGGTCAGGCTCAAGCGCTTAAGCCTTGCTGGCACTATCATTATCCTAAGCAAGAAAAACATTGCCCTGAGCGCAACGGACTCCGCCCAAAATCGCTCGCTACGCCCAGGTAAAATCTCTCTCTCTTTTGCAACCTGGTAAATCACTCTGCCCCACTGTCCCCAAGCTATGGTCAGCCCTGCCAAGCACTTGCAAGCACGTGTAAGCACTTGCGGGCCTGCAGCACTTGCAAGCAGTGGTAATAACTTGTAGATACTTGTAAGCACTTGCCATCCCGTAAGCACTTGCAAAACAAGTCCTGGCTCAACCTAGCCACCCCGTAACAGAGTAGCCCCTGTCAGGTTATATTTTTGCTCTTAGTCTAATTTGGTAATGATGGTGCCCCTATCTTTTCCCCTATAAATCACTAGCGCATTCCTACTAACTGCCTGCATCCTGCACTCTTGCTCCATCCCCCTCACTTGCTACTTCCCTCTAACACTCTAAATCACGCTAACTCGATTTTGCCTACTAATCAGACGTTTTCCATTAACCCAACTTTTCCTGTTAACTCGACTTTGCCTACTAATCAGACGTTTTCCATTAACCCAACTTTTCCTGTTAACTCGACTTTTCCTGCTAACGTCCCTCTCTCTATCATCTTATATGGGCAATTAGGTTGGCCGCATTTTATCGCGGATGGTCGTACCCTGCGCTTTTTCCTCTAAACAAGCCGTAATCCTGAGCTCGCCCAAGCATCGTAAATTTACTTTGTCAGAGGTTAGGGGCACAGCAAAAGGCTTATATAGCGGAGATACACCGCAATTCTGTCATTACCACAGCAAGTTGCCAAGCAAGAGGGAGGGCCAAGGGAAGTAAGGCTAAAGCAAAGCTAGGAGAGGATACCGTGAAGTTTGGTGCGGGTACTGCGAAATTGAAGAAGGCTAAGGCATAGGGGAGAGCAGATAGAAGTGTAGTTATAGGTACAGAGAAAGATCAAGGAAAACACGCAAAGAAAGCTAAACGCACGCTAGGAAAGCCAAGCGCACACAAGAACAGCGGAGAGTGGAAAGCAGCGCAAGATGAGACTAAGGGGGGAAGTAGCACCAGTCTGAGTTTGCTTAAGCTTTAGCTTATAAAGCTAAGTTTGCTCAAACCTAGTTTGCTAAATCTTGGTTCTGGGTAAAGCTATCTTGGCCTTGTAAAGCTGTGTTTGCTCAAGCTTTGAGTTTATCAAACTAAGTGAGGTAAAGATCTGTCTTATAAAGCTTAGTCCCCCACCTCTATTAGATCAGCCTGTGCTTTATCGAGATCAAGGGGACTTAGTAAGCTAGAGCTACGATAAGCTTGCAGCTAATACTCTCAGTACTACCTTGTTTAGTACTTGTGAGGTATTAGCTCGGCTCCACGGTATACCCCACGGTATACACCATGGGCATGAGCTTTCTTGTAGGCTTAAGCCTCAGGAGCTACCTCAGTATTAGCTGTATCTTGCTCATTGCCTTTATCCGTCGCCGCTTCGCTAGCACTACCTATGGCCTCAGGTCGCTGATAGTGTCTGGCTTTACGACCGGTATAAAACTCAAATAAAGCATCTGCCGACAGGCGCTCACCACGACGAATAATGTTGGCCTTTAACAGAGCGCGCGCCACGGTGCCCGATGGCATCAGGTTAATCACGCCCTTATCTAACACCGCATCAATCACCTTACGCCCTTGAATAAAGAGAGAGCCGACCATAGCGGGAGTAAGCGAAATAAAGGAGTTTTCACCATCATAAGATGGCTCTAACCAATAGGCACGCCAGGAGCGGGTTTTGCTCTGCTCAGCAGCTAAACTCACCGCAATTGACTTCCATTGCGTGCCCGAAATCTCCTGATCTGGCTCCATCCGCCCTTTAGCTACACCCCATTCCTTGACCATGTCTAAAGACATAATCATCATGCGGCGCCGCTTAAAGTCGACGATACCCATGATCCGACCAGAGGGATAGCTATCAAGCTCGGCTACCATATCTGGGGACAAACGAATATCTTCGCCATCAGCTTCTAGTGATACTACGTACAGACCAGAGTACACAACCTACCTCGCAAATAAATTAATCTACGACATCAAGCTTGCTCATAAGTGATGATGGGACATCTGACTAGCGCCTCAAAAGAGCAGCCGGGGCGGCAATGCTGAGCGCGCGTGGCTACGCGCTTAGTTAGGCGCATGACTACGCGCTTAGGTATACGCTTAGTAGCGCCAGCTGCGCTTTAAGCCACCATAACGTCTCGCGCGTGGTGGCACTAAACTAGTTTATTTATATGTCAAATCAGCATCTCATGAGGGTGGAGCCTGCTTTGCCATCACAAAATTACAGGGGCTCTCAGAGCTTTGGCTACTCTTAGCCCTTAAAGATGGAACTACTCAAGTAACAGCCCCATCAAAATCAGACCTTGCTCCAGGCCTAGTTCCAGACCTTGCTCCAGGCCTAGTTCCAGACCTTGTTCCAGTCCTTGCGCTAGGCCTTGTGCAAAACCTAGCCTATATAAACTTAGCTTTGCTTAAACTAACATACATAGCTTAATACATCTTTTCTTATCCCGCCATGGCTCTTCAGAAAAGAATGTAAAAGCTTAATTTCCCCCAATCTATCTTCGTCAAGATTGCACTATATCTTCGTCAAGCTTGCGCTAACCAAGACCTCTATCTTAAAGGAAGTCGCTCTTAAAAGAGGTGGCTCTTACTTAGCCATAATTTCTATTCTACAGTAAAAGCAAGCTCCTTTAATACTACTTCTATAGCTACTTGCCCAAATAATTTGTGACTTCTAAGCCTCTGGCTCAAGCCCCTCAAGGTCGGGCCGAAGCAGGCTCACACCTGAATCAAAGTTGCACTAATAAAGAAAGCAGCATCTATAGCAACAGTAGCTGTAGCTAATGTTGCTAACAGCACTCCAGCTCGAAAAGAACTAATGCTTCTGACCACTCCTGAGGCTACTAGCGCTCCATGCATAAATGCTTCTGACCGCTCCTGGGGCAAATAATGCTCCAGCCGCAATTAGAGCTAATAGAGCTATAGACGCTTATGGAGTTAATAGCACTATAGACGCTTCTGCGTCTAGAGCTAAGCTACAGCGGTGATAGCTAACAGTTCCTACTTACTAAGCCAGATAAACCACAAAATAGAGGCTTTCTTGGTGGCAAGAATGCGCTTTGATTCCCCCGTTCCTGCTCACGCCCCTACTGGTTCTGCGTTCGCTCTAAGAACGCTCAGTTTAGTTATCCTTTAGCGTGAAGAGCATAGCTATCCGCACGCTGGTTCTTAGTCGTCAGTATGAGCTAAGCTAGTCGTCAGAGCAGGCAGGGCTAATCGTCAGCGCGAGCTGGGTCAGTACGGTTGTCCGCCTCATCGTCGGCATCGGCGTCCACAGTGGCGTCAGCATCCTCGTCAGAGTCAGCATCCTCGTCTGTGGCCGCAGCAGCGGCAGCACGCGCCGCAGCGCGGGCGGCGGCCTGAGCATCTGCTTCAGCCTCAGGGTCAAAGTCTGCTGGATTGTTGGAGTTTAAGCCACTGGCAATCAAGGCATCTAAGCGCATACCCTCTTTAATCAGGGGGTCATACTCAAAGTTAATCTGCGGCACATAGCGCATGTCTAAGCGAGAGGCACAAGTCGAGCGCATAAAACCTGCGGCACTATTTAAAGCGGCCATCGATTCTTTAATCTTCTCCTCGTTATCGTGCATAAAGGAGATATAGATCGTAGCCTGGCGCAGATCAGGAGTTACTTTAACTTCAGTAACCGAAGCTAAGTTCACGCGCGGATCTTTAATATCGTTAGCTAAGATATGGGCGGCTTCACGCAGTAAAGCAGCAGCTACGCGCTCATTACGACCATAGCTTTTGAGGGCTACTCTTTCTTTCTTGGCGGCAGCACCATAAGAGCCGCCCTTAGAGGCTCCCCCCTTAGAAGCGCCACCACGGCTATTACGACCAGACTGGCTCTTAGGAGAGCCATTGGAGCCACGCTCAGAGCGGCGACCGCTATTCTGAGCACTACGGCCAAACATTCTTACCATAATCTTTCCTTAAGTCCCGCTCGTTGTTTCTGAGAGGCTATACAGTACTAAGCGGAAGCATGAAGCCACGAAACTTAGCCATGCGGTATAAAGCGGCATCACGAAGCTACGCGCTGCTGCGCTTAGCCCTTATTTACCTTGTGTGGCTTAGCTCTTGGCGCTCTTTAAGTTGCTTGGCGCTCTTTAAACTGCATTCTGCTCTTTAAGCTGCGCTTAGCGTTGTAAGCTCACTGAGCTTACTTAGCCCTAGGCCATCTGAATGGCGGTAACACTGTAGCGCAAGTACTATCTACCTAGAGACGGTAACATCTCTCATCAGAGGCTAATCTCACATAAACTCTAGATCTAAACATATCTCAGGGCTAATAGCTATATGTGGCTCTAGAGGGCTTTGTATAGCTATATATGGCTCCTTTAAACTCTAGCTAAATTCTGCTTATGCAGGCTTAGACTCAAGCATGCTTTTGTGAGCTTAAGCTAAATTCTGCTTATGCAGGCTTAGACTCAAGCATGCTTTTGTGAGCTTAAGCTAAATTCTGCTTATGCAAGCTTAGGCTAGAGCCAGGGTAAGCAAACTTATTTTTTTGCTGGAGGAGGGGACTTTTTTCTTAATCTTGAATTGCTAAATCTTTTATCAATCCATGCTGTTCTAATGCTCTCACGCACTGACGCTCGGGTAGCGCAGCACGCGGCAGTACGAGAGCAGAGATTAAGCAGCAGAGCTTAAGCGGCAGAGCCCACGCAGCAGGTACGCTCAGGTCAATGGTTACACTCTTGCGGAGCGGCTATGCGCTTGTGGGGTGACTCTGGAGAGTTAGCTATATACAAAAAAAGCTCCAATCCTTAGTGTTTGGAGCTTTTATATAAACCAAGCAGCGCACTAACTTAAGTAGCGTCACGACCAAACTATGGCTCTATGGCGCTGAGCGTAAGAGCACTGCGGCGCAAGAGCCAAGCGCTACGGCGTAAGGAGCGAGGGCGCTACCCTAGCCTGTTGCGCCCCCACCGCAGCTAAGCTGCGGCGTGGGCTGGCCACTGCGCATAAGTGGTCAGAGCGTCAGCACGTAAGTGCGCAGCACCAGTGCTTGCCTGAGCTAGCTGAGATAGCTTAGCAGGCTAAGCTGACTGAGCTAGCTGAGATAGCTTAGCAGGCTAAGCTGACTGAGCATGCTTAGCAGGCTTGCAGGCTAAGCTGACTGAGCATGCTTAGCAGGCTTGCAGGCTAAGCTGACTGAGC
>Cebus_capucinus_imitator_PRJNA485217_SSR093__coassemble_811_pt1 | contig 9983 bp, 6 predicted proteins | sample Cebus_capucinus_imitator_PRJNA485217_SSR093__metabat2_low_PE_002 | metagenome-assembled genome bin Cebus_capucinus_imitator_PRJNA485217_SSR093 | reverse complement strand
CTCCTAAGCTCTTAAAGTGCATACCAATAGATAGCACAAGCTTTGGAAGTTCCCCCCCTCTACCAAAACCTCTTAATTAGCAGTACTAGGTGTGCTCTGAGTAAACCAGGTTCATAGCGACAGCTGTCGCTATGGATAGTATGGCTTTACTTATCAAGACTATCTCAGGATAGAGATAGTTAGATTGATAGTCCTGATGTTATTACTCATTGACTGATATATGTGACACTTGGTGCAGCTTACTTGTAAGTAATGGAGTCATAGCTTTAGGCCTAAGGTGTCACATATTTCTTTCCACAAGTAATATTACACTCTAACTAAACGATGCCTTGGACGATCCCCAATCGTACTCTCTTTAGAGCTATTACTAAGTCCCGCCAAAATCAGATCGCTAAGAAAAGCCATAAAAGTGCGTAAACGGTGATAGCCCATCAGACCTAAGAGATAATCAGCATTCAGGCGAACAGGATAACCAAGCTTGAGCAATACCTCACCAGCATGACGAGTCACCACATAGCAATGTGCTAGCAAAATTAACTGACAACGGTTACAAATAGCATCTAAGGTGTCATTGCGCATACCCTGGCGCTGGAAATAATACTTGTTGTCCTCACCAAAGAAATATTTGCGCGCCCAAAGGGCATTTTTAATACCTGAATCATTACTAAAATTCACGATATCCCAAGGTTCTTTGATGTAATTAAGAGACTCTAAAGCTAGCACGGTGAGCTCATGTGGCAAGATGTCATCTTCCATAATGACAGCCCTATCTAAGCCCAAATCTAAGATATGTTGATAAAGGCGTAATTGGGAAAGTGCACAGCCTTTTTCGGCTGGACTTTACGCATCTTTCACAATAACCTTACGTCCTCCCGCCCTCTCTAGCTCTACCCTTTCGGCTGCGGCATCATGAACAAATAAAGCCTCTTTTTCCGGATTAAGCACACGCCCATCACTAGCAGTGAAAGAACTCAACATTAAGACCTACTCGCGCACAATCTTGCAGAACAATATCGCGCCTATCACTGCTTTTGGGAAAATTGATCACAAAACACTGAGGAATCAGTATCTCTCCTTAAATTTGCGCTTGAGCTTTTCCGAAGCAAGATGGTTTAACTTGATACTAGTTGTACTAGTTCTGCTGCTGGGGCTGTGGCGCAGTAGCCCAACTAACATCTAAGCAATCCTTGCTATTCCACTGCTTTTGATACATTAAGATGCCTAAATGCTCCAAGGTCGAGGCCCGCGTAAACATCTCGGCTAAGGCTGGGGTCTTGGCAATAGGCTTAATTGAATTACGCTGATCAGTAACCTGATAGAACAAAGGCTCAATACCTGGCGTAAAGACCACCAGCTTATCGTCCTCACGATATCCAATGTTGTTGTTAACGTATTGCATTAAGGCGCGCTCTTTGATCGGTTTGGTTAAATCTTGGCCAATAAAAGGCATAGATCCCTTAACCCCCGTTAACGAGAGAATAGTTGGTACTAAGTCTACTTGGGACACAATGCGGCGGTCATTTTGTGCTGGTAAGCCACTATTTAAGATAAAAGAGGTAATCCTATAGCCAAACAGGGGAAAAGTCTCACTGTCATTAGTAACCGCTTCACTCTCATGGTCAGCAATAACGACATAGAGAGTATCTTTAAAGTGCTCTTTCTGGCGATCACTCGCGATAAACTTACCTAAAGCATAATCGGCATACTTAGCTGCTAACAACACTTCTGGCTTGTCGACTTTAAGATCTCCTAACGAAACTTTGCCCGCGGGAATATTAAAAGGCTCATGGAATGAGGTGGTATAGACTATAAGGAAGAAAGGCTTATTTTCCTGCTCATGCTGTCTCATAACTTCTTGCGCCTTAGCAAAAAGTTCTTCGTCAGAGACGCCCCATACCCCAACAAAACTTGGGTTTGAGAAATCTTTCTTCTCAATAATGTCTTGCATGCCATTAGATAAGAAGTAAGAACGCATGTTATCGAAAATGCTCTCTCCAGCATAAACAAAGGTTGTAGCGTAACCTAATTCCTTATAAACCTCAAATAAGGTGGCATAAGAAGGATTCTTCTGCGCTAGCTGAATAAAGCTCTCCATGAGGCTAGCCGGCATACCCGCAGTTACCGCCTCAATACCACGCCGCGAGCGTACTCCGCTAGCATGCATTTGCTCAAACCACCACGATGATTGCTTAAGCTCATCGATATAAGGAGAAATAGGATAGCCACCTAAAGCTCCTACAAATTGCGCTCCTAATTCTTCTAAAACCAAGACCACATTACGGGGAGCCGGAGCTCCTTGAGGGTGGTTAAGCCGAGGCGCTTTGCCCTTGAGTGCCACGCTACTGTCATGATAAGTAGCTGCTACGCTTAAGCTGGGAACAGTATCTGTAGCCGCAGCAGTAGTACTATCCATAACCGCAGCAGTAGCATTGGTGCTAGAACCATCCTTTGTGCGAACAGGCACCGTGGTTGCAACGTCAGCAACGTAACTAGTGCTAGACCCCCCACTAGGACTCACCGCAGCACTGCTATTGGCAAGGTCAGGACGATAGTTTAAAGGAGTAATAATCTGGTTAATCGGGCATTGCGCCTGTGAGCTATCCCTCTTAGTAAAAGGAGCCTGCTCGGCTACTGCCGCAATAACCTGCTCTTCGGTCACATGAGGATTCCAGAGCTTGCCTCGATCAAAGGTGTCGCGATTATTAAAGGCCGTGTAGTGGTAGACGCTATAAGCCGAATTCATATACATGCTATTAGCCAGTAAACTACTACTAAAGACTAAACGCTCTGGCTTGAGAGGACGTTCCACAATAGTCGCACGCACGCCAAAAGGCACTAAGAGCAGCACTAATAGCAGGGAAAGAGCTGTCCTAAAGCGCGTATAGCTCTGACGCTTAGCAAAAAGCTTCCCCGTTACATACCAGCCCAAAACTAAGGATAAGAGCAAGCCAATCACATTCAAGATAAAAGAGACTAGATAGCCGCCCCCCACTAAAGTCTGGAAGACCTTATCAGGATAGGATAAATACTCCACGACCAAGGCATTAGGACGCACACCATAAGCCTTTATAAAGCCAGGGGTTGCGCCCTCGAAGACCACAAAAATAGTGAGACAGAGCACTAACCACAGTCTAATAAGCCACTCTACTGGTTTAGGACAGCGCTTCAAGATTAAGTCAGATACAATGAGAACCAGTAAAGGTAAAGCTATCGCAATACATACACTAGCAACATCGAAGCGTAAGCCATGGAAGAGCACATAGCAAAAGTGTTCTCGCAAAGACTCATTGCTAAAACTCACCATCAGTAAGATCCGGCTAAGGCTAAGCAGAGTTATTAATATGAGAGCAAAAGCGAGGATTGGACCGACACCAGTGTTAAAAAAATACTGTACAGAGGCTAAACGATGGCGGGTGGAGGCTGGATAATTTGACCGGTTGACAGCAAACAAGGAAAACATGGCAAAAAACAAGTACAGAAACGGAACAGATAATAAGAGCAATATGCCAACTGTCTAAATCACTAATCACTGACTTATGCCAAGTGATAATGAGGTCAAATTATCCTCAGCAGTCATGAGGCTAGCCCACGTCTAGTGCAACATAGTTGTTATGATGCTTATTGTTGCCATTAGTACTAAATGACATTAGCGCTAAATAAAGGGCAGCACCAGCATAATTTACTGGCACGCATATCGTAAGGATTGCTGATACGAAGCTTGTTTTAGATTATTGGCTTAAGTACGCCAATTATACTTTATTTAGGCGCTATAACTTAACCTTACCCAATCCCTCCCTATTAGTGCTGTTTATTAGCCTTGCTTAGTAGGGTATGCCTATCCTCCCAACCATACCCCTCACTTTGCCTCAAGACGACAGTTCGGTAAATATAAAGAGCATCTTAAAGCACTGTCGCCGCACTAAATTCGTCCTCCATTCATGGCTTAAAACCACTTATCCCGAGCAATAGGAGCCCCACCGACAAAAAGCAGGTCAAACTAAGCATAAAGTTGTCTTTCCAGGCTCATATCAGCATTGCTAAACCAAGCAGGAAAAAACGCTGGTTAAGTTAGGACGGGAGGAGCATTGCTAATACATGGCTTAGTCAAGCGTGACCTGGCTTAGTCGAGCATGAACTGGCTTAGTCGAGAGTTGCTAAGCTAAGCCTAGCTTAGTATTCTCTAGCGCCGCTCAGCCTTACCGGGAACTTAGTTAGTGGGAACTTAGTTACTATGAACTTAGTTAGTGATGCGAGCTAAGACATATTCGGCTAATGGCACAGGAACTTCTCCCACTACCGAGTATTCAAAGCGCGAGCTGTTCTTACGCACAATGGTAATAGTGCCATTGGTTAACACAGGGTAATACACTGTACTTTTCTGATTGCGATACACGCGAAATGAGGTAATACCGTCAGAGAATTCTTGGTACAGGCACTCTTTACCCCCATCATTAAAGCTCCCACTATCAATGAGGGTATAGACCGTAGGAATATTAAGCTCTCGCCATACAGGGACTTTTTTCTTGCTCGAGGCTTTATTCGTAGCAGTGCTTGCCGCACCATTAGAGCCATCATGACGACTTACCGCATGTGCCTCTTTATCGATAAAGGCATTTGTAGTGCTGGTTTTATTCATCGTAGCGCCCGCACTAGGGGAAGCATAAGAAAGATCATCTGCTAAAGATTGATGATAAGGATCGTATGCACCACTCGCATCACGATGTCCCCCATTTACTGTTCCCAGGGTTTTAATATCATCATGCAGTCTCGTCTGCGTCGAGTTTGAGCTCCCGTCCATTAAACTCGCATCATTATCATTATCAGCGCTAGTAATAATAGCTTGGCTACGCTTTCCGGAAATAGCAGCTCCTGCCCCGGTTAAGGCACCAGGAGTTGGTCCTACCCTAGAACCACCTTGGTTAGCCCCCATACCCTGACCTACAGAATTAGCTTCTGCCGTATGAACATTAGCGGCATTAGCTGATGCAGCATTGGCTGATGAGGCACTAGCTGATGCAGCATTGGCTGATACAGCATCACCTGACGCCGCATTGGCGGCCGCCTGAGCTTTTGCTCTGCGGGCCGCTGCACTTATATTATCCTGATTAGCCGCATCACTAAGCCATTCTTCATAGGAGTACGCACTTTGCTCCATATGGTCAAAAATAGCATCATTTACGGGGAAGTCTACTCCCGCAATAATGCGGCTATCCATCGTGGTTAAGCGACCACCAACATTGCCTTTATGGTCTAAGATAGTTAGCTCCACGGGATAGTTAGACTCATCTTCTTTAGCAATCATAAAGGCGTAGCGTAAGCCCTCTTGCGGAACCAAACGCAGCAAGCTCACTCTTTTCCCCATTACTCTGGTGCGTCCCGTCAGGACACAAGAGTAATTCTTCATCTCCTTAAACGAGCCCAGGATGTTATCCCAGAGTAAAGTAGGATGCCAGGACAGAGGCAAAGGCATATTAGCGCTATTGTTGTAATCAAAGCCTTTACCATCACGCAGGGCATAGCCTCTAATCTCACCATTTAAGCTCTGCCACAGGACATAGCGCCTATTATTCTCGGCAGTAGCTTGTAAGGTGATATAAGGCGCAATGCCGTTAGGAGAAGAGAGGAGGATCACTGATTGGGTATTGCTTGTAATAACCCGACTACGTGTAGCGTTAAAAGAGCGTAAGCAGAGACTAGCCGCGCTTTCATTGCCATCATAATAAGAAGAATGGTAGGCATTTTGGTAAGCTCCAGCACCTGCGGCATATTCCCCCGTGGCACCCCCATTAGTCTCAGCGAGCATACTATATTGAGCCTCCGTGGACATAGCAGATTGCGTCTCTGTGGACATATCTGCTGGCACCTCCGTGGACATACCAGCATTCATATCAGACGATATCCCAGCTTGTGCTGCCGCAGCAGAAGCAGCCATATCACCTGCCGCCGTCCCCTCTCCGGACACAACATTATTCCCAGTATCCTGAGCTAATAGAGTTGCATCAGCATCGCCTAATGTATCCGCACTACTTATAGAGGCACTACTAGCAGGTGCTCTGCTTGTCAGGGCAGATGCAGCCGCTACAGCTATATTTAGGCTTGTGCCTATAGAGGTAGTCAGCGCTCCTACCACCAGAACGGAGAGAAAAAACCGCGTTAGAAATGAGCGCACACGTAAAAAACGCAGAGATACAGGGCTAAGAGGTACAGAGCGCCAAGATAAAGAGCGCAGTGATACAAAGCTAAGGGATACAGAGCGCAGAGATGCAGAGCTAAGAGGTAAAAAGCGCCAAAACACAGAGCTAAGAGATAACGCTAAGGCTCCTGGAGGAACTTGAAGCACAGGAGACACCATCACTACGGATTGCCTACTATTGGAGGCCCCATAGTGAGCATCATGATGACTAGCGCTATGCACTGTCGTGCTCTTAAGCCTCTGTACTAAGGCTCGCTGGGATAATAACCGCGTCATCATCTACTCCTGTACGATCAATGTGCCCATTCTAACCAAGCTTAGCTTGCTCACCTTATAAGGCAATACGCTGGAACTCATAATCTTAGTGAGTCAAGCCAATTCGCACAAACTAAGCCCTTAGCACTTATCTTAAAGATTATAGCTTAGGCAGCTTATAGGCTAAATAGGGGGATAAAGCCAGAGTAAGATAAGGCAAGGAGATGGGAGTTAGGGATATAAGATAGCGATATAAGATAACGCTTGGAAATAGTGATTGGAGATAGCACTATGAGCTAAAGCATAGAGCTATAAGCTAAAGGATAGCGCTTTGGCCAAAGGATAGAGCTCTGAGCCAAGAGCTAAGTTGCGCTAAAAGGCGATTCTTTAAGAGTAGAGCTAGGTAGACAGGCAAAACAAAGGGCGCCACCGCGCCCTATTGTAATGGGAGAAAACCTTGATTAGGCAACAAGATGAGGCAACAGCTAAAACCTCTCTGTTTAGAGCTATGCCTCAGTATTAGCGCTATTCGTTAGCGCTATTCGTTAGTGCTATTCTCTAAGAGATAGCCGCGCACATAGAGGTTGATTCGATCTAACTCCTCCTTTTGCTGGCGCTCGCGATCAGCCTTAGAGATATTGCTTGGCTGCTCATTGAGCTTAGGCTCAGGCAGGGCATTAGGGCTAATGAGTAAATCACTATCACTGTTTTGATAGCTAGCTAAGCTTAAGCCACTGACTGGGCCTACCGTAGTATTGGCATTAGCCGAGAGTTCATCAACATTGAGGTCAGAGGCAAAGTAGGTCTGCACACCAACGATAGCTACTACCGCCACCGCAGCAGCGACACCAACTTGCGACACTAACATGCCAAAGCGCTTGAAAGTAAAGAATGAGCGCGCACGGCTTGCGGCAGCTTGCGCCTGAACTTGCGCTAACTCTTCTTTAGTATTGAGTCTAGCTTGATCTAATGGCTGTGCCTCTGTATCTGCTGCCATAGTACGAGCCTGCGCAAAGCTCTCTTTACTTTGTAAGAAAGATGGGAGCTCTTCATTAGCACTGGTGCTATGAGCGCTGGCGCTAGGAGTGCTTGCAAGGTTAGAGCTTGCAATGTTAGAGCTTGCATTAGACCAAGCCGATACTGCTTGCTGCACTGCTGGCTCCTTATTTGCATCCTTAAGAGCATAAGGAGGCACCCAGCCCTTCATATCCTGGGTTAATGGTTTAGCGGCTGTATCTGCTACATTTGTAGTATCTTCTGCATTTGCCGCATCTTCTGCATTAATGCGGGCCATGACTTTATCAGCAAAATTAAGATCTATCTTTGCTGGTAACTCACGCCGTAAAGTACTGCCAATTAAAGCCCAATTGCGTAAATGTTGCTGCACTTCTGTGGCATCGAGCAGTTCCATCTCGGAGTGGGCAGGTAAAGAGCTTACTCCTTGCACTTGCTGATGGCATTGTCCATCAAAAAATTCCGAGACGTGCAGGAGAGGCTCGTTTATTTTTGATGACCGGTGTTGCATAGACTGCTCCAAACTATAATCCTTGTGAAAACTGAGCCATCTTTTCTTCAATGTACTGCCGTGCCCGAAAAATCCGGGAACGCACAGTGCCTATAGGGGTGTTCATCATACTGGCGATATCCTCGTATGCTAGCCCCTCGACTTCACGGAGATAAATGGCACGTTTTAACTCCTCTGGAAGCTCATCCATCGCCTGCAAAATGACTTGCTGCAGTTCGTCTGATTCAATTAAAGCATCAGGACTATCATGTGAGGTCAAGAGACCATGCACATCCTGCTGATTGTCAAAATCAGGATCGTCCACATCCACACTATAACGATGCCTTAGGTTCTGTTCCAAGTACGACTTAGCGGTATTACAAGCAATGCGATACAGCCAAGTATAAAAGGAGCTTTCCCCTCTAAAGCTACCTATAGCGCGATAGGCCCGAATAAATGCTTCCTGGGCCACGTCATTAGCATCAACGTAATTGCTCACATACTTATAAGCAACATCGCAGATCTTATGCTGATAACGCAGCACTAAGATGTTGTAGGATTCTTTGTCGCCTTGTTGCACTCGCTCTACTAGCTCATTATCGCTAGCGGCAAGTGGGTCTTCTCCCCGTTGGTGATTCATAGTCCTTCAAACATCTCTTATTCTTAATTATATAGACTGACTCTTAGGAAAAAAGTTTCACGATCTCGCAATTAAGAGATCACAGTAACCGTTAACACTATCCTCAAATAAGTCTGTTCAACCACCAAAGCTAGATATTAGCTAACTTCCCATGCTTTTAAGAGGTATGACCACTTATAGCAAGTACCTCAGCAGCACCTTAGCAATATTTAACCTCTTATCCTAGCTTAAAGTGATTTATCCGTTACTTTAACCATTGTCATACAAGATAAATAGTTTGACCTTAGCTACAAGCTAACTATGACTGTATCTTAAGATAACTACTACCACTCAAAGCTAGAGCTAGCCATATAGTGCGCCGAACTATGCAGTATAAGACATTTTATTTATGAGTGGCGACTTAGTTTGCATGATTATGCTCTAAGCCTGATAGCTCTAAGCTTTGCTACAAATCCTACCTTGTCACACCTCTAAGCTTTACCGCCAATCCTACCTTATACCGCTCCTGCTTATGCTTGCCTCATGCAAGCTCATATTAGCGGGGAACATACAAGCTCATATTAACGGGGACATACCAGCTAATATTAACGAGAACATACAAGCTCATATTAGCGGGAAGAGGAGGGTAACAGTTAAGTTAAGCATACTGATAAGCGTGAACTAGCTCACATGTCTGCTTATTTTAAGTGCAAAATCAGCCCTTATTTTGCGCCATATCTAGCAAGTGACTACAATCAATATCAGGCTAGCCATGCTCAAGCTAGAATCACTACAGTCACTATCATTAACGCAAGCCGCATTGCCGCTATTTTCAGCAGAACTTAGCTGCCTTATCTCATTTATGAGCTTGTGTCTTTAGTTTTAGTAGTGAATAAGTAGACCTGCGACCAACAAGCCACTCTGATGATGCATCGTCATCAAGACCAATAGTAGGCGCAAAAAGCAATACTACAGAGGCTCTGGCTACAAACTGTGCCTCACTAACAGGGTTGCGCTTCAAATATTGCAAGATATTGCAAGACTTTTGGCTGTTACTAGAGCTTTTGCCGCAGGAATATAAGAGCTTTAGAGCTACTACCTTTTAGCTTCAAGGCTGGCTTAACCCAATGCGGACCATAGCGCCCCATACCATAGCGCTATCACTTAACGCTTCAGCTCCGGTATAGGCTCTATCTCCGGTGCAGGCGCTAGCACTCCAAACAAGCGAGGCTGCCTGGATAGGCTTAAACGTTTGATACTGATGCGGCTTTAGCTTGGCTCAGTGCTTTTTCGCTTAGAACTAGGTTATTACCTCTTAATGGCTCGTTACTTCGCTCTGCTATCCTAAAGCTAGCTACTGGCTGCTAGCTAATGCTGGCTGCTAGCTAATGCTGGCTGCTAGCTAATGCTGG
>Cebus_capucinus_imitator_PRJNA485217_SSR093__coassemble_807_pt1 | contig 10005 bp, 5 predicted proteins | sample Cebus_capucinus_imitator_PRJNA485217_SSR093__metabat2_low_PE_002 | metagenome-assembled genome bin Cebus_capucinus_imitator_PRJNA485217_SSR093 | reverse complement strand
CAGTAGCTTCGATTTTAGATCGAGGTGGTGTTAAGGTAACCCGTGCGGCGGTAGCTGCACCAGGATTACGTGAGGTGACTTTATCCCACGGGATGCACGTAGTCTGCGATTGTAATATCGCTGATTGTGCTCAGGATAGCTATGACATCATTGTCATTCCTGGCGGGATGCAGGGCTCGGAGAATTGCGCTAATTCCTCTGAGCTCATTTCTTTATTAAAAGCCCAGCAACAGGCAGGCCGTTATATCGGCGCTATCTGTGCGGCTCCTGGTTTAGTTTTAGCTAAGCATGGTCTAGTGGGTAATGCTCAGGCTACAGGCTATCCTGGGTGCACGGATGGCATTACCAACTACACTGGGGCTGGGGCTACTATTGATGTTGCGCATAAGTTAGTGACAGGAAAGGGCCCAGCTTTCTCGATTGACTTTGGTTTAGCCTGTTTAGAGGTCTTAGTGTCGGCGGACGTGTTAGCTAAAGTCAAAGCCGGCATGCTCTACGAATAAGCAAGTTAGCCCTGGGGGGATATGTTAGCTTGCTCTTATAAGCCACCAATTCTGGTGGCTTTTTGCGCTTTATTAGCGCTCATGCGATAATTATAGGTTTTAAGGGCTCCAGAGGATAGATTATTTGTAATCCTCTGAGCACATTTATTTCATGGTATGGCGTCAGGCCCGAGGTTCTCGGATCGGCCTAGTTAAGCTCCGTGGTAGTGCCGGAGGCACTAGTAGTCTTGGGTACTAAGAGCGTGCGCTAATGCTAGTGCTACTACTGTACTAGCTCTAATGCGCTTAGAGCGTTGCGCTCTAGCGCTACTGCGCTAAAAGAGCGTGCTAACGCTCATAGAGCGTGCTGTGGCTTTGGTGCGACAGCGTGCTAACGCTAAGAGAGCGTGCTAACGCGAGCTTAATGAGGCGATCGTCATCATCTTTGTCATGTAATACGGTTTTTTTCATGGATAAGCTAGTTCAGGCTAAACAAGAGGGCATAGCAGCCGCCGCTGGGGTCCACTCTTTACAAGAGTTGGATGCGGTTCGAGTAAATTACTTGGGAAAAAAGGGCTTATTTGCTGAGTTTATGAAAGAACTGGCACAGCTGGATGCCAGTGAGCGTCCTCAGCGTGGTGCCGTGATCAATGCAGCTAAGCAAGAAGTGGTGGCTGCCATTGAAGCACGACGCGTGGAGCTGGAGACGGCACAATTAAATGCCAAGCTTGCCGAAGAGCAAGTAGATATCACCTTACCAGGACGGCATCGTGATGTCGGTACCTTACATCCAGTGACTCGTACCATTGAGCGCTTAACCGAGCTCTTTGGTTCCATGGGCTTTACCGTGGTCTCGGGCCCAGAGATTGAGGATGATTACCACAATTTCGACGCCTTAAATCTGCCACCACATCACCCAGCGCGCGATAGCCATGATACTTTCATGTTCCCTAATGGCTTACTCTTACGCTCGCAGACTTCCTCGGTACAAATTCGTACCATGGAGAAAAAGGCACCACCAATTCGCATTATTTCTCCAGGCCGCGTGTACCGTAACGATTACGACATGACCCACACCCCAATGTTCCACCAGATCGAGGGTTTATATGTCGACCACAACGTCTCCTTTGCTGATTTAAAGGGCGTGCTTTATGAGTTCTTACTCAAGTTCTTTGAGGAAGAGTTAGAAGTGCGTTTCCGTCCATCTTACTTCCCATTTACCGAGCCATCTGCTGAGGTAGATGTGCGTCGTAAGGGCGGCAAGTGGTTAGAGGTGTTAGGCTGCGGTATGGTGCACCCTAATGTCTTAAAGAATGTGGGTATTGACCCTGAAGAATATACCGGTTTTGCCTTTGGTATGGGTATCGAGCGCTTAACCATGCTGCGCTACGGGGTTAAGGACTTACGTGCTTTCTTTGAAAACGATCTCCGCTTCTTAAAGCAATTTGACTAAGCCTTACTAAGCCTCACTAAGCCTTATAAGGAGCAGTTTATGCCCGTAGGCAGATGCGCTCAGGCAAGTTAGGTGAAGCAAAGTGTCATTAAGAAGATTAAGGACATGGTAAGGACGAGTACGCAAACGCCAAGCTCATAAAGCAGATAGCTAAGCTCATAAAGCATGAGATCCAAGCACATGAGGCAGCACACGACGCCAAAGGATAACAGTCGCGCTCTTTATATAAGAGAGCTTTTACTCGAGAGCGTAGCACTCTTAAAAGTGGGCACTTAGAGCAGAGCCAGAGGGCTTAAGCTTAGTTTTCTTTGTTTAAGCAAGGTAGCAGCGGCGCTTGAGGCAGCATCAAGACTAGAAGCAGTAAGATGGCTGCACCTTAAGAGAATGGGCGATGCGAGCTAGCACGTTAAGTACGAATTCAGAAGCACTAAACAGATTTTGCCAATACTGTAATTAACAAGAACCAGAGGCCTTTCTAGGCCCAAAGCCGTAATATCAGGTGCTCCGAGCTGGAATATCAGGTGCTTAGAGCCGTAAGGTTAGGAGCTTAGAGCCGCAAGGTCAGACGAACCAAGCTGTGTTCATAAATGGCGACCGAGCCACAAGCAGGCTATCGCGCCAGGAGCTGGCAGCTTAGCCCCAACCTGGCTATCGTGCTAAAAGCTAGCGGGCCTGCTAGCTGATAGATGGTACGCCAGCAGATAGCGCTAGAGAGCTAGAGCGCTCAAGCGCTAAAGGTCGGGGCATCCTAGCAAGGGCATAAAGCCAAGCGGCGGCTGAGGAACCAAGAGATAGCTTGAGAGCGGGGTTAACTGGGTTAATTACAGGTGGTGGGACGGGTTATGAAATTTAATAAGAATTGGGTTGATGAGTGGGTCAAGAATAGTCTGAGTGCGCAGGAGCTCTCGGACACTATTACTATGGCCGGTTTAGAGGTTGATACTTGCACTGGTGTCTGTGCTGAGTTTGACCACGTGGTCGTAGGTGAGGTGTTAGAGTGCTGGGATCATCCTGACTCTGACCACTTACATGTGACCAAGGTTAATGTGGGGGCAGCCGAGCCTTTACAGATTGTGTGTGGTGCGGCCAATTGCCGTACTGGTCTTAAGGTGGCCTGTGCTTTAGTCGGGGCCCATTTACCAGGCATTACCATTAAAGATGCTAAATTACGTGGCGTGGAGTCCCATGGCATGCTCTGCTCTTTTAAAGAGTTAGGCATGGCCGAAGAGTCCGATGGCATTATCGAGCTGCCAGGCGATGCGCCAGTGGGTACCGATTTACACGATTACATGCAGCTTCATGATGCCTGCATTGACGTTGACCTCACCACTAACCGCCCAGATTGCTTAAGCATTCGTGGTATTGCGCGTGAAGTGGCCGTGTTAACCCATGGCACTTTAACTGAGCCTAATATTCCTACAATTGCCGCTACCATTGACGATACATTCCCGATTAAGGTGGAAGACCAGGTGGCTTGCCCACGCTATTTAGGTCGTGTTATTCGTGGCGTTGACCAAAAGGCTACTACTCCTTTAGCTATGGTCGAGAAGCTCCGTCGTGCTGGTGTGCGCTCGGTCTCCCCTATTGTGGACGTCACTAACTATGTGATGTTGGAATTAGGCCAGCCTTTACACTCCTTTGATTTAAACCGTCTCCACGGTTCGATCATTGTGCGTCAGGCGCAAGAGGGTGAGCATTTAGTGCTCTTATCAGGTGATAAAGTCACTTTAACGGGTGACACCTTGATTATCGCCGATGAGCAAGGCCCATTAGGCTTAGCCGGTATCTTTGGTGGTGAAAGCTCGGGTATTAATGAGCATACGCAGGATGTCTTCTTAGAGGCGGCTTTCTTCTCGCCTTTAGCCATTAAGGGCCGCGCCCGTCACTATGGCTTAAAGACCGATGCTTCGCACCGCTTTGAACGTGGTGTTGATCCGCAATTACAGCGCTTAGCTATGGAACGGGCCACGGAATTACTGTTAGAGATCGGTGGTGGTCAAGCCGGTCCTATCGTGGAAGTGGTGAATGAGGCGGAGTTAAAGCAGGAGCATCACATTGAGCTGCGCTTAGAGCGCTTAAACCATGTCTTAGGTTGTGAAGTTCCTGTAAGTGAAGTTGAGCATATCTTAACTACCTTAGGCCTCAAGCCAGAGAAGACCGCTACCGGCTATCGCACTACTGCCCCATCGTTCCGCTTCGATTTAGAGATTGAGGAAGACCTCATTGAGGAAGTAGCCCGTATTTATGGCTATAACCAAATCCCGAACAAGTTACCTGTAGCGACTATGGTGATGAGCGCTCAGCCTGAAGCTAATTTAGCAGAGCGTGCCTTACGTCACTCCTTAGTAGCTTCGGGCTACCATGAGGCTATCACTTACTCCTTTACTGACCCTAAGGTCTTACAGGTCTTTAGTGAGGCTGAGCCTTTAGTGTTATCGACCCCAATTTCGGTCGAGCTCTCGGCTATGCGTACCACCTTACTTTCAGGCTTAGCGGTTGCAGCTAAGTACAATGTCAATCGCCAGCAAAAGCGGGTGCGTCTGTTTGAGTTAGGCTTAAGCTATATCCAAGATAGCGCTGCGGAAAATGGCGTGCGGCAAGAGCCAATGCTCGCCGGTTTAGCTTTAGGTGATGTGGAGGCAGAAAGCTGGGCCTATCCATCCCGTCGTGTCGATTTCTTCGATATTAAGGGAGATGTCGAGGCTTTAATTGCCCTGACAGCGGAGCCTGAGGCTTATGAGTGGCGTCGTACCACCTGCCCATTCTTACACCCAGGTCAGGGTGCTGACCTCTACTTTAAGGGGCGTAAGGTTGGTGTGGTCGGTATGCTCCACCCAGTGGCCCAAAAGGCTTTAGGCTTTAAGAATGGGGTGGCTGTCTTTGAGATTGCGCAAAGCGCTTTAGCAACCCGCGTGATCCCAGTAAGCCATGAGATCTCTAAGTTCCCGGCCGTGCGTCGTGACTTTGCCTTTGTCTTAGACAAGCAAATTGCTTCAAGTGAGCTGCTTAACACCATTAAGGAGCAAGGTGGGTCCTTAGTGACTGAGGTGACGATCTTTGACGAGTTCAAGGATGAGTCCTTAGGTGATAAGCGTTCCTTAGCCTTAGGTATTACCTTACACGACAACAACCGCACCTTAGAAGATGCGGAGGTGGAGAGCGTGGTGGCTAAGATTTTAAGTGTCGTTTCTGAGCGTCACGGCGCCACCTTACGCTCCTAAAAGCTCACGCTCCTACAAATAGCTCACGCTCCCAAGGGCCACTGCGCTGCGGAGCGAATGTGTCCTAAAGAGTTAACACTCCCAAGAATAGCCCCTCCTAGGAGCTAGTGCTCCTAGAAGCTCACGTAGCCAAGGTCCTCCGCGCGACGGAGCAAAGGGCCCCAGAGCTGGCACTCCCCAGTGTCGCCACTTGTGGCACTGATGCCCTTAAGCCAGCAGCCATCAGTCTTTAGCTTAAGAGCTGATAGTCCTATGATGGGATCCTGAGAGCTAAGAGCGACCAAGCTATCTCTTGAGAGCTGGGCACGAGGCGCTGGTTCTTGCCCGTAGGAGCAGCTTGGGGAGCAGCTTGGGTAACAGCCTGGAGTGGCAAGCCTAGAGGCAAGCCCTCCTGGCAGCAGTGTTCGGAGGCAACCCCACTAGCAGCAGTGCTCGGGGGCAGCTCTACTAGCAGCAGTGCTGGTGGGTTAAAAGAGGGAGCGCGCGCGTTTTAGTTCACAAAAATAGATTTTGCCTGGCCCGAGAAGCGTCTCTGTATTGATGCGTAGAGAATATTGCGTTGATAATAAGCAGACCAACTTCATTTCAGGACAGGTAAAAGCTAGGCTAGCTAGGTAAGACTAATCCTGCTTAAGTCTCATGCTAATCCTGCTTAAGGCTAACCCTAGGCCAGTTTCATCACCATGAGAGGTTAAGCGGGGGTGGGGCGGGGGTGTTTTTTTTTTTGGTTGGGGTGTTTTGCTGACGGAGAGTGAGGTAAGAAGTAGATAGAGTGATGTAGCTGTTGGTTGAATGTTTGTAAAAGCTATAAAGTTTGAGAGGGTTTCATAGGGCGCTCTTTAAGCGCTCAAGCCGCTCAAGCAGCTATAGCCCGTGAAGTGCTATAGCCGGTAAAGAGTTAAAGTAGCCAAAGCCGCTATAGCCGGTAAGTGCTAAAGCCTGCTAAGTGCTAAAGTTGCTAAAGCCACTTGCGGCTATGCTCTCTAAGCCTGAGATGGGGCGCCTCTAATCTTGCGATTGGCAGTTCCTAATCATAAGGCAGGATAAAGCCTTTATATCTTTTACAAGCAAACGAAGATAGCATCATGAGCAAGATTACTCGTAAGCGTTAATAAAGCGCTATGTGGCCTTAAACTTAGCTATGTCCGGGGCTATAGTCAGAGCGCTAAGTGGTCTCAGGCTGAGATTTGGTGAGGATAAATCGATGAAATATAGCTCGAATCATTATCGTGAGCTGCCGCAGCATCAGTCCTCACTGTTAGAGCCGCTTAGCTCGGCAAATACTGTTGCCCATGCAGCCGCAAAGAGAGCCGCAGCTGCAAATGCATCAGCCTCAGCTGGTGCTGCAGCTAGTGACCCTGCTGGTGTTTTCTCCAGGGCTGCAGATTCATCTCTTACAGGAGAGAGGGATAGTGCTTTAGAAGAGCTTGCGATACTCCAGCCAGAATATTTAGATAAAGTAGAGCCTACGGCGGTAGAGGAGGGATTAGAGCCAGCAAGTGCTAGCCCCCAGGCATATAGCCAGCAAGCCTATAGCCAGCCTGGGTATAGAGAGCCGTATCTGCAAACTCAGGCTGTGGACATGTATGCTCAGGCTGCCTCTCTGCAAGCACAGGCTCAGCAGTTTCATGATAACCAGTTTCCGGTAAGCCAACCGCAGGACAATTTAGCTCCTGATGACCTGTCGCTTTATGGCGCTAGACAAGGCTTACTCTTGCCTGAGGAAGCGACCGGTGTGGCAGCGGGAGAGCCCGCTGCAGCTCAGGCTGTGGCAAAAGATATGGCTTTCATTGGGCGTATTGGCGATACGCTGCGTCCGGGCGCATCTTTGTTGAGCCCTGATACTGATCAGAGTCAGGATGGTCTTGATAGTCTGGATAGTCAGGAAGGTCTTGATAGTTTAGGAAGGCTAACGAATTTTGCCAGCCAGGCGATGCTTCAGCATGCCGAGAATAATCCTGATTTGCTCATTGGGGAACTGGCACAGCAAATAGAGATGCTCCAAGCTGAGATTAATGACGGAGCTTTGGCAGAACTTAGCACCCCTGAGTTTATTGAGCGCTATGAGGTCTTACAAAAGAGCTTAATCTCGATCATAGTGCGTATGCAGCAAGTTCTCAAGCAAGAGCCTGCGGAAGCACGCCAGGCGCGCATACAATATGTTTCTAGTGCGCAAATGGATAATCCTGAGGTTTTGCAGCAGCCTAAGCCACTCTTAAATGATTAAAGCGCACCAGACAAGCCGAGAGAGCAGCATGCGCGCTGGTATAAGCGCTGTTAAGAGCGCCGGTATGAGCGCTGTTAAGAGCGCCGGTATGAGCGCCGGCATGAGCGCACGATGCGCATGCATGAGTGCGGGCAAGGGCGCTGGCATAAGCGCACTATGCGCATGCAGGGGCGCGTAAGTGACGAGTCAGGGGCACCGGAAGGATCGCTGGCAGAGGCGTATTAGGTGGCGTTGTTAGTTCCTGTTTTCTTTAATTTAAGGTAGTTTACCCGTGTGGTGCTCTGACTTTGTCGTCATGGGGCCAAGACCTGAAAGAGGAAAGAGCTTAATGTCTAATCCCAAAAATGTCCGCACCCTGGATGATCGTTTAAAAGAGTTAGAGGAACTGGTTGATTCGCTCGAGAAGAATAACCTCACTATTGATGAGGCTATCTCTAAATATGCCGAGGGCATGAAGCTCGCCGTGACCTGCCGTAAGAGCCTGAATGAACTTACGCAAAAGATTGCGCAAGTTCGCCAAGACGCCAATGAGCAAATGAGCCAATTAGGAGATCCTAGTGCGCTGATAGCGGGCGTAAGTGCGACGGCAGAGCGTGATCATGCCGACGATTTTGCTGATGAAGACGAGAGCGCAGCGGCAGACGGTGTCTTTCTCGAAGAAGACGATGAAGAAGACGATGATGACGAGCGCTAGTAGCGGATAGGTTAGAGTCGATAGATAGAACTGTAGGTTTTCATAAAGAGCGTTTTCCCGGGAGCATCTCGAGAATAGTGCTAGGGCTGCTACTTTAGGGTAGTTAAGCTTTAGATAGTGATGTTATCCCGTAAGTGGGTATGACGAAAAATAGTACAGAGAGCTGAGAAGCTGATGAAGCAATTACCTGAGTACTTTAAGATGGTGCAAGAGCGAGTTAATGCTTGTTTAGAGCAAAAACTCAATGACTTGCCTGACACTCCTGCGGTCTTAAAGGAAGCCATGCGTCATGCCTTATTACTAGGCGGCAAGCGTGCCCGTCCGGTGCTGGTGTTTATGACTGGTCAGGCTTTTGGCGCGAGCAAAAAGCAATTAGATTACGTTGCGGCAGCGATTGAGTGTATTCATGCCTATTCTTTAGTGCATGATGATATGCCCGAGATGGATAACGATTTACTAAGGCGGAATCAGCCTACCGTGCATGCGAAATTTGGAGCTGCTACTGCGCTCTTAACGGGTGACACTTTACAGGCCCTGGCTTTTGACCTCCTTACTGACGTGAAATGCGATTTGTCGGGCGATGTTAAAGGACGTATGTGTGCTTGTTTAGCCAAGGCCTCAGGTTTTGTCGGTATGTGTGGTGGCCAGGCTTTAGATTTAGCTGCCGAAGAACAAAGCTTGACTCAAGCTGAGTTAGAGGAGCTTCACTCCAAGAAAACCGGAGCCCTCATTACCTGTGCCCTGCAATTAGGTTATATGGCCGGACGCTATCAGGCCGCTTATGATGCCAAACAAACAGACGCTATTGCCTCTGCTTTAGGCTTTGTTGAGCAGCCACAGATTGGCCGCGATTTAGATGTTATTACTGCTTTTGGCCAAAAAGTAGGTTTAGCTTTCCAGGTGTGGGATGATGTCTTAGATGTAGCTGGTGATACCGCTACTTTAGGTAAGACCGTAGGCTCCGACGAGGCCCATCATAAGAGCACCTATGTCTCCCTCTTAGGTTTAGAGGAAGCCAAGGCCTATGCCCAGAAGTTAGCTAAAGAGGCTTGTACCCTGATTAAAGGCCTGGATGTCGACACAACTTTATTAGAGCAATTTGCTCATTTCTGTGTCGAGCGTGACCACTAGGTTCCCCATAGCTAGCAGGTACTAACTGCCTCCCGGCTGTGGGCGCCGTCTTGCCCCCAGCTCGCGGGTGCGGTGCTGTACTGGGGCGCGGCTCTCGGACGCTATGGCTCTCGCGGGGGCGGCTTTGTACTGGGGGGCAGCTCTCAGGCGCGGCAGCCCGCGCCACAGTAGCGGTGGTGGAGATAGCCTGTTGGTCTAACTATGGTCGGGTTAAGTACTACGACCATGATTAGGGCGATGTTCGTATTTAGAGCTTCGACCGTATTTAGTGAGATTTTGTCTAAGGAGTGAAGAGACTTTAACCTCTTAAGTAATGAGCTTACTCTGCTGCGCGGGCCCCGCCGGTTTTACAGGGCAAAAGCTGCCTGAGGGCTAGCTTGTTTACAGCTTATTTTAGGCTACCTGGTACTGGCGACAGTGCCAGTTAAGTGGGCTAAATATCTCTTAGTAACTATGAGTGCTAGTGCTTGCGCTAGTAAGGTGTAACTTTTCGTGGTGGAGGAGGATGCCATCCATCTATCTTGATGCTTTTATCGCAAAGTTTGTACGGCATTTCTGGTAACAAGCGGCTTATAGATACCGCTGCTGCTTAGGTGATGTCGTAGGACTGAAGATAGAGCTAGAAGAGAACTAGGACGGCTTAGCCAAGCTAAAGCTGGTGGACAAAGCCTGAGGGCTCAGCCGAGGGCTATGCCTGAAATGGCTAAGCCTGAGAGCAAAGCCAGAGGACTATGCTTGAGAGCAAAGCCTGAGGGCTCAGCCGAGGGCTATGCCTGAAATGGCTAAGCCTGAGAGCA
>Cebus_capucinus_imitator_PRJNA485217_SSR093__coassemble_806_pt1 | contig 10042 bp, 3 predicted proteins | sample Cebus_capucinus_imitator_PRJNA485217_SSR093__metabat2_low_PE_002 | metagenome-assembled genome bin Cebus_capucinus_imitator_PRJNA485217_SSR093 | reverse complement strand
GCAGCCTTTTCTTCTGGCGAGAGATTGTTAAACCACTCATAGACAATGACGTCGCGCATCATATCAGGGATACCGACATCAACGACCTTAAGCTGGTTATGTAAGGTGGTGAGAGAATAGAGAGCAGCGGCAAATTCCTTGTGCCAGCCCTCTAAGAAGCGTAAAGAGATCTTACGACCGGCATAGCGATGCTTTTCCGCTAAAACCGCACGCAGCTCCTGCATTAATTGCTGTTGCTTAGGTAAGTTACCGGCACCCTCGACAGGAGTAGCAGCGCTCTCACTACCCTCGCTAGCTTGACTTTCGCCCGCACTAGCAGTGTCAGCAGCACTAGCGGCATCAGCAGTCTCACTAGCTTCTGGGGCTGGTGCTTCAGCTTCATCTTTGCCCCCCTTTTTCCGCTTAGCTTTGGCTAAGGCTTTCTCCTTACGGCGCTCTTCAGCTAAAGCTGCGGCCTTTTTGCGCTCTTCTTCTTTTTTCTGCGCAATAAACTTCTCAATCTCAGGCATTAGCGCATCAGTCTTGATCTGGGACAAATCACGATCTGCCAGTTCAAAGAAGATGGTCGTAGCCGTATCTAAGGAGATTTTGTCAAGCTTATCTAAAGGCGAGCTGATGGTGGTTTGCATCTTCGCACTTGGACGCTCTGGAGCGTCATAAGTTAGCGAAGATAAGTCATCAGAATTTACCGCAGCAGTGAACATTGGGGCGGAAACGTACTTGAAATCATCGTACTTTTCCATGAGATCTAAGTCGAACTCACAAGTAATTTCATGCTGCTCTTGGTCATGCTTAAATTGATGGAGACCCATCAACTTGCACAATGCGCGGTCAATTTGTGAAGGGGAAAGCTGACCCATTAAGTATTATGTCTCCTAAGGCTTACCCAAAAATGAATCTACCTACAGCGTCTAGTCAGTCTTATGCCCCCATTGCCTCCTTATTTAGCCTAAACTACAGCTCCCATATTAAGGGGCCTACCTAAAGGGGCGTAAGCTCAATACGCAATCTGCAGTCATGCATTATGCATTCAGCAATTGCCTCTGATGCACTCTGCATTCAGCAATTGCCTCTGATGCACTCTGCATTCAGCAATTGCCTCTGATGCACTCTGCGCTAGCTTACGTTGTTTAGGCCATCTTCAACCAGATTAGGCAATATAAGGCTCTTGACTAGGGTTTGGTTACGCACTAACCCAAGCTTAGGATAATGAAGACTACTTAAAGTAGCAATCACTCAGAACGCCAAACGCTCTAACTACATCTAGTCTCAGCACTCCACAGACTTTACAAGCTATGCACAGAACTTGTGATTAACATAGCTTGTCATAGCCTGTTATAGCCAGCCCTGTTACTAGCAGGGGTATGGCGCTAGTCTTAGCTAAACTCCACTACTATAAATACCATTTCGCTCTTAATCTAATTAAGCACATGCTAACCAAAACAAGAGTAATAACAGCATTGTAGTTGAGATTTTAGTGCAGATACACGCTTAAGCTCACCTAAAGGAGTTAAGCGCAGCTCCAGTACCAAATTAATGGTACTTATAAGCTTATCCTAAGCTCATGCTTCTCGGTAGAAGCTCTACTGGTAGCTGCTCCCTATCACGGGGGAGGGGTCAGCTACGAAAAAAAACGCATTAAACGACACCCCAGGATTTTACTTTATCCCACGGTGGTCGTAGAGGCAGGCGCTTCATGCTGCCTTCGACGCTAAGTGACTAAGCGTAATAGTTGGTAAAGTTGCACCAATACTATGTACCTCGCACTTGCTCGTTATCGCAGTTGCAGCCGTTTACATCACTACGCTTGCAACAAAGAAATCGAAAAAATCACTATACCCATCAAGCTCATGCTTACCATGAGCCTAAGTGCTGCTAGCGCTTACATGAAGCTATTATTACCTACAGAATCTTACTTGAGCTGGCTCCTGCCTGAGCTAGTGGTTGCTGGTAGTTACTGGTGGTTGCTAAATCTAATGGTTACTCAATCTAATTGTTACCTTAGCTAGGGTTACCCGAACTGATGATGGTTCGAGCTAGGGGTTACCTACCTTGACTAAAGATACCTATATGCTCAAGGTCAGGTTCATCGATAAAAAATTTGCTATATCTGCTGCTGCACCTAGCGCCTGCTTCTAGGTGCCTGCTCTGGCAGTTAGCTTTGCCTATATCCTGGTAGCTAGCTTTGCTCTAAGTATAGCCAGCGCCCACCACTTTGCCTAATCCCTTGTTTGCTCTATCCCAAGCTATCCCCATTAAGACTATCCTACTTCAAGCTAACTTACCCCTATCGCTGTCACTAGCCTATGCATCACGCTGCGCGTTGCAATTTAGCTCATCGTTGCAACTTTGCTAGCTATATCGTTGTAACTTTGTGTGTCGTTACAACTTTGTGTATCGTTACAACTTTGTATATCGTTACAACTTTGTGTATCGTTACAACTTTGTATATCGTTCTGCCCCCGTGTTCGATAGCTGTAAGGACATAAGTAAACAAAGTTATAACGACATAAGCCTATAAAACAGGCTCTAAGCCGTAGAGGCACTAGGTTCTTTATTTGCGTAAAGGATAGGTAAGGAAGAGAACGCGACTAAGGTCGGTCAAGATTAGACTTTTGGCTGGATGGGACACCTCACAATTACGATCTGATCTGAGGATAGCTAAATCTTTCTTAAGCTTACCTAAGCTTGCTTAAGCTAACTTAGTCCTGACCTTAGTCAGCTGGGTGTGGGATAACTTTATACTTTGCGTCTTACCAGGAGCGTATGCATGCTTTATTACATCCTGACTCTCTGGCACACTCAGACATTTAGCAAAGCAGGGGGCTTTAAGTAAAAGCTGATGGCTAAAAAAGTTACTGAAATTTGCTTAAGGCATTTTTCCTAACGAGCCCGGTGCGATGATACTCTAGTTTGTTGCGATTGCAAGAAAAATTACAAATTTAACCTACAAAAATCTGTTATTTTGCCATAAAAGGCCGGATAAAATTACTACTTTGCCCCAAGATCTTAGCTAAATATCGGACATAATCTCCCGACTTCTGCGCTCCTGGCTCTTCTTGCTACGCATTTTATATGCCGTTTTTTCTACCATAGCGACAGCTGCAAGCACCAAAAACAGGCAAATAGTTAAGCACCTCGAGGCAGCAGCACCAAACCAAGCGTCCAAAGCTAAGTGCTCTGAGATAAAAGCTAAGCGCTCTGTACTAACAGCTAATTGCTTCAAGCTAAGTGCACTGAGCTAAAAGCCAAACACTCCTAACCCGTGCTAACCTCACGAAGCCAAGCTGAAGCAGGGTTGTACCTTGGCTTAGCTAGGCTTAAACAAAGCCTACACCAAGCTTAAACTATAGCTAAAGCAGTCCTGGCAATATAACTTTAGCCACCCTTTGCCTTTAAACATTCTAATATACAATGAGCTAAGCATAGTTACAACTAGCTCGCTACCATTTTTCTGAGCTAACCTGAGTTAGGCTGGCCTGACTTTAAAGTGCTTATTTTAACGCTAATTATAGCCAATACTGTAAATTTATCACAATATTCCTCCACCCCCACCTAAAAACCCTACCGAGAATCCTCAATTCCATACCTAGGGTAAACCATTTGACCTATATAACTTTAGCACTGTGTGCCACACAGATAAGCTTTACTTAGGTCTACCCCCCTCGCTTTAGTTAGGTTAAACCCCCGTACTATAGCTATACCCCGTACTATAGCTATACCCCGTACTATAGCTATACCCCATACGCTAGCTATACCTCTAGCACCATGTTACTCCGAAGCACTTAACCCTGACATGCTACAGTACCATATGCCCGCTTGTTGACTATACTATTGCGGCATTACTCCAGTCTTGCTGCCTTATCCCAGTCAAACGGCTCTACCTTGGTTTTGCCCCCTTTGGTACGGACAAGTTAGCCCCATACTTTCTCTAGATGTAGCCAGAATAATGTAAGCAAAGCTTTAATCCTCAGAAAATAAATGATTAAAATATGAGGATAAATAAGGAGACAGAGGTGAGATAAGGGGCATCAAATCGAGCACATAAAAGACTTAACAGCAGAACTTATTCTGGCATCTAAGCGGCGATATGAGCTAGTACAGACCAGGCCGCCGGAAAAATTTTTCCCACTGCTATCACGCTCAACATGCTCTTTATTATCAGGGCAGCCCGATCAAGGGACGCAAAAATAAAGACATCTTGTTATCATAAAATATAAAGGGCTACTGTCAGGGTAAAGTCTATAATGCGTGCCCATAGTAGCAAGAGGATTAAAAGATGCCACACCATTAGCCACAGTGCTATTAGCTGCAGTGCTATTAGCTGCAGTGCTATTAACTGCCGTACTATTAACTGCAGTTCTATTAGCAGCAGCGCTAACCGCAGCGCACCATGTACTAGGACTAATGATGTTTGCCTCTCTAGAGGCTATGGGTACAGCATAATATCTGCATAGCTATAGCAACTGTCCGGCATAGCAATAGCAGCTGTATAGCAGTTGCAGCGCTATACCAGCAGGGAACCATCTCCCGCCGCCGCAGCGCCGCATCTTCAAGCAGATCTGTAAAATCACAGCATGGGGATATTGACTCTCGCATAGCCCACATTTATCAGGGCTAGTTTTTCTTTGTTTTTTAAGTTCGTAGTGTTAGTTATTTAAGAGGCACAACAGAGCGGTAATGGGCATAGCATGGTGCTCTCCCACTATCGTTCCTAACTTTAATCTTCCTTACAAGTAACTTCCTCCACTCCTAAGCAGAGCTTTACTCACCCGCGCCACCGCACTTAGGCCAGTGCTGGCTCAGACCAGGATACGTAAAGCTAAGCGCGGCACGAAGCGTAAGCTTGTCGCTAGATTACAGCCACGCTCTTGGTGTAAACCAAGGCCAGTGCTGGCGGCAACAGGCGCGACACGAAGCGTAAGCCCAATGTAGCTCAGATTGGAAAGCTCATGTGGTAGCTCCTGGCAAGGAAGCTCCTGGTGTGATACCTCCTGGTGTGGGGATGCCTGGTGTGGAGTCGCCTGATTTGAGAGGCCCCAGGAAAAGGCGAGTGATAGTAGAGATAAAATTAGGACGAGAGAGCGCCTCAGCAGAGGGTTTAGGACAACATGGAAAAGCAGGTGGCACGAGAAACAGCTAACAGCGCCTCCACACGTAGCCTTTCTCAACAAGGCCAGACAGAAGTATTGGTCGGCAGCACGTTAGGTAGTTTAGCAGGTACTAATAGTAGTGCTAATGTTCACCCTAGCACCAATACTCGCGGCTTACATCAGCCGAAAAAAGAATTAATCGAGAATACGCGCCATGGTACCTCGGTCTTTCCTTTTGCTGCGTATATCTGGCAACCCCAAAACTTTCCTTCCCGTGTCACTTTACACTGGCATCGCGAAATGGAATTAGTGCGCTTTGCGCGGGGCACCTTTAATATCTCTATTGATATGGAAGAATCGACAATTAATGGTGATGCCTTTGTCCTCCTCCCTGGCAATGTAATGCACACCATTGCTTTGCCCCCGCAATGTGAGGAAAGTGCCCTTGTATTTGACCCGCAGATGCTCGTCTTACAGAGTTACGATGAAGTGCAATCGGAACTTTTTGAGGCTCTGCTCTCCCATAATATTCCGCTCCCTCCTATTATTACCCCAGAGCATCCGGCCTTTGCCCGCATTGATATGCTCTATCGCTATTGCGTCCGCCATGGCGCGACCACTAATGCCTCACATCGTCTCTTAATTAAAGCTAAGTTATTAGAAATCTTGGCTCTTTACCATGAGTACGGCTTATTAAGCCGCAAAAAGCTCAATCCTACCGCCAAAAACAGCAAGCAAGACAAGCTCAAAAAACTCTTAAATTACATTGATTCCCACTACGCCGGTCCTATTACTATTAAAGATGCTTCAACCCGCTTAGAAGTAAGTGACCATTACTTCTGTCGCTACTTTAAAAATGTCACCGGAATGTCCTTTACGGAGTATTTAAATGACCTGCGCCTACGTCGTGCCATTAAAGAAATTGAGCTCACTTCCCGCTTAATTGCGGATATTGCCTATGACCATGGCTTTGAAAATACCGGTTATTTCTTTAAAAGCTTTAAGAACAAATATGGCATTACGCCCTTGCAATATCGCAAAAAGTTTTTAGAGGAAGCTCAAGAGCGGGCAAGTTCTCAAAACAAAAGCGGCGACCTAGCCCCTATCTTAAGCCCTACCGATATTGTACACACCACCGCCTTAAGTGAGAGCGCCCTCTCTAGCACTATTGCTAGCACTACTAGTACTAGCGCTAGGGCTAACGCGTCTCCTGGTACTTCTAATGTTAATACCACTGATGCTCCTGGCACCACCGGCGCTCCTACTCTCATCCGCACGGACTCCAATGCCACTCCGGGAGCCTTTGTGCCGCTGAGTCCAGATACAGATGCCCATACTAGTGCCAGTGCTGGGGGCAATAACAATGCTAGTACTAATACCATTGGCAATACCAGTGCTCGTGCCTGGAGCAATACCAGTACCATTTCCCATCTCGGCTCACCAGCGGAGCAAGCAGCTGTGTTAGCAGCCACTATGGTCGATCCTACTACCACTCCTCAGCCCTCTACTGCTTATGCATCTCGCACCAGTGGCATCGCTAGTAACAGTGCTAGCAGCAATGACAGTAGCAGTACTAGTAGCAGTGCCAGTGATGTAAATGGTGTGGTGGGCACTGCGGGCACTACTGCTGGTACTACTGCCGGAGCCCAATCAGGAGCAGATACATCTGAGAGAATTAATGATAAAGGCGCACCAGTCAATGGCTTTGCTGCTAACGGCAGGCCTGCTAGTAGCGTACCATCTAGCAGCGTCCCAACTATGGTCGCAGCCTGGCAGCCTAATTATGTCCATGCCTCTGACTCAACCGTACCGGATCATTATCCCGAAAATAATGATTTTCCTGAGCCTCATCTCAGGCAAACACTGCAACAGCAAAATAGATTAGCGGCAGTAGCGGCAGCAGCGACGGCAGCGACGGCAGCGACGGTAGTAGCGACGACAGCAACGGCAGCGCCCGCCCCTGCGACCTCATCCCACCATAAACACACGAGCACTCAAACCCTGAAAGCACATCCTCATAGTACTTTTGTTGCCGAGGGTGAGCCTGAAGATGGTTTAGATGATGACAATGAAGAACCAAGTATTAGCAAAGCGGTGTGGGCAGCGCATACGCAAGAGCAAATCAATGCTATTTTGCAAAGCCATCAGATTAAGCACCTGGAGGGAGACGATACGGAGTTAGAGATAAGAACTTTAAAGGCTGACCCTGCGATGGCGGGAGTAGCAAAATCGCTGGCCGCTAAAGATATTTTTGGCAGCACCACTACTCTGTCTTTTGATTCTCTGAACTTTGCAAGTTCTCATGAGAGCTCTCATGCCAATACTAGCGCTGGCGCTAATGCCGGCGCTGGTGCTAATACGGGAGCTAATGCTGGTGCTAATACGGGCGCAAGTGCAGGAGCTGAAACAGGCGCTACCGACTCGGATCCAACATTCACTGCAACCACCTCTAGTCCTGAACGATTTTTAAACAATGCTTTTGCTCCTCAGCTAACCGAGTCTCTAGCAGGCCCTGTATCTCCTAATAATAAAAACCTTGGCTGGGCAGACCCAAGTAGCTCTGACTTCAGAAATGGCGCCTCATCTCTAGCAAGAGCCCATAACAGTGGAAAGTACCTCGATAATGGAGAGTACATCGATAGAGGAGAGAACATCGATAGTGAGCATTTACACGAGAGTGTGGTATACGGTGATACGGCAACTACTGCCTTAACTGTAGATCGGACACAGACCAATATCACCGCTAGAGGCGATGCTAGCGCCCCAGATGCGGGCCCAACTATCGTGCGACCTATTGCCGCAACGGATATTGCGCATGCTGTACCGGGTAATGTTGTACCAGAGCTTTCTGCGGTTAGCGATAACGCGGCAGGAAAAGCAGAGAATAACTTAGCTGCATTAGCACACGCTACCAACGCCAATGCTGCTACCAATGCTTTATCTCTTGCTGTTGCGCTAACATCCACAACTGCAGCGACAGCCCCAGCTGCTGCGACAGCAACCGTAGCATCACAAGCGGCAGCTGGAGTAAATAGTGGAGCTAAAGCAATTACTCCGTCCCGGCGCTCGCCAAGTAAAAAAGGTGCCGTACCCCCATATATCGCCATTGTGGCTGAGAGTGATGACTATCAAGCAGCAAGCACAGCTCATAGTGCTTCGGTAATAGCGGGTACGATTAAGGGACAAGCTACTAACCAACAAGCTGCTCAGCATCAAGCTGCGATTTCTAGAGCAACAGAGAATCATGAGCTGCCGCATCACAGCCAAGAAGTAAAAGCACGGTCACAGCACTCAGTCTCACATAAAGATACAAGCCCAGACAGTGCTAAGCTGGCAACGGCTGCAATAACAACAGCTGCAATAACAACGGCTGCGCCTCACTCTTTATCACTCACGCAGCCTCTGGCCCTCAAAGATATGCTGCGGCCTCATAGTAGTGGACATGCTACGCGTTTAAAGCGGGTACAGAGTCTGCAAAAAGCCCGAGCAGCTCGCGCCCATGCGGAAGCCCAACATAAAAAGAATGCTACTACCGCAACTAGTAGCAATGCCAACAGTGCCACAGCTAATAGTGCCACTGCCAACAGTGCCACGGCTAAAGAAGCCAAGAATGAGGCGGAGTAAATGGTATTACTGGAGCGGTTAGTGCCAACTATGCATCACTACCTCTGACTCTACACCATCTAAGCGTAATGCTGCCTCTAGCCAATACAAAGAGTAAAACTCATTTCTTGCGCTAACTAAGCGGGATGTCCCTTTATAGCTCCTATAAGGACAGTACAGCTCCTGTAAAGTTAGAGCTCAGAGCCACACTCATGGATAGCAATAGCTAAGAGGCACGCTCCTATACAGCGCCTGTATCGTGTAAGCTAAGAGTAATGCGCATAGACAAGGGGAGCTAAAAGTAATGCTTCTTGGTAGAGGGAGCTCAGAGCAACACTTATGGCCGTAGGGCACGACCACTAGCGATACGAGAAAAGGAGCTCTAGTGGCAGTGAGAAATAAGCACTAGCGATAATGAGCAAGCTGCACTAATGACTGAAAACTAGTGCTAACGCTCATAGATAGCACAGCTGGTCTTTAATAAATCAGGACTGCTTGACCTTTCTCATGACTTAAGAGACAGTGAACCTGATACCCAGGAACATGAGACGGCTTTACAGTTCCAAATAGAAGCAAGTGCTTCTGCTAAAACCACCAACCAAGCCACCGAGCAATCAGCAAGTAGCACCAGCAACTATATAACTCCTATCTTCGAGCAAGTATGGCAACATCTCAATAGAAATAATGATATCTTTGTGGTTCTCGATAGTATTACTCTCAACCAAAATCAGGTTACCTGTAATCCATATATTGAGATTTCGCTACGCTCTGGCGCTAACCACATCGCCCCAGGCTCTGCGGCGCCAATCCCTAAGCATACTGCTACTGATTGGGAGATTACCGATATGAGTGGCAGTGATACAGTATGGAGCTCATTGCAAGATAGCAAACATCTAACTGCTATTAAAACTAAAGCGCATTGAGAACCTTTCTTGTTTTATCGCCTTAAAATCAAGGCTTATTTCCTAGGAAAAGAGAGCAAGCTCTTTGATACTATAATTCACACTGGTTTAGACAATGATATTGGTACGCCTGGCACCTTAGGTTTTGGCGTAGGCGTCTGTCCTGATGCTAAGTTAGTTAAGTCTTTAGGCTTAACCCCATTACCAGGATATACTGACCCCCAGAGTGACAATTATGGTAATTACAAGCACAAGAATGGCTCGGTGATGTGCTGGATTCCCGCCTTTTGCTACTCCTTTACTAACCTACCTTATAAGCTTAAAGCTAAGTCGCCTAGCACCTTTACAATACGCTCAGCCTCGGATTTTTCCTATTCTGAGGAAAAAGCTATTACTTGTGGAAAGAAATATGTGACACCTTAGGCCCAGAGCTATGACTCCATT
>Cebus_capucinus_imitator_PRJNA485217_SSR093__coassemble_802_pt1 | contig 10113 bp, 6 predicted proteins | sample Cebus_capucinus_imitator_PRJNA485217_SSR093__metabat2_low_PE_002 | metagenome-assembled genome bin Cebus_capucinus_imitator_PRJNA485217_SSR093 | reverse complement strand
GACTAGCTCAAGTTAGCATGACTAGCTCAAGTTAGCATGACTAGCTCAAGTTAGCATGACTAGCTCAAGTTAGCTCTATGAGCGCAAGTTTGCGTAACCCGCGCAAACCGGTGCTGCTTACTCAAGCAAATGCTACTTGCGAAAAAACTCACTACTCGGGGGCAGCACTAGCTTTTCCTAGCTCTTTACTCTGTACCCTGAGCTTGTAGCTATTTGCTCTGAGCCTTTACTGTCAGCTTTTGCCACTTGCTTGGATCTTGGTCCAAACTCTTGCTTAGTATAACGGCACAATGGTGCGGCAAGGCTATGTAGCAAGAGCAAGGCGATAGTTGCAAATGCAAAGCTGGAGGCAGCAAGGGCGAGGCTGGGGCAGCAAGGGCGAGGCTGGGGCAGCAAGGGCGAGGCTATAGTCACAAATACATAGCTGGAGCGGCATGTGCGCAAAGGGGCTGCACTTGTAAGTCCATAGCGGCAAGCTCTTAGTTATGCTCTATAATAGGGCATCAGCACTACTAATAACGCACAAGATACTAGCGCCGCCCGGTTTTTATTGCCTCAAACCATGGAGCAACCTATAATTTTCCGCATTCCTGTCCGCTCTTTGCATTATCGTGAGGCAAAAGCAGCGTCAGCATCATCATAAACCCTTTATCTATCGTCCTGAGTGCTACAACTTTGGTGCAATAAAGGATATCCCTAGCTCAGAACAAAGCTCGTGGATGAGCCATCTGAGTATCGAATCTAATCACAATATTGCTAATACCCCGAGCACAGTTACTTTGCGCCTCCCTCCAAGGAGGAGTTCCGCCTAGCAAGCACCTAGACTTCGCTAACCTGCGGCATGATGGTAACAGTGCTCTTTTTGCTTTTGCTCTTTTTGTCTCTTGACTAAGGGCAAAGCTCATATCTTAAGCTCAAACTCGTAGCTCAAGTTTATGGCTCCGGCTCTTAAGCTTAAGCTCGTAGCTCCAGCTCTTAGGCCAAAGCTTGTGGTTCAAGCTCCAGCTCATGGCTTCAGCCGGATATCTTTACTAAGGCTAGACCAAATGCAGTAAAGATAGGCATGCTAAAGCTAAGCAAAGCTAGGCATAGTAAAGCAAGGGCTCTTGGCTTAGCTCTGGAAAGACATGGTCAAGGCCGGCCGTGGCATATCCAGGCCCGAGGCTAGGGTGACAGTGTGTCTAGTTAGAGCGCTAAAGCGTCTTCTGTAGCTTAAGCGTGGTAAGGGAGATGATGTGAGCGCGGGCGGGGTATTGCTGTTTTTTTTTTTGGTTCTTCTGTGGTTGTTTGTTTAATCTTTGCTTGGTATGAAGCCGTCTAATCCCTCAACCCGCCTAGTGCCTGCACTCGTTGATTGCTGGCGCGAGGGCTATACTTTCAAGAAACTACGTAACGATTTTATCGCGGGCTTAACTGTAGCCATTGTGGCCCTGCCTTTAGCTATGGCCATGGCAGTAGCTTCGGGTGCTTCTCCAGATAAAGGCTTAGTTACCGCTGTTATCGCGGGTTTCTTTATTTCGGCCTTAGGTGGCTCTCGGGTGCAAATTGGCGGCCCTACCGGCGCCTTTGTGGTCGTGATCTTTGACGTGTTAAGCCGCTATGGTTTTGATGGCTTAATTCTCTCCTCGGTCATGGCTGGTATTATCCTCATTGTGGCCGGTTATGCCCGCTTAGGAAAGCTTATTCGCTACATTCCTTACCCTGTGATCACCGGCTTTACTACGGGTATTGCTATTACCATTGCCTCAACCCAGGTTAAAGATTTCTTAGGCTTACAAAGCAATGCTCCCGCTCCTTTTATCGAAAAGTGGATGGTCTATTGGCAAAGTCTGGATCAGACCTCTATCTATGCTTTAGCCATTGGTGTGATTACCTTAGCCATTATCATTGCTTGTAAGAAGATTAGCGCTAAAATCCCTGCTTACTTAGTGGCTATTGTAGTAGTTTCCGCTGGTGCCTTTATTTTTAACTTACCTGTAGAAACCATTGGCACTCGTTTCCCTAATTTACCCCAGGGCTTACCTACTCCCACTCTGCCTCACTTCACTTTAGAAGAAGTGCGTGAATTAATTCCTTCAGCTTTTACCATTGCTTTCTTAGCCGGTATTGAAGCATTACTCTCGGCAGTAGTGGCTGACGCCATGACTGGACACAAGCACTCCCTCAATCAGGAATTAGTAGGACAAGGTGTAGCTAATATTGCCTCCAGCCTCTTTGGTGGTTTACCAGCTACCGGTGCTATTGCCCGTACGGCTACCAATATTAAATCAGGTGGCGTTACCCCAATGTCGGGTATCTTCCATGCCCTCTTCCTTTTAATCTTCCTCTACACCATTATGGATATCTTGGCTTATATCCCTATGTCGGGTTTAGCCGCCATCTTATTCTTGGTGGCTTGGGGCATGAGTGATATCAAGCACTTTATTCAAATTGCGAAGATTTCCCCATCTGACCGTACCATTCTCTTCTTAACCTGTGCGCTCACTGTCTTAGTAGACTTAACTGTAGCTATTGGCGTCGGTGTAACCTTTGCTTCGCTCTTATTTATGCGCCACATGTCGAAATCGGTGGAGATCGAGCCACAGATGCGGCTTACCTCTTATAACATGCAAGGTGATGAGGACGATGGCAATACCGTAGCTACCAGCAATAGCGATCTGGGGAGTGACCCAGCTCATAATGGTGCTCATGCTCCTAGTGACTATGTGGTACCTGAGGGCGTCGCCGCTTTCCAAATTAATGGCCCACTCTTTTTTGGTGTGGCTAATGAATTAAGCGATCGCTTAAAGAATCAAGTCGAGATTCCGCGCATCTTAATCTTGCGCATGCGCTATATGCCTTATCTTGATGCTTCGGGTGAGAGTTCCATTGAGAATATCATCGCGACCTGCCATGAGCACCATAGCTATATTATTTTCGCGGGCTTACGGCAACAGCCTCGTGCTATCTTAGATAAAGCTGGTATCTCCCATGATAAGGAAGCGGCCTTTGTTCCTGACTTTGCGAGTGCCCTGCGCTTAGCCCAAAAGTTAATGGCTGATCCTGATTTTGTCTCCAAACATCAGGACACTACCACTCCTAAGCAAAAGTAGCATCTTAGCTCCCCCAAAAGCACCAAGCGACACACGCAGCACCTTAACTACACTAAGCAGCACGAGACTGCTCGAGACAGCATGATGCAGCATGAGACACATCATGCGGTGCTCAGAAACAAGCAGGTGTACTAAGCAGCATGTAGAACAGATAGCGCCATGCTGCTCAGTACTGCGTCACGCTGCTAAGAGTAGCGCTATGCCGCTAAGTACTGCGTCACACTGCTCTGTATTGCGCTATGCTGCTTAGTATTGCGCTATGCCGCATCTGCGTTTGACCATAGTCTCCACTGCGAGTGCGCTATCTACTGCGGTACGGCAGCAGCTGCAAGCAAGGTAGCAGCTATACGCAACGTATCGGTTACACGCAAAGGTACAGCTACACACAAGGTATCCACTGCGTGATGCTATAACTTCCTCCCGGAGGAGAACCAAGAAGAAAAAGAACCAAGGGCGAGCTACTCCACAAAGGCATAGTAATGCCATTTTTGCAAGAGGCAGATACAGAGCCTCCCAACAAGAAACATATGCAGCTCCTCCCAACAAGAAACATATGCAGCTCCTCCCAGCAAGAGGTATGCGGCATCGTCAACAGCTAGGTCCGCCGCTAAAGCGCGGACCTAGGATAAGCTTATCCAAGCACAGGCTGCCCAAAAAAGTGACACTTATAAACGTGATACACCTCAGCGCTCTCTACTACGCTAGTTTATGAGTTAACTTGTGAGATAACTTACTTTTAAGAGGGCATATCCCCATAAACAACAAAGCCGTCTCTTCCTTAGGGAATCAGACGGCTTTATTTTTATGAATATATACAAAGATACAGGCTAGCAAAGATACAGCCTGACCCCACTGCGTCATGTCAAGTAAAACGCAGCAAAATTACGTACCCTCAATACCCGTAATGCCAAACGGCTCTAGGCCAGACTAAGCTAAGTTAAGCGCACCAGGTAACCAAGGAGACAGCGCCTCGTAGGGACTGGGGCACTGCATGAAGCCGCGAGCTCTTCATGGTGATAGTAAGGCCTTTTAGCTTAGGCTATGCTTCCATAAGGTCATGAGGACACCAGCGCCTCAAAGCACAGAGATACAAGGCTCTCAGCTTCTGTAGCTCTTATCCCCTCAGGCATTAGCCCCTCCCTCAGGCATGAGGCCCTCAGGCATTTATGCTCTAAGTCCTTTATACTCTGAGGCTTTTATGCGCTAAGGCCTTATGCGCTAAGGCTCTACCGCGCTGCTGCCAGGTCTTACGCCGGACTTTCTTTTGTGGCTATTTCTACTAAACAACAATTATTAAAGCTCTAAAGCGTCAGATAATACCCAGATCGTGCTTTAAATCCATAATAGCTGCTTGTAAGGTAATCGATAAAGCCTTTAAGTAAGCAATGCGGTCTTCACTAGCATTATTATCTTTTTCCACAATGAGCGCATCTTTGAGTGCTGCTAAATGGACTAAGGAGCGCTTATAGCAGTAAATCTTAGCTTGCATGAGACGGCGAGCCCGGGCGCGCTGGGCAATTCTGATACCTAAGAAACCTAAGATAGCAATTGGTGCTGCTAAAACAAAGATACCGGTAGTCGCACCACCACCAACTAAGGCACCCGCGGCACTTAAACCGCTAGCCACACCGGCGGCACTCACACCAATGACGCTACCGCCGAGGTATAAAGCAGCAAAGCTTAAAGCACCACCTGAGCCTAGACCTAAAGCGGTAGCCAGCACCTCTGGCATCGACGAATCTTTAATGGTACGAGATTTATTACCTAAACCCTGGTCGATTTCGGCAATCACGTGTTCCACAGTTTTGAGCGCATTGAGGTTATGAAAAAGCATGTCTTTTTTGCGCATAATGTAAGTTGTATTCAAGGCTTACCTCCTCTTATGTTTTGCTCACTTAGCTTAGCACTAAGCACTTGCACTAACGCTCGACGCTAGCATACGGCACGAGCGTACGACGCTGGCATGCGGCGCTGGCACTTAGAGCCCTCACGTGATTTGCGGAATATTTATTAAAATCGGAATATTGCTTCAAGACAGAATATTGCTTAAAGCAGAAATATTGCTTCAAGGTAAAGCTTTCGAGCAGCTCCCGTAACTAATCTATTGACCAGAGCATCATGCTGCAGCTGCCGCCCTCCACATCCCACTAGCTTTTTAATCTACACGCTGAATCTATACCCTGAGTTATTTCGTAACAACACTATCTTTCTTAGCTCACGCCACCACTATCTTAGAAAACTTACCACCACATACTTAGGTTTAGCTAACTTACGCCTATCTATTCCGAGTAAGCATTAGTTAAGCATCATGGGCTTAGACTACAGTTAGTAGCACCACTAAGGGCACAAACAAATTGGGGAAGTGTTAGAGTGTAGAGTATTAGAGCTTTAAGGCTAAGGAACTAAGGCTAATTGGTACAGTAAGGCTAATTGGTACAGTAAGGCTAATTGGTACAGTAGGGCTAAATGATACAGTAAGGCTAAATGATACAGTAAGGCTAAATGATACAGTGTTGTGAGATTGGGCTTATAGCTAAAGCATTAAGTTATAGTTTTGGGCTAAAGCGCTAGCTTATGCAAGTTGCTCTATGCCTGCTAGCTTCTACCAGCTTATCTATGCAAATAACCGCCTATCTGGAGTTTTTGCTATATTCTCCCACTATTACTCTGTGCGCCATAATAGTAGCATTGCCTTAGGGCTATCACAACACTTATTTATGGTCAAGAATGCATATTTTTCACCACCTGACAAGCATGCTACAAAAAAGCGCAAATGAGGCTAAGTGGCAACGCCATTATATGCGATGATATCCCTGCTTTATCTTAAAAGAAAAGCTGTATTTGGGGAGCTTTCTGACTTCTTTATGCCACCATAGCTAGCCTCAGTACAATATAGCAACATACCTCCATCTTTTTTGCTCCATCTTTGCACAAATAATGCACCACCTATTTTATAAAGATAAGGCAACTTTGCTCCAAATCATAACTTGACCGCTCGCATACGCAGCTCAACATGGCCACCACCACTCCCCCCAGCATGACTAGCACTCTTCCTTAGCATAACCACGGATAGCGTACAGCTGACAGCATAACCACATACCGTTGACAGCATGACATCATAAAAGCGTAGTTATAACAGCATTACTATACAGCGCTGTCATAAATTTAAGAAGACTCAAGAACAGCTACCGCTCCAGGTGCCGCTGCTGCTGCCGCTGCCTCGGAGGCCTCTGTATCTGCTGCTACCGCCGCTGCTACGCCAACATCGGAAGCGCCAACCAATCATGCTTCAACCCCTGAGGCTCCCGTAACCGCAGCTTTAGATGTGGTGGATGCTCAAGATGTGGCTAAGGTAACTGACTTAGTGCCATCGGCCCAATCCTTACTAACTGCCACACCAACTTCCGCACCACTGTCTAAGCCAGCTTCAGCACCAGCTGCCGATTCGGTAAGCACGATAGTGAGCCTGGCTAAGGCTACCTTAGATCCTGTAGTCACCGCTCCCTAGGCTACAATGGTGAAGTGACAATGGCATCTACCCCCGTATCTGTCTCTACAGCCGCAGCAACTCCTCAAGCTGCCATCTCAGTAACTGCCGCAAAACAAACGGCCCCAGTACCAGCCACTAAGTCAGGCCCACTACAGTAAGTATGGTAGTTAACTCAACTCAGGCGATACCAAGACAAGCCACTGCTGCAAGATTAGCAGCTGCACCTGGAGTGGCGTCAGCGCCAATGGCAGGTACCGAGCCGATTTTAAGTCCGCAAGTACAGTAATTAGCTCAGCTCAAGTAATGTAGTGAGTTAAGATCTAGGGCTGTAGTTAGCTAATTTAAGACTGCAGATGCTCTTGCAACTGATGCTATAGCAACTGATGTTGCTGCATCTGCTAGAACTGCTGCTATTAGAAATGCTGCGCCTTGAGCACAACTAAAATGGAGCTATCTTCCAGGCATTACTAGCCCTAAAGCTAACCGCGGCGTCGGTTCTTCTTGCTCTAGCCTCTGATGCGCCTCTAGCAGATTTTATAACAGACTTTTCTGCCATGTGGCTTCCCTCAACAGAGGTTATAGCAAGTGCGTCTGCGATAAAGTCCTGCTTAGCGTCTGTCCCCACGTTAGGTTAGCGATGCGAGCTAGTACTAGCAAAACTATGTAATGTGAGCAGTCCTAAGTAACGTTATGGATAACGAAATAACGCTCTCATTTTGCTCTGTCTCTACGCTCTTTATAAGGTTATTGGATTCAACAAGGGTCAGCATCAAGCTTGCTTCTTGCATTAAGCTTGCAGCTTGTTTGTAAGTAAAGCTGATAGGTATGCCGATCTTAACGCAAAATTACCTAAACTCCTTGCCTAAGGAAAGGTATGCTCTGGCAGGACAAACTCTGGCAGGACAAGCTTACGGTTAGGCATACTATGTCCGTAGTTTCCTCAATAGCTGCCGGCCACTTGAGAGAGAATTAGGCAAATTATCAAGAATCTTAGACACTATACAGACATAACTTTAATGCCATAATACAATGGTCAAAATAAGCTTAAGCTTACTGAGATAATCTAAGATTACTCTCGTAACTTGAGGTTGCTTAGGTAGCTTACGCTTGGTAGTAGTCCTGAAGCTGCTGCACGACGTACCTTAAGGCCTATTACCTACCACTAACCAAGCAAGCCCGGAGCTTATTTGCTCCATAAGGATTTAGTTGTGAGTAAAAAAGTTTTTATCATTGATGCCGGTGTCGATGCTGGCTTTGCTAAAGGTCAATTAAGCCACCACTTAGTCGATATTGCGAAAGAGGTTGCTGAGGCTAAAGGCATGAGCGTGGAGATCACCCGCTTAGCTGATGTGCCTAACTATGCCTATGATGTTGAGAGCGAGGCGGACAAAATCGCTAACGCTGATTACATCATTTTCCAAGTTCCAGGTTACTGGATGCACGAGCCATGGCAATTAAAGAAGTACATGGACGAGGTCATGGTCAATAGCAAGGTCAGTAATGGTGACGGTCGTCACCGCAATGACCCAGAGGCTCACCGCAAGTACGGTACTGGCGGTATCTTAAAGGGCAAGTACATGATCTCCTCCACTTGGAATGCACCAGCCGAAGCCTTTACTGACCCAAGCCAGTTCTTTGAGGGCAAAGGAGTTGATGGCACCTTTTTCGCCATGCATAAGGCGATGCATTTCATTGGTTTAAAGCCACTGAAGAGCATCATGATTAACGATATCTACAAGAACCCAACTTTAGAAGAGGACTTTGTCCGCTTCCGTGCCCACTTAGAGGCTGAGTTAGTGTAGATACTATGTTAGTGTAGACAATGCGTTTGTATAGAGCCTACATTGAGGCATTCCAAAGCTGCAGCATAATCGCTAAGTTGGTTTAGCTCCTGCGTTAAGAGAGCAACTAGCGTATTAGCTCCTATGTTGAGAGAGCAACTAGCGTATTTGCTCCTGCATGGATGGAGCAACTGAGCTGATATAGTATCTAAGTTAGTGTAATGCCTAAGGTAGTGTAGTGGCTGAGTATACTCAAACCACGCGCCTGATCATGCCTCTACCTTACCATACTTCTTTCCAGTGCTGCCTCTCGCAGCGCTGGTACTTCCTCCCAAAATTACTTCCTTGCCACTATCTTCACTATTAGCACTATCTTACATCTGCACTATCTTAAATTTTCCTGCTCTTAAAGCTCTTCCTCTCAGGCAACTCCGCTACCGTAATAGCGCTAACGGCCCTAGGCGCAGATCATAGGCTAAGAGCCAAAGCGCAGATCATAGGCTAAGACCATAGGTTATAGGAGGTAGGCCATAGGCCAGATGCTTAGCCTCTACGCCCGCCCCTCCCTACGATCTCTTCTCGTGCCAAGCAGAAACTAGCGCCTCCTAGTGAAAAAAATGCACCTTAATAAGAGCTCATACACTCCTACCGCGATTAAAGCGGCGATATGCTACAATGGCGCAAAATTTTTGCAGAAGCCGATAGGACTCAGGATAGAAACGCCCCTTTATGTTTGCTTTGCTTAGCTCCCTAAAGGGCTAAGGCTCGCTTGTTTTATAAGACTTCGGGATAGCTCGTAGCTCTACCCCCAGTACAAAGGTAAGTCCTATGAGCTTAATCTCACTCTCACAACACCCAGCATTTTATGATTGAAAGTAAATCGCTTAACCCCCCTTTCTTAAATCCACCCTATCAGTTAAAAGATCGCTTCCGTGGCTATCTGCCAGTGGTGGTCGATGTCGAAACAGGTGGCTTTAATGCCTCTACCGATGCTCTCTTAGAAGTAAGCCTCATTACCGTGCAAATCGATAACAATGGCTATCTTGCTCCTAAAGACCAGCACAGCGTTAACATCATGCCTTTTGAGGGCTCCAAGTTAAACAAGATCAATATCGATTTCTTAGGTATCGATCCTTACGACGAGAAGCGTAATTTGCTCCCTGAAGATGCAGCAATGAAACCTCTCTTTAAGTTAGTCTCCAAAGAGATTAAAGAGCAAGGTTGTACTAAGGCTATTCTGGTTGGACACAATGGTGCCTTTGACCTCAAATTTATGAATGCTGTCAGCACTCGCCTTAACTACAAGCGCTATCCTTTCCATCCATTCTCTGTTATTGATACCGCCTCTTTAGGTGCTTTAGTGTTAGGACAGACTGTCTTATCGCGCGCTTGCATTACCGCTGGTATTGCTTTTGATGATAGCCAAGCCCATAACGCGGTTTATGATACCTATAAAGAGTGCGAGCTCTTCTGCTACATGTATAACCGCTTCACTAAATTCGCGGGTTTACCATTCTAGCCCTCTATAGTTCCAACGCCTGCCGCAGCGGGCGTTAAATCCTATCTCCTATCCCAATAAACAAACATACCTATACATCTCTCACATACCACTATACCAACACATCCACAAAAACACACACCTACACTAGCCCAGATACAACCGTCTCACCATCTTTTATCCTGAGTTGCTCTAACGCTGTTATCATCAGACTAAGCTCTGGCATTCCACTATTACCTTTAGCACTACACC
>Cebus_capucinus_imitator_PRJNA485217_SSR093__coassemble_799_pt1 | contig 10130 bp, 6 predicted proteins | sample Cebus_capucinus_imitator_PRJNA485217_SSR093__metabat2_low_PE_002 | metagenome-assembled genome bin Cebus_capucinus_imitator_PRJNA485217_SSR093 | reverse complement strand
TACAATAGCGCCTTTGGGGTATGCGCTGGCGACTTGTAAGTAGCTTGCACTCATATTGTAAGTAGCTTGCACTCATAATTTACCAAGATTTAATACAGTAAGTGAGCTAATGTTATACCGTGATAGTAGTTGTAGAAAACAGATATGCTTTGCGAAGACAGTTCCTCTTTCAGGACAAAGCTAGTGGGCTTAACTTACACCCTACATTGGCGCGATTTTCTTAGGTTTGCTCAGCAATCTTCTCTCGCTTTATAAGAAGGGCTTAGTGAGGGCTGCAGCTGCGATGATGCTACAGTGCTTTATTACTTCACTGATGAAGTAAAGACTACTACCAAGATGCGGTAACCATGGCTTTATCTTGGGGGAAGTCAGACTGGTTAAGCTTATTAAAAAGCCTCTATATCAGCTTTTGCCAGTTATCTCGTAACATAGCAACCTCATAACCTCCATAAACTCATGCCCAGATAGGGACAAATAAGCCGGAATCTCTGTATTGGTAAAGCTCCGTAAAATTACTTTCTAAGGCAGTGATGGTGCAGTAAAGAGCTTATAAATCAGGAAATAAATGTCTTACTTGTCATTGCTAAAGCAAGTAATAGGGTTATAGGTGGTGCCGCGGTGAACTTTAGTGATGCTGCGGTTAGTTGTGGGGGAGCGGTGCGATTATCTATAGCGGTAGTGGAGCCTTCTCTAGAGAGTGAGTGTAGCTAGGGCGGCAGTGAAGTTGATTGCTGTTTGCACTCTCTTGGTACAGCGCTTAGTTTTACTGGACAGACAAGTGAGAGATTTATTTATGAGATAAAGTTGCATCTATGATGATACCGGATGGGTAATTAAGCTGCGCTGGCTTAGGGATTTTGGAGCTAGGTAAGGAGGCGGGCGCTAGGGCTTAATGTCATCGCTTGAGATGGGCCTTTGGCCTGGAGTTAAGGGCGGCAGGGCTGTGTTTATCTAGGTTTAAGGGGCTGAGTCTTTGCTTTGTTTTGAGGCAAGAGCTTAGCGCTACGAGGAGTGATGGTGGAGTAGTGGAGTTATTTTGGCCCCTTAACATAACGCTAATTTGATTTAATGCAGGGGGTTAATAATTTCCACAGCAATCACAATCGCATGATGTCTGTCCTCTCTAACCTGCTTAACTATACGGGATCTGTGTTAAAATTCTTGTCTTGATGCCTGCCTCTAAAAGATGCGGTAGGTACCCGCTGTGTCCATTATCATTTTGTCAGAAGATTAAGCATAAGGGCAGTACGAAGACGATTTCGCTTTTAGTTAAAGCGTCCACTAGACTTAGTTTTAAGTTGGCTAAAACGGCTTAAAATGGCTAAAGTTAAGGCTTTTTCTGAGGAAGAAAACTCTTGAAACTGTTGTTTGTGCTTAGTGCCTAATGCATTTTGCGTGGTGATTGCCACTTAAGTTAGGTAGCTAAAATTACCACTTAAGTTCCGGTTTAAGGGAAGAGCCATGCTGTGACTATGTATTAGTAGCACTTATAGAAAGATGCTTTAGGACTGAGCATGAGACAAGTTGTGCCTTAAAGCGCAGTCCCAGCTGACAAAATCGTTCCTAGCTCTTATATCTGAGGGGCTAAACCCCAGTTCTCACGAGGCTCTGAAGCGTATTGCACCATGAAGCATAGTAAGTAACCTCAAGCCATATTAGGCGCGGGGCTGTCTTAGCAAAGCGTTTGTAGTGTCATGACGCACTAAGCCTAGCTGCTTGTTTAGCAATGCAGCTTGCTTAGCGTGAGCTAAGCTAGCTTTGCAAATTTTGCAAGCGTTGCAAGCTTTGCAAGCGTAGCTTCCTAGCGTTAGCTAAGCTAGCTTTGCAAGCGTAGCAAGCTTGGTAAGCTAAGCAAGCTTGGTTCGCTAAGCTTGGTGAGGTGAGAGCTAAGAGAGGGAAGAGAGATAAACAGATTTCTAACTGCGGGTAGCTCTGTGTCAACTTTAGTTTGTAGTTGAACAGAGGGACGGAAGTGCATCCTAACGTTAGGTGAGTTCTATGCAATCATTCGTGCTTTGCCTGATATTGCACTCTCACTTTAAAGGAAGTGATGTGCCTTAATCCTGGGTGAGATACTACAGATAAACATAGGGAAGTTAGTATTACCAACGAGGAAGCTTAAAGCTTGAGGCTGTCTTTACGGAGATAATTATCTCTTTAAAAGATGCTTAAAGCGGTTAGGACTGTTAAAGCTACGGCTGAGGTTCCTATTTGTTCCGCAGTTGGGGGTGGTAAACCTAGTATAGAGAGTAGCTCGTAATTTAATTAATTGACCTTGACTAAAGCTCTGGTGGCTTTGCAAGCTTCAGGTGGCTTTGCAAGCTTCAGGTGGCTTTGCAAGCTTCAGGTGGTTTTGTAAGCTTCAGGTGGCTATGTAAGCTTCAGGTGGTTTTGTAAGCTTCAGGTGGCTATGTAAGCTTCAGGTGGCTATGTAAGCTTCAGGTGGCTTTGCAAGCTTGGTTTGTCTAAGCCTCTAGGGGCTTAAGGTTAGTTTAGGTTAGATTAGTTTGGTGCGAGTAAGGTTCTCTATAGCGGTCTAGGATGAGACCCTTGCTAATATCTCAGAGGTTAGTCTGAAGTACGTGGAGTAGCAACTCCGTATAGTTTTGTATTGGAACCGCCTATGATTAACATCAATAAAGGATTGGATCTGCCTATCAGCGGCCAACCTGAGCAGTCAATCGGGGCTAGTCCAGAGGTAAAGCATGTCGCCTTATTAGGCTGTGATTACCCAGGCTTGCGTCCATCTATGGCTGTAGAGGTTGGAAATACCGTTAAGAAAGGCCAGGTACTGTTCGAGGATAAGAAAAACCCTGGGACACGTTTTACCGCTCCAGCCTCTGGTACTGTGGTTGCGATCAACCGCGGCGAGCGCCGTGCGTTCCAGTCGATCGTGATTGAAGTAGCTCAAGACGGAGCTGCAGTTGAGTTTAAGAAGACTGCTGTTTCTGATTTAGCTAATCTCTCTAGCGACGACGTTAAAGCCCAGTTAATTGAGTCTGGTATGTGGACTGCGTTCCGCACCCGTCCTTTTGACAAAGTACCATCTTCTGACACCCTGCCTCATTCCATCTTCGTAACTGCTATGGATACTAACCCATTAGCAGCTGACCCTCGCGTGGTCTTAAAGCGTGAGAGCGAGGCTTTTAAGAATGGTTTAACCGTGTTAAGCTGTCTGGGTGTTACGGTTTACGTCTGCCATGGTGACGCCTCCATCCCAATGAGCGATGCCCCTAATGTCACCGAAGAGATCTTTGTAGGCCCACACCCAGCAGGTCTCCCTGGCAATCATATCCACTATCTCGACCCAGTCTCCGAGACTAAGACCGTTTGGCACTTAGGCTATCAGGACGTGATCGCTATTGGCCACCTCTTTGTAGAAGGTGAGCTCTATAACAAGCGCGTTATTTCCATCGCTGGCCCTAATGCTAAAGAACCTCGTTTAGTGGAAACCCTCTTAGGCGCTTCCGTAGCCGAGCTCACTAAAGACGAGATTGTCCCATCTGATTATGGTGTCCGTGTCGTCGCCGGCTCCGTGCTCTGGGGTACTACCGCACTTGGCCCTTATGCCTACTTAGGTCGTTACCACTTACAAGTGTCGATCTTAGAAGAGGGGCGCATGCATGACTTTGTGACTAAGGCCTGGTTAGGTTTAGGCTTTAAGCGTCACTCTGTCTCCAATGCTTTTGCTTCTCACTTCTTCAAGCCATCTGAGTACATCATTAATACCGCATTAAATGGTGGTGCTCGTCCAATGGTGCCTATCGGCCTCTATGAAAAGGTATTCCCTTTTGATATTGAAGCCACTATGATCCTACGCGCCATTGAAATCAATGACTTGGATCAAGCCAAGCTGTTAGGCTGTTTAGAGTTAGCCGAAGAAGACGTTGCCCTTTGCACCTATGTGTGCCCAGGCAAGGCCGATTATGGTAGCTTCTTACGCCGTAGCTTGACCAAGATTGAGTTGGAGGGCTAAGCCGTGCTGTTAGAACTCTTTAAAAAGATGGAGCCGATGTTTGAGAAAGACGGCGTTTTAGCTAAGTTCTTTCCTCTTTACGAAGGCACCTTTACCTTACTGTTCTCCTCGGGCAAGGTCACTACTGGCAATACCCATGTGCGCGATTACATCGATTTAAAGCGTATCATGATCATTGTGTACTTCGCTTTGTTCCCAACCATGATCTGGGGTTGGTACAACGTGGGTGCCCAAACCATTGACGCTATTGCCAGCATGGCTAATGGCATCGAGATTGCCACCACTAACTTTGCTGTCTTTAGCCAAGATTACCACTTTGGTATTGTGCAGCTCTTAGGCGGTTCGTTAAGTGCTGATGCTGGGTTCTACAGCAAGCTTTTAATCGGCTTAGTGCACTTCCTCCCAATTTACATCGTCGTCTTTGTCGTCGGTGCTTTCTGGGAAGTGCTCTTTTGCTTAGTCCGTCACCACGAGATTAATGAGGGTTTCTTCGTTACCTCCATTATCTTTGCGCTCATCGTGCCACCATCATTACCTTTATGGCAGGCTGCCTTAGGTATTTCCTTTGGTGTGGTTATCGCAAAAGAGCTCTTTGGTGGTACTGGCCGTAACTTCATGAACCCTGCCTTAGCCGGTCGTGCTTTCCTCTTCTTTGCCTATCCAGCTTCGATTTCTGGTACCAATTGCTGGGTTCCAGTCGACGGCTTCTCCGGTGCAACTCCATTAGCTCAATGGGCTGAGGGTGGCGAGGCTGCTTTAAAGAACTACGCTGGTGAGAGCATTTCTTGGTTTGACGCTTTCTTAGGCAACATTCCAGGCTCTATGGGTGAGGGTTCGACCCTGATGATCTTAGTGGGCGCTGCCATTATTATCACCTTAGGCATCGCTTCCTGGCGCATCATGGCTGGTATCTTAATCGGTGCTTTCCTCACTTCCTCGCTCTTTAATGCCATTGGTTCTGACACCAATGCCATGTTCTCGATGACCTTCATCTGGCACGTGGTCTTAGGTGGTTTTGCCTTTGGTGCTGTCTTTATGGCAACCGACCCAGTATCGTCGGCCTTTACCACCTCTGGTAAGTGGGCTTTCGGTATCTTAATCGGTGTCATGGTGGTGCTGATTCGTGTCGTCAATCCTGCTTACCCAGAAGGCATGATGCTGGCCATTCTGTTTGCCAACTGCTGGGCACCATTGTTCGACTACTTAGCAACCAGTCGCAATATCAAGAGGAGACTTGCCCGTGCTCAAGCTCAATAAAGACTCCGTAGTAGGCACCTTTGTCATCATCACCGGTTTCTGCCTTGTGTGCTCGGTATTGGTGTCAAGTGCTGTGGTTGCCCTGTCGCCATTTCAAGAAGCTGCGGTAGCTACTGACCGTCAGGTCAAGATTCTCAACGTAGCTGGTATTGATGTCGCCAGCAACAAGGTAGCTCAGACTTATCAAGCACGTATTGAGGCCAAGTTACTCAACGTTGATAGCGGTAAGTTTGTCTCTGATTCTTCTTTAGATGCCGATAGCTTCAACTTCCAATCTTTAGCTAAGGATCCTGCTTACAATGAGCAAATCCCAGCTGAGATCGATAGTGCTAAGATTCGTGTGAGAACTAAGCTCATGCCTGTCTTTATTGCTAAGGATGAATCTGGTGCCGTCGAGCGTTATATCCTGCCATTCTATGGCCAGGGCTTATGGTCGACCATGTATGGCTACATCGCTGTCGCTCCAGATGGCAACACCATTAAGGGCATTACTTTCTATAGCCATGGTGAGACCCCAGGCTTAGGTGGTGAAATCGATAATCCTCGTTGGCAAGCTTTCTGGCTTGACAAGAAGATCTTCCGTGAAGATGGTTCCCGTGGTTTACACATCACCAAGACTCCTGATCACCAGGGTGCTGGCAAAGACTACGATATCGACACTATTTCCGGTGCTACCTTAACTGCCCGCGGTGTAGATAACGCTGCTTTATACTGGCTTAACGTTGCTTATAAGCCATTCTTTGACAATATCCGTAATGGGGGCGATTTAAATGAGTGATACTAAAGCTCCTACTTGGAAAGAGACTCTCTTAGACCCGCTCATTGCGAATAACCCCGTGATGGTGCAGGTGTTAGGTATCTGCTCCTCGTTGGCTGTTACTTCCTCCATGAAGACGGCCTTTGTAATGGGCTTGTCGGTAACTGTAGTGTGTGGTTTCTCTAACTTCTTCGTGTCGTTAGCTCGTAACTACATGCCTAGCTCCATCCGTATTATTGCCCAGATGACCATTATTGCCTCCCTGGTAATCGTGGTGGACCAGTTCTTACGTGCCTTTGCTTACGACCTCTCGAAGCAATTATCCGTGTACGTGGGTCTGATTATTACTAACTGTATCGTGATGGGTCGTACCGAAGGTTTCGCCTTAAAGTATCCACCAAAGCTTTCTTTTATCGATGGTATCGGTAACGGCTTAGGCTACATGTTAGTGCTGTGCATCATCGCTACTATCCGTGAGATCTTAGGTTCCGGTTCCTGGTTCGGCTTAACCTTATTCGAGACCGTGAACAACGGCGGCTGGTATGTGCCATGCAGCTTATTAGTTATGCCACCAAGTGCATTCTTCCTGGTTGGCTTACTCATTTGGTTAGTGAAGACCTTCCGTAAGGATTTGGTCGAACAGCCTGAGTACGAGACCGCTAAGGAGGATTACTAATGTTAGAGCATTACCTCTCTCTTTTAATTAAGAGTATCTTTATCGAGAACATGGCCCTGGCCTTCTTCCTGGGTATGTGTACTTTCTTAGCGGTGTCTAAGAAAGTCTCTACCTCGGCTGGCTTAGGTGCTGCTGTGGTTCTGGTACAGATCCTGTCCGTTCCTGCCAACAATCTGGTTAATACCTACTTCTTAAAGCCAGATGCCTTGGTGCAAGGTCTGGATCTCTCGTTCTTAAGCTTCATTACCTACATCGGCGTGATTGCTGCCATCGTGCAGGTCTTAGAGATGGTGTTAGACAAGTTCTTCCCAGCTCTCTATAGCGCCTTAGGTATCTTCCTGCCTCTCATTACCGTTAACTGCGTGATTTTCGCCGGTGTGTCCTTCATGGTGCAGCGCGAATACACCTTTGCCGAGTCGGTAGTGTACGCTTTTGGTTCCGGCTTCTCGTGGGCCCTGGCTATCATCTTGTTAGCCGCTATCCGCGAGCGTCTCAAGTACTCGAATGCGCCAGCAGGTCTTCGTGGCTTAGGCATTGTCTTTATTACCTCCGGTCTGATGGCCATAGGCTTTATGTCTTTCTCCGGTATTCAGCTCTAAGGGGGATAAATGTTTACAATTGTTTCTGGCGTAATTATGTTCGTAGTGATGATTGCCGTATTAGTGGCACTCATCCTCGTAGCAAAGCGCTTCTTAGTTAATACCGGTGATATCACCATTGGCATCAATGGTGACCCATCGTTAGGCTTTCCATGCCCAGCCGGCGGTAAGCTCTTAAACGATTTATCCGATAAGGGTATCTTCGTTTCTTCTGCTTGCGGTGGTCGTGGTGCCTGCGGTCAGTGTAAAGTCAAAGTCGTTAAAGGCGGCGGCGATGTCTTACCTATCGAGTTTTCTCACTTCACCAAGCGTCAAGTCCGTGAGGGCTGGCGTTTAGCTTGCCAAGTCACGGTTAAGAATGACTGTGAGGTCGAGCTGCCACAGGAAATCTTTGGCGTTAAGAAGTGGGAGTGCGAGGTTATTTCGAACAACAACGTCGCTACTTTCATCAAAGAGTTACGTTTACGTATCCCTGCTGGTGAAGAAGTGCCATTCCGCGCTGGTGGTTATATCCAGATCGAAGCCCCTGCTCACACTGTTTACTACAAGGATTTTGATATCCCTGAGGAGTATCGTGGTGATTGGGAGCACTTCCACCTCTTCGATTTAGTGTCCAAGGTTGACACTCCATCGCTGCGTGCCTACTCCATGGCTAACTATCCTGATGAGAAGGGCCTCATTATGCTGAATGTGCGTATTGCGACCCCACCATTAAGACAGTTAAAAGAGTTAGCACCAGGCGTCATGTCCTCTTACATCTGGAGCTTAAAGCCAGGTGATAAGGTCACGATCTCCGGTCCATTCGGTGAGTTCTTTGCTCGCGAGACCGATAATGAGATGGTGTTTATCGGTGGTGGTGCCGGTATGGCCCCAATGCGCTCGCACATCTTTGACCAGTTAAAGCGTCTTAACTCCAAGCGCAAGATCTCTTTCTGGTACGGTGCTCGTTCCCTCAAGGAAGCTTTCTATGTTGACGAGTTCAACCAGTTAGCTAAAGAGCATCCAAACTTCACTTGGACTTTAGCCCTCTCTGATCCTTTACCTGAGGATAATTGGACTGGTGCTACCGGCTTTATTCACAACGTTCTCTATGAGAACTACCTCAAGAACCACAAGAATCCTGAGGACTGTGAGTACTACATGTGCGGCCCTCCAATGATGAGCCAGGCTTGCGTTAATATGCTCCACGGTTTAGGTGTGGAAGACGAGAACATCCTCTTCGATAACTTCGGTGGTTAATATCCTGGAAGCTAAGCCAATGAGGCTAAGCCTGTAGCTTATCCTCGTGATAAAGCCAATAGCTTATCCTTTGGCTAAGCTCACAGGCGCCAAGCGCAAAGCTAATAGCTAAAGCTTATCCACAGTGATGAGCCTTACGTATTAGCTTATAAGAGAAGTCTCTTAGCAAGAGACACTAACTAATAAGTAAGATCCACGAGCAATCTCAGCTAGCCTTACTTAGTAAGTCTAGTGAGGACGCTTCCTTAGGAAGCTTACCCCTTTAGTTATTTCATAAGATCCCTGGTTCTTACATAAGCGATTATGTGAGAGCGAGGGATTTTTTTTGCCCCAAGCTCCAGCCAGGCTCGCTAACCACTAGCCAGGTTTGCTCTCCAGCCAACCAAGCTAACTATCTAGCTACCTCGGCTATCTATATCCCCATGCCTAACGCGTCTGCATTGCCATCCTGGTAATGTGCCTGGCTCACCTTTTGCCTACATTGGCACGACTTATCTAAGGTTTTGCTACTTCCTGAGCTAGCCCTAGAGAAATAGCTTAGTAAGGTCTTATGAAGCTAAGCCTACTACGCAATGCTTAGCTATTATTGCGTCAGCATTGGGTTCTCTTATTAAAGATATAAGGCTGGCTAAGGCCACCACTGTGCATATTTCAGGGCTAGGTAATGCAACCTCCAAAAACTCGTGCCAATGTGGGGTGTGGTCTTACCAGTATGGTTTATCCTTACTTCTTGCTTTGGCAATCAGCTTGGCCGCTTTTAATCTCGGGTGGATGTGTCTATTGCTTTTTGCTCTCAACAAGTCTTAGTCTTTATGCCTTCTATATTTAGCAAAGTCACTTCTTAAAAAGTTATTCTTGCTAGAAAGTGCTTATATATCGTGGATATAAATGCCATGATTGGTCATAGCCACAGTCAGGCGGGGAGTAAGTTTGGCTTAGTAATCTTTGGTAGGTAAGTTGCAGCAGGCAGGATAGGAAAAGCAGCTTGGTAAGTAAAGCTTGTAAAATAGGCTTAGGAAGACAAGCTAGGAAAAGCAGCTTGGTAAGAAAAGCCGGATAAGAAAAGCTTAGAAAAGCAGCTTGGTAAGAAAAGCCGTGGCGAAAAGCCGGAACAGGCTTTGCTCTTTGGTGCTCGATAGGGTACTAATTTGCTTTATAGTACTTAATCATGTCATTATGAGCGCTGCTAACTAAGCCCATGCTTATGATCTTGCTAACTAAGCTTGCTTCTCATCAGGCTAAAGCACAAGCGATTTGGGCTAAACTACGCTGAGGCAACTGCGATTTGCGCTAAGCTTTAGGGCTAGAATAAGGGAGGCGTGATGCCTGTTAGCACTAGCCTGATGTCAGTAGCCTGGTATTAGTAGTCTGGTAGCTGAGTTTTGAGCCCCGATATCAGTTGTCTAAGGTTAGGGTAATGCTACATGCGGTCTAAGGCTGAGGTATGATGTTTGGTTCTAGGGCTAATGCCTGGTGCGACGATTTGTAGCTGTGTCTTTATAGTGGCGTCTTGATAGACGCTGATTGTAGTAACGCCTTGTAGCAAAGCCTTGTAGCGGCATTTTGAGCGTTGCTTATTGTAGCGACGGCTTGTAGCGGCGTTTTGAGCGCTGCTTATTGTAGCGA
>Cebus_capucinus_imitator_PRJNA485217_SSR093__coassemble_795_pt1 | contig 10189 bp, 7 predicted proteins | sample Cebus_capucinus_imitator_PRJNA485217_SSR093__metabat2_low_PE_002 | metagenome-assembled genome bin Cebus_capucinus_imitator_PRJNA485217_SSR093 | reverse complement strand
TGCAACAAAATAAAGAGCATCCTTTTTTGATGGTAGTTTTAGGAGAAGAAGCTCCTAAGCTCTTAAAGTGCATACCAATAGATAGCACAAGTTTTGGAAGTTACTCCCCCTACCAAAACTTCTTAATTAGCAGTACTAGTAGGGGGGGTGAGCTAGTTAAGCTCCGCAAACTCGTACTTTACGGGATTTTTTTAACCAGATTGTTAAGCCTACGTTACCGCAACTCAGAGCTAGGGCAAGTGCTGAGATGATGTTTGTAGCGTAGTGATGTCGCGTCGTGATGCCGTGTCGCGTAGATATGCATGTAGCGTAGATATGCATGTAGCGTAGTGATGCTGCGTTGATCCAGGGAGATAGCAGCATGGCAGAAAGTGCTGCTAGGGATGTACTTAGCGGCGCTATACGGTATAGCATGCCAACGTGAGGCTACCAGATTATTTTTAGAGAGCGCATGTTTGTGCCTTGTCAGCACCATCTTATCTTTGCCTACTAAGCTTAGGAGGCTTACGAAGTTTACTTTGCTTACTAAGCTTACGAAGTTTACTTTGCTTACTAAGCTTACTTTGCTACAGCCTGGAGATTACTTAGCTTATTTCTGGCTCTAGAGCTTAGTGAGATAAAGATAGAGGCGCGCTCCAGAGGGAAGTTGCTATGAAAAAAGAAGATCTCAAGCTTAAAGACACCTACCAGCTCTTTATCGGTGGTAAGTGGGTACCAGCTAGTGATGGCTCCGTTCTCACTTCGATCTGTCCTGCTGATGGCTCGGTCTTAGCTAAGTTTGCTGATGCCAGCAATGCTGATATCGATGCCGCGGTAGCCGCTGCTAAGACCGCTTTTGTTAGCTGGTCAAAGACCATGCCTAAAGAGCGGGCTGCCATCTTAAATAAGATTGCCGATATCATTGATGCTCACACCGAAGAGCTAGCTTTAATCGAGACTCTCGATAATGGTAAGCCTATTCGTGAGACCATGGCGATTGACATTCCTTATGCGTCAACTCACTTTAGATACTTTGCCGGTGTTATTACTGCCGAGACGGGCGAGGCCAATGTCTTAGACAATAGCTTCCTCTCCCTCACTTTACGTGAGCCTATTGGCATTGTCGGGCAAATTGTGCCATGGAACTTCCCATTCTTAATGGCAGCCTGGAAGTTAGCCCCAGTGTTAGCTGCGGGTGATTGCACCGTCTTTAAGCCATCTTCGACCACCTCCTTATCGGTATTACGTTTAGCGGAGTTAGTGCAAGATGTCATTCCAGCTGGTGTCTTTAACGTAGTAACGGGTAAGGGTAGCAAGTCTGGTGAGTACATGCTGCACCATGAAGGCTTTGATAAGCTAGCTTTTACCGGTTCTACTGAAGTCGGTCGCCAAGTAGCGGTAGCGGCAGCGGAGCGTCTTATCCCATCAACCTTAGAGTTAGGCGGCAAGAGCGCTAATATCATCTTTGATGATTGCCGTTTAGAGCAAGCCTTAGATGGTGCTACCTTAGGTATTCTCTTTAACCAGGGGCAAGTATGCTGCGCCGGTTCGCGTATCTTTGTGCAAAAGAGCCTGTGGGATAAATTTGTGCCAGAGTTAGTACGCCGCTTTGAGCAAATCAAGGTCGGTCTGCCATGGTGCCCTGAGACCCAAATGGGCGCTCAGGTCGACAAGAAGCAATTGGACAAGATCTTGGAATATATCCGCATTGGCGTTGAAGAAGACAAGGTGGAAGTGCTCTGTGGTGGTAAGCGTAATGAAGAGGGCGCTTTAGCTCAGGGTAACTTTATGTACCCAACTCTGTTAAAGGGTTGCAACAAGTGCCGCGTCGCGCAAGAGGAAATCTTTGGCCCAGTAGCCGTGGTCATTCCTTTTGAGACGGAGGAAGAAGTCATTGCTATGGCTAATGACTCGATCTATGGTTTAGGTGGTGCAGTCTTCTCGACTGATATCAATCGGGCTATTCGCGTGGCGCAAGCTGTGCGTACTGGTCGTATGTGGGTTAACACCTATAACCAAATCCCTGAGGGCTCGCCATTTGGCGGCTATAAGCAATCGGGTATTGGACGAGAGACGGATAAGATGGTGCTTAATCACTATACCCAGTGCAAGAACATCTTAATCAACCTCTCCGAGTCGCCAAGCGGCTTCTATCCTGCTAAGTAGCAAGCTCATTAGCTTAATAGCGGCATTGGCTCAATGGTGGCATTAGCGCAATAGCGCTATTGGCGCAGTAGCAGTATTTGCTCAATGATGGCATTGGCACAGTAACGCTATTGGAATAGCGGCATAGCTAAGGAGCATGCAGGACACAGGAAAGCGTCGTGTTGACGCTGTGCACTGTTATAAAGGTAGGTGTGGGGTGGGGTTTTACGGTGAGAGAGGCGGTATAGTCACGTAAAGCCTAAACTTGACGCCAAGCGGTAGCTTTATTCTTAAGTAAAGCGGTAGCTTTATTCTTAAGTAAAGCGGTCGCTTCATTCTTAAGTAAAGCGGTAGCTTCATTCTTATGCCAAGCGGTAGCTTTACTCTTACGCCAAGCGGTAGTTTTACTATGATGTAAGGCTGTCGCTACTATGACGGCGCGCGTAGGTGTCATCCTGATGCTTGGCTCAAGATTTAACTTCCCGCCAAAAGAAAACTGCTAGCCTTACTTTAAGGCCAGCAGCGACTTAGATGTGTATTTTGTTTAAGGCCTGCCTGAGTTTACCCAAGCTCAGGGGGCCTTTATTTTTTCTAACTAAGAGTGCTAGAGCCTAGTGGGATAAAGGCCTTTAGCCGTCGGTTCTTAAGCCTTAGCTTGTGCTTGCTCTTTAGCTTCTGGAGGAATTGGGCCCTCTTCCACAGCCTTATCAACGACTTGGTCAACATAGCGACGGGTTAAGGCGCGTTGAACCTTATCTAAGGTCTCGCCATTTAAATGGTATAGGGTAAGATAGATTGCTAAGCCAAATAAGCAGAGGATAGTTGAACCAGTGTAGATATAGACTAACCAATCGATAGTGCTTTGGCTTTGCTCCACATTTGGCACGTAATTAATCCAGGCTAAGAAGATACCTACCACCGCAGCGGAGACTGCACCCGAGCACTTGGAAAGTAAGGTATGCAGAGAGTAGTAAATACACTCAGAGCGAATATTGAAGCGATAGTCACCAAAGTCTACGGTATCGGCCACCATGATCATGACTATGAGCCAGTACATGGAGTTCGAAAGACCAGTAAAGAGACCGGAGATAATCACCATTGGGTACACTGGCAGAATGTTGTAAGAGGCCAGAGCTATAGCAATAGCAGCGATAAATGGGGCGGAAATAGCTATCGAGAAGATAAGCTTACGACCGACAATGCCTACCACCATCTTGAAGAAGATCAGGGCTGGGATAGTGATAATACCGGCCCATAGCATCATGGTCGAGAAGAGAGTGGAGTCATTTAAGACATACTTAAAGACATAGAGGTTTAAGGCGCCTTGGATACCCGTACCCATGATGTAGCAGAAAGCTAAGCTTAAGAAGATTAAGAACTGCTTGTTGTGGGTAACGATAAAGACAGCTTCCTTTAAATTGAACTCATCACCACCACCTGGTTCGTAGTTTTGCTCAGTCCACTTGCAAGCTACGGCAGCGGAGCTCACTGCTAAGATACCACCGATAGCACCAAAGATAAGGTAGCCATAGCCATCATCACCTTGACCGAAGAGAGCTACGGCATACACACCGCAACCCGAGGCCAGGTAGCCACCAATAGTAGCGGCAAAACGTGGATATGGTAATAACCCCTCGCGTTCTCCCTTATCTAAGGTAATCATTGGGATTAACGACCAGAAAGGCGCATCGCAAATGGTATAGGACATACCCCAGCAGATATACACTACTGTTAAGTAAACGATTTGGGCGGTGCCTTCAAAGTAGTGGGTAGCGAAACAGGCGGTTAAGAAAATGGCCTGGAGAATGTTACCAGAGAGAATCCATGGCTTGTACTTGCCCCAACGCGAATTAGATTTGGCGATATAGTAACCGAAGAGAGGGTCATTAATGGTATCCCAAATACGGGCGACCAAGAAAATGACACCGACTACGGCAGCAGACATGCCGGCAACATCAGTTAAATAGAAGAAGAGGAAAGTATTAACTAAGACTAAGGAGAAATCCTTACCAAAGCTACCATAGCCGTAAGACAGCTTGGTCTGCATCGAGACCTTAGGCGCAACGGGCTCAGGCATCGTCGCGTTTGCGGTTGAGACTGGTGAGTCGCTCATAGTAGATCCTCGGACAAACCTAGACAGGTTAAGCCTTTGTTCAAAGCTCTATCTCTCCTTAGAGTAGTAACTACTAGTAAGTAGTATTTGCAAACTTGTGTAGCATTTACAAGAAGAAGCGATAGCGCTAAGTTAGACTTAATCTCCTAAGTAGTAGGTAGAGTGTCCTGTATGTTGTGCTTTAGCCAAACCAAGCGCCTGTCTGTTGCAGCGGGACTGAGCTTTAGGCGAGCTAAACTCCGGCGGCACTAGTGGCGATAGCACCTATTTGTCTAAATAGGAGAAAGAGTCAAGCAAAGCGGGTAAGGCTTTTACCTACTCTTTCGCCTAGAGTGGTGGATTGGTTGCTGTAACAGCAAAGATTAGGTTAAGAAAATCGTATTCTGCTCTATCTTCAGCTCTGTCTTTTGCTCTATCTTCAGCTCTATCTTCTAAGCTATCTTCTGGTCGCCGTTAGTCTAGGCAACCTGGATAGGGCAGTTGCCAGTGCCGCTTCAAGCGTAGTTTTAAGCGCTTTAAGCAAAGTAGCAGGTAGAGCTGCGGGTTAAGCAAAGCTTTTCGCTAAGTCCAGCTAAGCATTTCGTTAAGAAGAGCTTTGGGTTAAGCTAAGCTTCGGGTTCAGCCAAGCTAAGCTTTTGGTTAAGCAAAGCTAAGCTTGTCATTAAGCTAAGCGGGTGAATTTGATGTAGCCAGATTTTGGTAATGCTACTTCTTGCACGCGGTCTGTTAAGTCAATCTCTTCACTGCGGATCAGCTTGCCTAAGCAGTCAAAGATTTTGGCTTGGAGCTTAAGTGAGTCAGTTTGGAGTGAGGCCAGGGTGGTTTTATCGCACTTGAGTACCAGGCTGGTTGTCATGGCTCCATTAACTAAGGTTAATTCCTTAACCGCGCGCTCTCTCTCCATAAATAAGGTCACGGGATGGTCAGTGGCAATGAGGCGTAATTCTCTTGTTCCTTGGATAGCCTGGACATCGCTATACATCTGTTCAGGATGCTCAGCAATGAGTGGAGATTGCATGAGGAGGTTGCGATGCTCTTCCCAGAACGAGAGCCAATGTTTAACCATGAGGCGATGCTCGTCGTTTAAGTGCTTAAAGTTAGGCGATATCTGCGGTACGGCAAAGAGAGAGTGAATGAAGTTTAAGCTCGAACTCTCGACAGCCTCTGATGGGCTCCAGGTGAACATATCAGCATGCACGGCGGTACTTAAAGCCATAGCGCGCACATCTAAGGTGGTGAGCCTATTCATTAAGGTATCATTAGGGCAATCATGGGCGCGGAACATGTTGCCGTATTTGCGGATCATCGGTCCAATATAGTTCTGGCGGAACTCGATCATGATGTCGCTCTTGATGCTCTCCAGGGCTTGACGCACTTCAGTCATCAGCATGTCCACGGCATCGGGTAAAGATTGGGTATCACGACGTGCATCAAAAGCTTTACCATGTTCATCGGCTTGGCGCATATCGAACTCATCGATAAAGTCGAGTTTTAAGCCATCTAAATCGTACTCTTTAACCATATGGCTAAAGGTTTTCACTAAGAAATCCCGGACTATCTTGTAACGTGGGTCTAACACATAGGCATCCCAGCGGGAGTTAAAGCAGAGGCAGTACTCTTTAAAGCGTGGGCCATTTTGCGATTTGCGGCCAATGAAGGGGACAGAGAACCACACCATGTACTTCATACCAAGCTCATGGACCCGCTGCACATGCTCTTTCATGTGCGGGAAGCGCTGCTGAGATACTTGCCAATCACCGCAGTAGGCATAACCACGATTGTTATCATCAGTTTGCCAGCCATCATCTAAGATAATGGTCTTGCAGCCGCATTGAGCGGCAATAGCGCATTGCTCTTCGATTTCCTTTTCTTGGAGATTTTGTAAGAAGGCATACCAAGTGGAATAAACCGGGCCATAAGCTACATCAGGTACTGCCATGACCTCTGGAGCTACGGTGCGCTCGTAGTAGCGAGCTATGTTCTGGATAGCATTAAAGACAGGCATGAGACCGGTATCTAAGCGTAAGGATACTTGATACTGACTCATCTTATGGCTTGGTACTTCAAAGAGATTAAAGGTCAGACGGGCTGCTTCTTCCTCTTCAAAAGCTCCGCCTTGGATACGTACCACATTTTTGCAATCCGAGAGGGCAAAGGAAAACTTGTTGAGACCCTCGGCCGAGAAAAAAGCACCTATTGGCGCCAGATTGCAGATATGGGTAGTCATCTCGGCATAGCATTCTAAGAGTCCTTTAGGACGGTAATTCTTACCAGGAGCTTGAATGCTCGGAAGCCACAGGGATTGCATGTTGTCAAAAGGTAAACGAACATCAATCACGGTATGAGGGAGGTGGCGTGGTGTAGGCGCAGTGAGAGTTAAGTCTAAGTACCAAACTTGGTTGGCTTGCCCCTTACTTACGTCATTGCCAAATAAACCTGGTTGATTCAGTAGATTTGCATTAGCACGTGGGCTATCGCCCCACTCGACAGCTAAATCGTGAGCAGCAACACTACGCAGCTTGAAATCTACGTCAATTTCGCCCTCTGCCGCATCTACACTTACGTAGGTACGAATGTAGCCCCAGTCAAGATTTTTCTTGATCATACTTGTCACCACATCACACATCTGAGTCATCTTGGCCTGACTTTGCATCGGCCCGCACTTAGCTAATCCCGCTAGTCTTGCTGCCGCTAATCGTTACGCTAGTTCCGTTGGAGCTAATCGTCTCGCTAGTTCCGCTAGGAGGGTTGGTACTGCTCATGCCACTGGTCGCGGTGGTACCAATTGTTACCCGGGATGAGGCTGCTCTAAAGTCAATGTTCCTGTTCGTAACTCATGCTATTAGTCGCATCAAGGAATTGCTTTTTGTTCCTTGTTTACGAACACGTGTTATTGGGTGAATTATAGAAAAAAATCGGACTAAGAAAAGCCCCTAATTTTTGACGATCGTCACAGATTTAACTTTTGCCTTGAGACAAAAGCGATATTGATCACAAATTTGGGGAAGAGCGGCGCAGCGGATAGGGGGATAAAGTGCGATAGGCTTATTTATGGGAGAAAATAGCGAACATTTCTATGACTATAGATATACTGGCACTAGCCTTATACTAGCTTATATTGTCCCTAACCAAGTATAGTTAGCCCTCAACGTTGACCAGGTGATGACCTTAGTAATGTAGAGGTAATAACACATCTAGCGAGGTGGGCATATGGTAGGCTAAATTAGTGATTTTACGAACAATTTTCGTAAAATACGCTATAATATGTTCAGAACAAGCCACCGCATACAATGCGCGAGCATAGCTAAAAGCGCATGGCGGGCGCATGGCGGCGCACATTGCTAAGAGATCATGGCTAAGAGATCATGGCTAAGAGGTCATGGCTAAGAGATTATGGCTAAGAGATTATGGCTAAGAGTGTGGCGGAGTACATTGCCGAGCGTATAGCTCATAGCATAGTTGATAGTTCCACCTCAGTTTCTGCTCCAGTTTTCGCCCCAGGTTTATCCTCAGTTTACATAATGAGTGAGCCGACTCTACTAAAGATAAGGCTCTGGCTGCTGTTAGGGATAAATCGTTATGAGGCCTATGCGCCACTCATGAGGTGAGCTATGAGCTATTAATGAAGTGAGGCAGAAGTTAGTAATGATATGAGTCTTTTGCGGTTTGCCGTTAGCTTTTCGCTTTTTGCTTGCTTTGGCAATCAGTTTGGCAACATTTAATCGCGGATGATTCTCAACATCGATTTTACCTATAGACAATCCATAATCATGAGCCTGCTAAAGCATCGTAAATTTACTTTGTAAGTAAGTTATGGCCGCGCAAAAGGCTTATATATCGTGAAATAAATACCTTGGCTGTCATTGCCAAAACAAGTTTTGCAGTTAGCTTTTAGCAGTTCGCATGGGCATATCGCAGTTAGCTTTTGCCTATTACCGTTATTGTGGTGACCTGGAAGTAGTTAAAGGTATAACCCGAGAATGGTTTGAGAGATTACCCTAGCGCAGTTTGAAGGATTACCCGAGCGCGATTTGAGGGATTATCCGAGAACATTTCTGGTGTGGTTGGCCCATTATGGTTAGCTTATTTCTTGAGAGGTGAGGGGATAGAGGAGTTAGGCTAAAATAATGGCTCTTTTATGAACTGTGCATTGGTACTTCAAGCGTCTATCTTTATAGATTAGTGCTGGGGCAGGCGTTTTGGTGTAGTGCTGTGTGCTAGTGCCAGGAACTAGTGCCATAAGCTAAAGCTTGGTGCTTGAGCTGGGATATAGAGTTATGCGCTTTAGCTGTTCGCTAGAGTTATGCGCTTTAGCTGTTCGCTAGAGTTATGCGCTCATACTTGGGTTTAGTTAGGATATGGTCTTGTGTTTATGAAGAGTGAGCAAATTGCTAAATTAGCCGGAGTGTCGCGCTCAACCGTCTCTAAGGTTTTACATAATTATCCTGAAATTCCTGAAGTCACACGGCAAAAGGTCTTAAAGATTGTTCAGGAACAAGGCTATCGTCCTAATGTGATGTCCCAAGCTCTCAAGGGATTTAGCCCTAAAGTTATCGGCGTATATTTTTTTGCCCGAGTTAATGAAGATCATTACTATGAGGTTATCAATACCCACTATGACGGCTCGCTGTTACGCTCGATAACCATGGAAGCCAAAAAGCGTGATTATTCGATCATGTATGATGTCATTTTGTCTTCGGAGCCGGTCGATAAAGTAGTGGCTAATATTAACAATGCTTTTGCGAGCCACAGTATTAGCCTGGCTGTCTTTATCGGTCTCGATAATGGCTGCGATTTCATTGATGATATTGCTTATCCCGGGCGTCATGTCATTGTGATTGATAAGGAATGTGACACCAGCAAGGGTATACGTACCCTCTTTTGTAATAACTTTAATGCCGCGATTACGGCCTGTAATCACCTGAAAGACAATGGTTTTGCCAAGATTATGCATGTCGCAGGTGATTTAGGTAAACACTCGGGACGTATGCGTCGTGATGGCTATTTGTCCTTTATCGCCAATCATAAGGATCAACCTGGTTTTGACTATGAGCCTTTAGTCATGCCTGGTACTTTCTCGATGGAGCATGGGTATCGCATTGGTATACGCTTTTTAGAGGAAAAGCTCTATGAGCGCTACAATGGCATCATGTGTGGTTGCGATATGATCGCGGTTGGTTTTCTCAAGTGCATTAGAGAAAGTAAGCCTGAGTTAGTCGATCAATTAGGCATTATCGGTTTTGATAATGAAGTGATTGACCGTTATGTCTCCCCAGCTATTTCTACTTTGACTGTAGATTATCGTAACTTTGCCCGTTTTATCTTTGATTTAGAGCAAAACTACGACAACTTTGAGGGGGGACTCTCCGTGCAAATTGAGCAGGAGTTAATCGTGCGCGATAGCTCCCGTCCCGCTGCCAAGCGTAATTACGACAATATTCCTATTGCCGAACTGATCAAAGTAAACTAAGTCAAGATTTTGCACGCTTGCGCTGCGCACGCTTACTCTGTGCACGCTTGCTCCGTGCCCTTTCGCTTTAGGCTCACTTGCGCTGTGCCCGCTTGCTCCATGTACGTTTGCTTCTGGCCCACTTGCTCCGTCTATACTCACTCCAAGCACTCTTGCTCCAGGCACTCTTGCGCCAGACCCTATCTAGAGACTAGTGCTATTAATTAAGAGATCTTGGTAGGCTATCTGCTCCCAAATAATCTGCATTAGAGTTGCAATAAAATGAGGCGAATCCTTTTTTGATGGTAGTGTTAGGAGAAAAAGCTCACTAGCTCTTAAAGTGCATACCAATAGATAGCACAAGATTTGAAAGTTAGTCCCTCTAGCAAAACCTCTTAATTAGCAGTACTAGGTATAGGGGTAGCCACAGTGTAGGTATAGGGGTAGCTACAGTGGTGGCGGGTTGGTGAGTGCGACACTGCACAGTACTGTGCTGCTGTTTA
>Cebus_capucinus_imitator_PRJNA485217_SSR093__coassemble_785_pt1 | contig 10287 bp, 4 predicted proteins | sample Cebus_capucinus_imitator_PRJNA485217_SSR093__metabat2_low_PE_002 | metagenome-assembled genome bin Cebus_capucinus_imitator_PRJNA485217_SSR093 | reverse complement strand
AGTACTAGCTTGGTGAAGCTTTAGTACTAGCTTGGTGAAGCTTTAGTACTAGCTTAATTGAGCTTTACTATTAGCTTGGTGAAGCTTTAGTACTAGCTTAATTGAGCTTTAGTACTAGCTTGGTTCGTAGCTACCCTCTAGCTCTTGCTCCTTTTTATGGCGGCGGGGTTTACGCGTAGGAGCTTTGCGATTCTTTATTGCCACCATATTGATAGGCTCGGAGCTATTGCTGGAGCTAGGCTTATGGGTCTGTCGTATGCTCTGACCACGGCTCCTTGGGCTTGGGCTAACGCTCTCCTTGGCACTAGCTACGGTACGTTGCTCGGCTCTAGCTACGGTACGTTGCTCGGCTCTAGCTACAGTGCGTTGCTCAGTACTAGCTACGCTGCGTTGCTCGGTACTAGCTACGCTGCGTTGCTTCACGCTAGCTTTTGCGCTTCCTACTGTTCTTTTTTCCGTACTAGGCGTGCGCTGCGTTGGGCGGACATTACTAGTATTAGGATTAGTAGCCGTAGGTTGCGGCTCATTGTAAATAGCCATTTCATTAGGAGGAATGGCCGCTTTGCTGTATTTCGTTCCTGATGGCGTTACCGTAGATTCAGCCGGTGGCGTTAGTTCAGTATCATTATCCTCATTAAGACTACGCAGCGTGCTCGCAGAAGATGGCACTGGGCTTGACGGCATAATCATTTTCCGGGTTGCCACCATGAGACCATTTAAAGTATCCCACTCCGCAATAGGTCTTCCATGTGCATCTTGGAAACCGGTGCGATATTCCTCGGGACGCATATGATAGCGAGCGCGGAATAAACGGTGGAAATACGACATGTTCTCAAAACCATGGCGCGAGCTGATATCGTTAATCGGCGACAGAGTAGTCGCAATTTCAATAGCTGCTAGCTGTAAGCGGAGATCATTTACATACTCTACAAAGCTCACATTAGTTAATTGCTTAAAGAGACGGCAGAAATACTGATTGGTCACGCCTAAGAGATTAGCCATCTCGCTTACTGAAATCGCCCGATAATGATTCTTCGTAATGAAGATCAGCATCTCACGTAGTTTGTCACCACTAGTACGCCCCTCTTTAAAGTGACGCTTATCAGTAAGTGGTACCAAGTAGCCTAAGCTAAAGAGCGAACCTAAGAGATGTAATAAGGTCGCCTTAATTTGTAAGATGGTGCCTAAAGCCTTACAAGAGCTCAGCTCTTTTTGGGATCGGGCAAAATCTTCTTGTTCCTTTTGCGAGTCTGCGACCGCGATGCCAATGGAATTAACATTAATAGCGGCGGTTTTAACCTTGCCGTTATAAGGGTTAATGGCGTCATTGCTCAGTGCTTGCCATACATTAGTGGCACTACGGTCAAAGAGCGGGTCGCGTAAGTGCTCTGGGGTTTGATGTGACCAGAGCGTTTTCATCTCGATTAAGGTGTTATGTAAGTACTCAGAGAGCTCTTGTCTAATGCGTGAGGAATCATAAGTGCCTTTACTATGCAGCGCTGGCATTGCGGCAGCACTCATGTCCTCATCGCTATCGCCCTCTAGCGTACTAGCTGCGGCGTTATCGTCATTACTAGTAGCGCGCGAAGCTACTTCGTCTTCATCAGATGTGGTTCTGGAGATATCAGGGCGTAAGGCAGCATAGTCAATGTCGCCATCGCCGATGTCCTCTGCTTCCTCTTCTTCGTCTTCATCGGTTTCCCTGAGGTCTTCAGACGCATACTGGGACATATATAAAGCGCCATCACGACTCGTAACAGTTGCGCTATCACGAGTTGGAACAGTTACGCCATCACTACTTTGAACAGTTACACCATCATAAGTAGGTGCGGCTGCGTTATCCAGGACGCTTAGCGCATCGGCATAAGTCTGTTCTTGATTAGCACTAGTAGCACCAGCATGCTTGTTCCAGGTGGCATGCCCCGAACATAAAGAAGCATGCGGATCCGAAAGATAGGCTAAGTGCTGCACCAGCTGATGGATCTCATTAAAGCCCTGGTCATTTTTAGTAATGACAATGCTCTGGAGCATGTTGCCCTGATGTAATTGGGATAGGGCTCCCTCTAAGGCTCCATCTTGATCCCATAGTTGCAACTGGGTGCAAGAAAAAGTAATAGTGTTGATGCGACACTTAGCGGGATAGCAATTACGGTGAATGAGCTTATTAGGCACGATAATAATTGCTGGAGCATCAAAGGTAGTGCTATTGCCATGGCTAATATGGGTAAAGCCTTGGCCTGCAACACATTCGATAATCTCAATTTGTCCATGCCAATGGGCAGGAGTGCTACTAGGATTCACACTACCAATGAAATGGTGACAAGAAATAAACGCTAAAGCATCTTTAGAAGATGAAGTTTCAGCCATATCTTGCCCCACCAGATCCGACCCGGGATAAGACGAGGCATTTTGGGCTAGTACTGCTACGTTTTCCATTTTGCTCTAAATACAGTCAAGTCTATCTAAGGGGCTCGGGCTTAGATCTACTCGCAAGGTCAGGAGAGTAAGGGTTAAGCTTAAGCATGAAGTCCTTAGCTTGTGGTATGGCAGGAGCTAGAAGCTAGCTTAGCCTGGCACAAGGCTTACTTAGAAACTTTTCCCACGGTGTCTCTTGTCCTTACTTAGCTAATAAACTAGCTCAGACAGATCGTGGCCACATCAGGCTCTCGGACTAACCGGGAAGAAAATTTAAAGAAAAATAAAAAAAGAAGAAATAACTATGAAGCTAAGATCGTTAAGGGTAGCGTGTCCTCCTCCTGCTATCCTCTCGGTAAATACGAGGAACTAACTTAATTGCAAATCTGAAACAAGTGTCACAAGCTCAAGCTATATCGCTCTACCTCAAGCTATAGCGCTCTATCTCAAGCTGCACTCAAGGTTGTACTCAAAGTTGCACTTAAAGCTTAGCTAGAGCAGCTTTGCTCTACATCCAAGGCTACATCCAAGGCTACATAGCATGCTGCATCTACTGCCTAGCTAGAGACGCTTTGCTCTACATCCAAGGCGGCACTAGAGTGTAAGCATCTGGTTGTTCACCTGGATAAGAACCAGGCTAACCATAGGGCTTACTTAGAATTGGGTGTCTTAGTTTTGGTAAATCTTTGGTAAAGGTGAGGGTTCTGACGCGGTCTCTGAGTCTAAGCGGTATGGCGGCATCTTGGCTCACTAGAATCATCGTCGGCACGTCTTGCCTCAGATAAAGCTCTAGAGCTGAGAGCTAAGCTACAGGGCTAACTTAAATAGCTAACTTAACTTGAGTCTTTGCTTTCTTTAGCTAGAAAAAGAGAGGTGGTTCTCTCAATGCTAAAGCTAGCTTTAGTTGCTATTTATGAGCTTGTGTTTAGCTCTTTATAAGATGGAGCATGAATATAGCGACGCTTCCGCTTAGCTTGCTCGCGGCAGAGCTCTCGGGCTCTGATGGTAGCTGGAGTTTTGCTCTTTCTTTATCTATTTTTCTCTCAAATTTCTGACTTAATCGCGTATGCCCTAAGCTTAACTCTAGCGCTAGTAATGCTGAGAGGCTAAGTAATCTTGCCGCAAGCGCTTTTTAAGTTAGACCAGTAGCAAGGCTTTACGAAGAGGCTTATCTCGCTCGTTAAGCTATTTGCTAACTTAGTACTTAGTGCGCTAAGCGCTTAGTACACTAAGCACTTAGTACACAAAGCTTTTCATAAGCTCTTCACTTAGTAACCTCTGGGCTCTGCGTCTTAATGCTGAGAATCTTTGCTCTTAGCAGCCTAACTTAGCAGCTGGAGGCTTAGCGTCTTAGCGCTTAGCTAAAGCTGGGCGTTCGTCATTGTCGTCAGATTTGACAAAGCACTACGGTCTGTATGTTCCGGGCTTTGCCTATCAATCTTTAATCATTAATAAATAAGTAACTTAGTAATTCTCACCCTATCGTGTGGGTAGAGCTAAAAAACTGGCTTTAAGGTAAGCCTTAGTAGGCTTACAGAGTCAATGAGTCAAAATATGCCAGTGGGGCCTGAGCCTCTGGAGCCTATTGTTTTCAGGAGATGTGCTAGTAAGTGTGCTTAATGTAACCAGCGTTGCAGCATAGCAGCTAGACGCTTGCTTTGCGGCTTGCTTTGCTTCTTGCTTAGCTGCTAGCTTAGCTACTTTGCGGCTCGCGGCGCCGCTAGTTTGCTTAGCTGCTTTGCTTTTAGCTTTGCCACTTGGCTACTAGCCACCGCTTGGAAAGCAGTAGCTTATATAAGTCACCACAACACTTACTAATGGAGTAAGACACTATCAACCCAAGGCAAGTTATAACTAATAAAGCACTCATGGCTAGCAGGGGCTATCTCTAGCCATACATATAAACCATGGTTAGCTGTGGCTATAACTTGTTACTAGCACTTGATTTATCTTTGTCCCTAGAGCTATCACCTCGACTCTAGCAACAGAGGTCAGACTAGTTATCTTGATCTTTGTAGTGGTGTCCGCTCAAGGCTTTACTAGCTCACTAAATTAGCTTAGCGCTGAGATAGCTAAGCTTCATGCAGCGCCAGTTAAGCTTTACGCTGCACTTTACGTTAAGCTTCACGCTAGGCCTAGCTTTACGCTAAGCTCGCCTGCGTTTAGCTAAGTTAATGCGTGCGTCTAGCGCTAGGTTCGCGTTTATCTAGCTAAGTAAGCTAACGCTTGCTTTTAAGCCTCTAGCCTTAAGAGCAGGGCTTTATCGCGTTTAATAGCCTAGTTAGGTGCATGAAAAAAATAGTAAGTATAAAGCATGTGAGTAGAGGGTACTACTACAGAGATTTTGCTGTGCTTGGTTGATTGCAAGTCAATCGTAGGAAGAAAAAGTGAGGCTGGATTAAGTTAGAAAGGCTTAACACAGACCTTATATCTCTACCAGATTTGACCTTGTTGTGGTCTTGGTTAATTAAGCTAGAGCTTATTTGGCGTTGCTTAGTAACCATCTCCAAACAACAGGGCAGCAGGGAAAGAGGCCTATGTTTCTACTTGCTGCGATGGGGTGCAGAAGTTAAGTAGTAATGCGAATATGGCTATTACTACAGTCACTTAAGTTTACTGAACTGAAACTAATGGATGCAAAAGATGTCCAGATTAAAGTGACAACTTTATACCGGTATTATAACTGAGAATTTATGAGTGCGCGGCATCATCGCGATTTTTGATAAAAATTTTCGTTAATTTCGTAGATTTTCGTAGATCTTATGCGGGCCCTTCGGCACAAGAGCATGTAGCTTTCGAACCGGAGCTTATCACAGTAGGGTGATACAACCTCCTGGGGAGAACATGTAGTACCAGAGTTATATTGAGCAAAGGCATATCGCTCCTAGCCATATCGCACCATAGCAAGACCTGGCTGCCTGTGGACAGAGCTAGGCCATTGCAAGATAAAAGCCTTAAATGTCCGGACAAACTCTTACTGACCTTGGATAAGTTCCTGCTACAACTAGCTACTTTACAACCTGGTATTTATCCGCCTTCAGCTCTTAGGCCTATAGCCATAGAGGCAAGGGCACTTGCTTAGGCGTCGTCAACAGCTCCTTGCAAGCAAGCGCTTGGTAAACACAAGTAGGCGCTTGGTAAACACAAGTAGGCGCTTGGTAAACACAAGCAGGCGCTTGGTAAACACAAGCAGGCGCTTGGTAAACACAAGCAGGCGTTTTGTACACAGGCGCTTTGTACACAGGCGCTTTGTAAGCAAGAGTATGCCTAGAGCAAGAGCTCCAGCCTTAGTAGCTCTTGCGTCTAAGCTTGACAAAATCAGTAACACCGCTGTTGGGACTTGCAGAGCTTGGGGCAATGCTGTCTGCTGCTGGCTGGCATCTGGTAGTTGCTAGCAAACTAAGCATTGGCGCCTATTAGCAAACAGAGCTTTGGCGTCTAACGTTGGCAATTGTGATGGAAAAGTGGTGATAGAGAGGTAGTGGTAGAAATGTAGTGGTGATAGAGAGGTTGTAGTTGGAGCATCTGCTCTTAGCAGCTGCTTTGAGCAGATTTTATGCGTTAATGCAATTTTTGCAGTAGCTTGAGAAGCTGGGGTATGACCAGACATATGGTGATCTCTATCGCTATGACCAGACATATGGAGATCTCTATCGCTACTAGAACTGCTCTGATTGCTTGTTTATCTGATTTTTTACGGTAAAACTAGGGAATAGGAGGCAATTAAGAGCAGGGAGGTAATTTGATTTTGCGCTAGATAATGCAAGCTTTTGCAAAAAATTAATTTTTCTTGAGAAAGCTATAGCAAGATATAAAAAGCTCTCTTACAATACAGTTATATTTGAACTCTGTACCTAGTTTTCGCCTTTTAATTCACGTTTATGTGCATGTCTCTGTTCTAGGCCTTACTTCACCTCAATCTTAGGTCTACTCAACCTAAATATCGGGCTTAGGGCAATTGCAACCTCAAACCTTGGTGTTTATTTGTCGCTACCAGGGTGCACGTGTACCATAAATTGGTGGTTTAAAAGGGGAGCGGTCACAAGTGATCACGATAAGCGGCATTTAAGCTTCTTATCGTGAGGCGATTTAAATTAATCGTAGACAACCATTGCCTGGTAAGCATAGCTCTACCCATAATGCTCACCCATAGTGCTAACCCATAGAGCTCTACCTCGCATGCTCTTGCTGCATGATAGCGAAGCGGGGAAGTATCTTAGGGTGTAAGGAGCCTTTCTAAGGCATAGCTATGCCCTTGTTTGTTAGGAAGTATGGCCCGGCAAACATTGCTTTAGACTAATTTTTTTCAGGCAATCTTTGTCACTAGCTAAGGAGAAGATTGAGCATATGGCTTTACGTGATGGCTTCTTATGGGGCGGTGCTGTAGCCGCTAATCAGCTTGAGGGTGCTTATAACCTGGATGGCAAAGGTTTATCGATCGCTGATGTGCTCCGTGCTGGTGACGTGAAAACTCCTCGCGTTATCGATGAAAATGGCATCGTTCCTGGCATGAACTACCCTTCTTGGGAAGCCATTGATTTCTATCACCGTTTTGAAGGGGACGTGGCCCTCTTTGCCGAAATGGGCTTTAAGTGCTTCCGCACCTCGATTGCCTGGTCGCGTATCTTCCCAGAGGGTGACGAGACTACCCCTAATGAGGCGGGTTTAGCTTTCTACGACCGTCTCTTCGATTGCTTACTCAAGCACCACATTGAGCCTGTTATTACCTTATCCCACTTTGAAATGCCTTTAGGCTTAGTTAAGAAGTATGGTGCTTGGACTAACCGTAAGTGCATTGATTTCTTTGCGCGTTTTGCTGAAGTTTGCTTCAAGCGTTTCCACAAGAAAGTCAAGTATTGGATGACTTTCAACGAGATTAACAACCAGGCTGAAGTCTATTTCCCATTCGTCGTCTGGACGGACTCGGGCATCAAGTTTAAGGACTCCGATAGCTTCGAGACTCGTCGTCGCATCATGCTGCAAGCAGCCCACAATGAATTTGTGGCTTCGGCTCGTGCCGTGGCTATTGGTCGTGCTATTGACCCAAGCTTACGCATTGGCTGTATGTTAGGCTTTGTGCCTGTTTATCCACTGACGGCAGATCCTGATGACATCTTAGCTGCTAAACGTGCTATGGAAGAGCGCTGGTACTTTGGTGACGTACATGTTAATGGTTGCTATGGCAGCTATGCCGAGCGTATTTGGGCTGAGGCCGGAGCCGCTCCAGTGATGGCGCCTTCTGATGAAGCTGAGCTTAAGTGTGGTAAGGTCGATTACTTCGGCTTCTCTTACTACATGACCCGCTGCGTCAGCGCCGCTGCGATTAACTCCACCCCAGAGAACTTCTTAGGCGATGTGAAGAATCCTTATGTTAAGGTTTCCGATTGGGGCTGGGCTATTGATCCTAAGGGCTTACGTTACGCCTTACGTGAAATTGATGGCCGGTATAACGGTATTGACCAATTTATCGTGGAAAACGGCTTAGGCGCTTACGATAAGATCGAAGCTGATGGTATGGTGCACGACCAGTACCGTATCGATTACTTACGTGCCCACATCGAGCAGATGAAGCTGGCGGTTGATGTTGATGGTGTTAACCTCTTAGGTTACACCCCATGGGGCTGCATTGACTTAGTCTCTGCTGGTACTGGTGAAATGGAGAAGCGTTATGGCTTTATCCATGTGGACAAGAACAACAAGGGTGAGGGTACCTTAAACCGCTCCCGTAAGCAATCCTTTAATTGGTACAAGAAAGTCATTGCTAGCAATGGTGAGGATCTCGCCTAATGGCTACGCCAGAGCAAACGATGCCAAACACTATGCCTGGTTCCATGCCAGCGCCAACTATGCCTAACACCACTGCGCAGCGTTTCCAAGACGGTCCACTGCGTCATATCTTGACCCTGGATATTGGTGGTAGTGCAGTTAAGTATGGTCTTTGTAATACTTTAGGTGAGCTTACGGCTAAAGGCCAAAAGCCTACCCCTAATGATGCTACTACTACCGTGCAAGACATGGTGGAAATCATTGCCAGCATTCATGATGAGGTCAAAAGACAAGGGCTAGATTTTGAGGGCATTGCGATCTCCCTCCCAGGCTGTGTCTTCCCTGGTGGCTTTATGTACACCGGTGGCGCGCTGCCGTATATGTATGGCCAGCCTTTTGCCGATTTGGTCGAAAAGCGTATCGGTCTCCGTCCTACTCTCGAAAATGATGCTAAGGCAGCCGCAGCCGCCGAGCTGTGGATGGGCTCGCTTAAGGGCATTCAAGTCGGTACGGTGCTCATTTTAGGCACTGGCTTGGGTGGCGGTATTGTTATCGATGGTAAGGTCTTCCAAGGACCTAATGGGGCCGCTGGTGAACTCTCGAACCTCGTCCATCTCTGTGACAACTTCTCCGGAGTGCGTTCCTGTGAGGCTCAGAATGTCTCGGCTACGGGCTTAGTATTACGGGCTTGTGATGCTTTAGGCTTGGAGTATCGTTTTACCGAAGATATCCATGACCGCATGATCCCTATTGATGGTAAAAAGGTCTTTGAGCTTTATCATGAGGGTAATGAGGCTATTCATCAGGTCATTACGGACTTTGGTTTTGAAACAGGTAAGTTGATCTTTAACCTCTGTACTGTATTAAACCTGCAAAAGGTGGCTATTGGTGGTGGTATTTCCTCCCAAGATTGTCTCATTGAGTCCATTAAAGCCGGTACAGATAGGGCTTGGGCTGAGTGTCCGGTGCGGATGTATAAACCTTTAGTGGTCTTTAAGCCAGAAATTGCGGTTTGTGAGTTCCATAATGACGCCAACTTAATTGGTGCCATGTACCAGTACCTCTGCGCTCATCCGCAAGCTCCGCAAACTTAAGCGCACTTAAGCGCCACTTAAGCTCCGCAGCACGGCCTAAGCTTACGCTTAAACTACGCTTAAGCTATGCTTAAGTTTCGCAGCGTGCCCTAAGCTCAGCTCTGATGCGTAGCGCCTGAGCTAGTGCGTGTAGTAGCTAGGTTCGGCTTGTATAGGGCGAGATGATGCCCCTAAATTAGGGCAAAGCTCTAGTTTATTAAAGGTAGCCTTAGTGCTACCTTTATTTTTATTTTGCTTAAATTGACCAGCTCTGCTTGCAGATAGTGCATAAGGATTGTATGCTTAGGCATAGTTTTGCAAAAAGGTACTTGCTCTTAAGCAAGTAAGATAGCAAACTATAACAATTAGAAATAATTAAACTGCCAACCAAGCCGTTACCTGTTCTGCAGGTAGCGGCTTTTTTATAGGATTTACCTAAAGCCAGAGCATGATGCACTCAAGCTATATGTAAAGCTTACTTTGGCAATCAGATTTGCAGTATTTAATCTAGGAGAGGCCTAAATATAGATTTTTCTTATAGATAAGCTGTAACCATTACCCCACCACAGCATCGTAAATTTACTTTGTAAGATGTTGGGGATGCTGGAAAAGGCTTATATATCGTGAAATAAATGCCTTGTTTGTCATTGCTAAAGCAAGTAAAGACCCCATTTTTGGGCTCCAGCTCTCTAGCAGTTTGTAAAGCTCTCAAGCTATCTGAGAAATTATCATGCTGTATGTAAAGCTGTTGGTGGATAGACCATGATAAGGGGCTATGAAATAGTCATTGAGAATGGAGTATGAGGATAGGCTAGGAAAATAGGCCTTGAGCTTAGAAATGAAGAATAATGAGGAAGAATAGGGAAATAGGGCAAAACAAGGATTGGTAAGTTGTGGGGATTTCTGGCGAGAGCAACAGTAGGAAAGCTCATGTTATGGAGCTGAACAAGATAGTTTGGCCCCTATATAACTCAGCCCCTGGAGAGTCAGACCTCTATAGAGTCCGGTTCTTGGAGAGACCTAGTTTGGAGAT
>Cebus_capucinus_imitator_PRJNA485217_SSR093__coassemble_781_pt1 | contig 10324 bp, 6 predicted proteins | sample Cebus_capucinus_imitator_PRJNA485217_SSR093__metabat2_low_PE_002 | metagenome-assembled genome bin Cebus_capucinus_imitator_PRJNA485217_SSR093 | reverse complement strand
TGTAGCCATAATGAGAGACAGATTTGAGTATAGCCGGGGGACAGTCTTGGTAACACTTTTTGCTCCAAAGGCAGGCTTAGTGAAGGCTCTTAAGGGGAGACGCAGTAAGCAAGGAGTGAGAGGAGAGAATCCAAGGAGATAAGTCTGAGAGAAGCGCTGTTGAGAAATAGCCAGATAATGCTACAAAGAGCTGAGGCTGAGCGGCGAAATTGCAGCGAGGTGCGGCAGTAATTTGCGAAGACAATGTGCGGTCAAGAAGGGTATAGCGATGAGCGGCGGAATTGCAGCGAGGTGCGGAAGCAATGTGCGGCAGTAATTTGCGACGGAAATGTGCAGCCGCGATGTGCGATGTTCCACCAAAGATAAGCAGGCGCACTTGAACTCTCTTAGAAGTTATCCCGCTATTATTCCGAGAAGTTATCCTAAAGTTCTCCTATGAGTACTCTTTGCAGTTTTTAGCAAAGATGTGGTGTGCACATTGTGCGTGCTTTGATCTAAATTGTGCTACTTTGATAGCTGCTTCCAGTAATTAAGGAGCAAATCGACTGTGTTTTTTGCACCATAAAAGCACATAGCTTTACTATAAGCGAAAAGTATCTTTATGTAAGCTTGACGTTATCTCACGCTAACAAAGCCATAAAAAGGCGTCACAAAGCCCCTTGCTTCAGCTAAGTTATAAAAACCCTTCTAATTTGGCAATCCCGGACTAGCTTTACATTTGAGATATAAGTCACATTATGGAGTATTATGTAAGCAGGTTTGCAAATGTTATAGCTGTATTGGCAACGGCCATAACATCAACCAATGTAAGTTTTGATTAACTTGTAATTGTGCTCATGGGTTAGGCTCTGTCTTGACCACTAAAAGCACTATCTGGCTCAAAGCCAGATACAAAACACCATATCTTTCCCCTTTTACCCTATTATGCCAACATTAAGCTAGGACAAACTTAGGGGCTTAATGAGGGAGTATCACGACCTATCTTAGTCGCTACATACTCAACCTAGTTAAGAACAAGTGCCTGTTCCAAGTAGCAGTCATATAGATATTAATAAGTTTTACTTATAAACAACTATGGCTTCTATAGGCGCTTTCCCCTCCCCACCAGCGCTCACAGGCGCGAGTGATGGTACGTTCTAAGGCGTAGCCCCAGATGCGGACAAAAGTGCGCTCGCAGGCATAACCTGATAGGCAGCCGCAGATGTCGTCGTAAGACTGCGCCCTGGCGGCTATCTTTACAGATCAGTCATGTCCTGGCCTAGCAGTGATATATCATGGTTTAGCCTGATATATCTGGGCTCTAGCCTAGCAGGCTCTCCGGCGTGATAAACAGCTTTTGAGCTTATTCTTGGCAGGTTCTGGGTATATTCTCGACTAGTTTTAGGGCGAGATTTAAAAGAGGGAAAGAACAAGGAAGACAATTTCCGCAGCAGCAAAACACCTTGGTGCTATGCCGGATAAGCTGGATAGAAGCTATCAGTAGGCTGGCCCAAAGTCAGCTGAGGCTAGTGAGCTTAATAAGCTCTTAGCTTAACTAAGCTCTTAGCGTGGCACGCTGGGCTAGTAAGCTCGGGTGCATTTTGCTTTTACTTATGCTTGCTCTGCGGTTCTCTAGCTTATCTTGCCTCTAGAGCTTCGAGAGTTCCTAGAGATTCTAGAACTTCTAGAGCTTCGAGAAATTGCTTCTTGTCTCCTTGCTGCTTTGGTGGTGCTCTCTAGTGCTTAAAAACAGAGTATCTAATAGTGTAGGGTGATAGGTATGCCAGAAAACGATCAGCTCACGAGACTAGGTATTTTCCTAGCTGTAGGCTATTTATGCGCGGGAATCATAGTTTCCATTTTCATTAGTCTTAATTTATGGGTGGACTTTCTTCAAAGTGAGCTGTCCATCTTGGCTACCACCACGATTGTGGGCATCATTGTCGCAGCTGTGCTGGGTATGGCCGCGATTCGCTTCTTAGTGCCACGCTATGGCGTTAAGGCCATCTTTGAGCAAGACCTGCTCATCGTGATGATCGGCCTTTTATTCTTAGCCTTGGCTCTTAACCAAGCTATGGGTGTGGTTGGCTTAATCATTACTGTAGGTGGTGCTACCGTCTACTTCTATGAGAACTTCACCACTCAGGTTAAAGCTGCTGCTGATGGTCATCCATTCCAGCTCTGCGGCTGGGCTTTAGGTCCAATCGTCGCTGTAGCTGCCTACTTTATCTTCTCTAACTACGGCTTACTGACTATCCGTGTGCTCTTTGCTCACTACATTGTGATTGCTTTCTGGGTATGGGTCCAGCGTTTAGCTTTACACACTGACTACTCTGATGCCCCAAAGAGCATGCAACGTCTCTATCGTGAATTCCAAGCAGCAACCCATCATAACTTACCGCAAAATGCTGAAGCTATGAACAAGGCCCCAAGCCCAGCTGCTGCCGCTCAGGCTCACGCCAACCAGCAATCTACTTCTCAGGATACGGCTCCAGCTACTAATGCTGCTGCAGCTACCACTTCTGAGAAAACTGCAGCTCCAGCAAGCGCCGCTAATACTAGCACTACTTCTGCTCCTAGTGGCACCTCTAGCGCTTCTGACTCTGGCAACAGCCCTCGTTTATAAGCGTATTACTAAGCTTTTAGCGCAGAAAAGGCTTAAACCAAGCCTTTTCTCCCTACTAAAAAACCTCTCGACTTAGGGTTAAGCGGGAGAACGACAGAGTGGTTGAGCTTAGAGCAAAGCTAAGCTCATGGCTACAAGCTAGTAAAAGCGCCGGCATTACGGACAAGCCTATAGTTCGTTAAATGCGCCCGAGGCAGCCTGAGCATAGCCCCCTCGCCTAAATAGCGAGGCCTGCTCCCTCACCTTGGCTTTACTATCTTTACTCTCGTTCTAAAGCTAAGGCTAAGATCAGCATAGCCTAGAGAAAACAGGCCCCTGACCTTACCCCAGGAGACCTGTACCTTAAGTTGACCTATCCAGGTATTGTTATGTGTAAAATATTTGCGGCTGTATTGCTGTGTTTGGTGGGCATGAGTACCACCTATGCCGATGACGCGATCTTTACCACGACCGAAGTCTACGGCATTCGTTATGAGATGATTATCTTCTCCCTCATCTTAGTGGGCGTAGCTATCTTCTATAACAAGACCATGCAAGTGGCCATCATTGGTCTGTTAGCCCTGTGCTTCTACAAGTACGAGTTTATCTCTGACTTCTCCGTGATTCGTCGCTTAATCGGTCATACCGATGTCAATGGCGAGTGGGTCAAAGGCTCGTGGAACACCTATGTTAACCTAGCTTTAATGCTGCCAGGCTTCTCCTTACTGGCTAATATCTTTGAAGAGTCGAAGTTTCCTGCCGTATTACCACGCTACCTGCCTAAGGGCATGAGCGGTGGTATCGTGCTCTTATTCTTCGTTTTTGCCCTTTCGACTTTCCTTGATAACATCGCTGCCGCTATGATCGGTTGCTCCATGGCTGCTGCTTTATACAAGGGTAAGGTACACATCGGTTATATCGCTGCAATCTGCGCCGCCTCGAACGCTGGTGGTGCTGGTTCCGTGGTAGGAGACACTACTACTACCTTAATCTGGATCTACGGTAAAGATCCTTTAGTCTTAGCCCACGCTTTCTTACCAGCCTTAGTAGCCTTATGCGTGGTAGCTTTCTTTGGTGCTCGTCAACAGTATAAATACACCCAAGACATCTTTGTCCCAAGTGGCAATACCCACATTGACAAGAAGCGCTTAATCTTAGTAGTACTCATTCTGGTCGCTGCGATCTTATTTAACTACTTCTTAGAGTTCCCTGCTTTAGGTATTTGGTTAGTCATTATCTTAGGTTCGCTTGTTATCAAGGTTAACTACAAGATTGCCTTAGGTGCTTACGAGTCTACCGTTTTCTTAGTCGTGTTAGTGTTCTGCGCTGAGTTAGTACCTATCGATTCGATTCCAGATGCATCTATTCTCTCGACTCTGGCTATCGGCTTCGTCTCGGCTGTGTTCAACAACATTCCTTTAACTCAGTTAACCTTATTAAAGGGTGGTTACGACTGGGCCTTAATCTCCTATGCTGTAGGCTTCGGTGGTTCCATGATCTGGTTCGGTTCGTCCGCTGGTGTGGCTGTCTGCGACATGTTCCCTAAGGCTCGTTCGTTCATGAACTGGTTACGTTACGGTTGGCACATTCCATTTGGCTTCCTTATCGGCTTCGGTGTGTACTTAGTAGTAATTGGTTGGGATCCAATGAAAGGCAATCCACCAGATCAAATGCCAGCCCCTATTACCCATCAAGAGGCTATTGGTAATGCTCAAATTCAACACGTGAACACCACAGTCACGGTTGATGCTCCAGCAGCTGACGCCGCTGAATAAGCACGCTAATACCCCCTTAGCTTGCAAGTAGCAAAGCAAAGAAAGCTACATACCAAGCTGACTAAACTTTAGAAGTGGCTCAGCCACCTACTTCTGACCTCAGGCCTATAAGGTCAAAAGTATCACCACCAAAAGCCTCCTTAATGGAGGCTTTTTTATTTTGGCTAACCCTCAATCAGGGATAGCTGATAAATAGCAGAGAAATAGCCGCAGCGGCAATGGCGTAGCAGCAATGCCGCAAAACGCCGCTTACGCAGAGATGTAGATGCGTTAGATGCCAACAGAAGCTACTAATTGCCACCAGTTGCTGCAGGATTAGCGCAGCAACATCTTAGTCCATCCTATGCATGCCGCATGCTTACTGTAGTTACGCTTGCATGATGGCCAAAACAATAGCTGAGGCCAGCTGAGGCCAGCCAAGGAAGCCTGGGCTCTGGGACCTGGGGCAATGAGATAGTGAGGATAAGAGCTTGTTCTTCGGTGTGGCTAGAAGCATAGCCAACCTAGAGGATAGTGCGCCTCTATCTCTTACATAGTGAGATGGGGGACTATATTCTCTATGCCGCATAATGAGGTGGGTTATAAGATGCTTTATGAGGTTCTTGGGGGATAAGGGAGAGCATGATAAAGTGCTAGTTGCAGTTCGCTACGCATCTCTGCATAAAGTCATAAAGTTTCTTGCATAAGCTTTAGGCTAAAGCTGCTAGCTAAAGAAACCATCTCTCTTGAGCAAACTGTCGACACAAGTTCCTGTCTCAGGTTTCTTCCGGAGATTACTCAAGCTATGTGGCTAAAAGATAACTCTAGCTATGTGGCTGGAGGATTGACCAGGCGCTGTGGTTACAAAGTACTGAGGGCGCGGTAAGAGCTGTCTTGCGGTGAGGATATAGCCATAGGGGCCGGTTCTATGGACAGGGGGTCAGCCCATCGTACACATCTCAGCAAGGCGGAGCGTATCTGTAAAGGTGGCGCTGATCCAGATGGAGCAGTGCTAGCAAATAATACAGCCGGACCAATGCTGCACAAATAACACTGCGATAGCAATGCTGCAATAGCAATGCTGTGATAGCAATGCTGCAATAGCAATGCTGCGATAGCAATGCTGCAATAGCAATGCTGCCTTAGTGCTAGTGATTTACTGGCACTACTTTAATAGTACTACTTTACTGAACCTATGGGGAAAAGCTTGGGTGCGGTATAAGTGCATCTTTGGTGCATCTTGAGAGAGCTCTTGATTGCATCTTGAGAGAGGTCATAGGGGCGTCAGGTGCAACTATTACGCTTGCTTAGATTCTGCAAAGTAGTACTTAAAAGCAATCTCGTAGGCAAAAATATTGTAATAGCGCTGCTTGAGCGTTGGCATCACCTCAATGCCCTTACCATAGAGTAAATGTACTTGCTTGGCAAAGAGCTCGCGCATCTTGGAAATCCTATTAATGCGCTCGTCCACTAAGCGCCCCACAGCAATGTGCGAAGCAAAATTACCTTTAATGAGCGTAAGCCCTTTATCGCGAGCTTGCTCATAAGTCATCTGAGATTGTCCTCCATTTAAACAGTAATAGCGGAGATCTTCATCTAAGACCATATGGTCTGAACCCTTAGCCACATTGTCCTGAGCAAAATCAATAGCATCAGCAAGGGGGTCACGATTAATCCAGGGTTGTACTCGATCAATCTCTTGCCAATCATAATGCTGCGACAGCTTATTAAAATAAGAGGTGCGCGAGGGAATCATAAATTTGAGTAGAGCATTACGCCACCCAATGCCAAAAGCAATCTGTTCAACCACAGTACGGTTAAGCTTAGGTGTTTTTTCTTTTCCCACAATATGCATGCGAAGCTGCGACTCCAGAGAAGCTTCTACCGCTTCGATCCATTTATCAACAAAAGCCTCTACTACCTTATTACAGGAAGTCATTAGACTGCGGTCATAATCTATCCACATAAAGCGCTTCTCTCCTCTACCATCTGTATCCCTGTATACCGCTATAGACCTCACTCCATCATCAGGAACATATATCGTCATAGCCACAGGCACACCTGCTCGCTAAGCTAAGCGCATATGCCGTGCCATGTTCCAGTATCAAAGTGCTAGAAACATGTACCTATATCTCAATGCTAGAAATTTGTTCCAGTATCTAAGTGCCAGTAACTTCGTTCCCGTACCTCTAACCGAGAGCTAGCATCTTGGTTAAGTCATATGTCTAACTATACTCTCTTCACCTCTTGCTGAGACTAAGCCTACCTGATAACTGTAAGATCAGCCATACTTTCTTGAGTATCCAGGGCACTAGGTTTAACCATGATTATCAAGCAAGGCGTACCAAACACTGCTTACCCAGTACTACTTATCAAAGCACCACTAGCAAAGCACTGCTTATCTAAGCCCAACATAACCAGCAATGTATACCCAGCAATGTATACCAAGCACTGCTAGGTGAGACGAAACAATACTATTTGCAGTAGTCCCAGACTGTACCAAGCTCAGTAAGGCAGGATATGGCAGAATCTAGGGGGATAAGCACGATTGCATTAAAGGCACTCAAATACCTTATTTATGCCGTTTTGTCTTGAAGTGTAGCGATTTTTCTGAAAAATTTAGAAAAAATTACAAAAAACACTTGCATTGTTAGCAAAAATCCATAAAATAAGCACCGTTGTCACAACAAAGCAGTTCTGAGTAAAAGAGCGCTGCGTCAGATAATACTAGGTGAGATGTCCGAGTGGCTGAAGGAGCACGCCTGGAAAGCGTGTATACGGTTATCCCGTATCGGGGGTTCGAATCCCCCTCTCACCGCCAGATAATGCAGTTAGTTAAATCAAACAAATTGAGCGATTTAACTAAAATTCAGAAGACTCTGACCCTCTGGGTACAGAGTTTTTTGGTTTTAGGGCTCTACAAAATCAACTAAACCGCTATCCTCATAGATAAAGTACCAGGTGCCCTGACGTTTCCAGGAGCACAGAGGTTTTAAGCTACCTTAACTCTCCTCACTAATAAAAACTAACCTAACTAAACCTAGCGCCCCCACTCCCGGCAGCATGACTAAAGCTGTATCCAGTTGTATCCCACTCTCTCCTCAGCTCTATCTGCTTCTCGCTAATCTCCTTTCTCTTCTAAAGCTCAACCGTCTCCACGGCTTATCTGCTATAGCGATTGGCTGCGGCGGCGCTATAGTGAGCGCTACTGCGATGAGCGCTAAAGAGAGCACTGTGGTGAGCACTGCAGTGCACGCAGCAGTGAGTGCGGCAATGAGCGTTGCTTAGTGCTACCCCAAGTAATCAAGCAGTGCTGAGTGCCTGCCCGAGATTAAAGCAGCACTAGCCGGTCTCGGTTGACCTGCTAGCGCTTCCCTGTCCCCGCCCGCCCCTGCTCTTTTTTTCTCTATCTTTCTCTAGAGAGTATCAATAGAGAGAAGGTTTTGGTTTGGGCTTAGTCCTCTCCTCGCTTTACGGCGAAGATAAGCTACGGCCTTAATGAGTCAAGCTCAGGCTAGATAAGCCAAGCTCAGACTAGATAAACTAAGACTGGATGAACCAAACTCAGGCTAGCAGCTGGGGCTAGATGCACCTGGGCATATTTTTAAGCAAGAACCACCTCTTGGCATTATATATTAATGGTTCATTGCATGCAGGCTTTTCCGTAAAGTACCACTACGGCACAACATGCTAATCATGCAAGAAAAGCGAGGCTTGTCAGGAATAAGCAAAGTAAGAAGTAGGAGCGGAGTGAGAGGAGTGAGCAACAGGCGAGGCATAGTGGAGGCGCCAAGGAGGGAAAAGAAAGATGCATCATAAGCGCCATGCTACCCTAGCGGGCGCGGGGAGTTCCATGCCAGGCACTGAAAGAGCGGGGAGAGCCGCGCTAGCATAGCGGGCAGCGGGGAGTGCCATGCCAGGCACTGAGAGCGCCACGCAGGATGCAAAGAGAGCATCCCACCAGGCGCGGGGAGGGTCACGCTATACGCGTGCTATGCTGCTTAGAGGGCGGTTAAGCCATAGGCAAAGATAGCGATAATCACCAGCGGGATAACATAGCGGATATAGCTATACCAGAAATTATAGAAAGCGCCATGTAAGGCATGGTTATTAGTAATTTCCTGGATAGCATGCTCTTTCATGACCCATCCCACATATAAGGTAGCACCTAAGGCCGTAATCACGAAGCAGATATTACCCGAGATATAGTCAAAGGCATCGAAGATCGAGCGATTGATAAAGGTAACATCGCTAAGTGGGCCTGAGCTTAAGATACAAGGGATATTACCGAAGATAAAGATAGTTAACAGGGTGATATTAATTGCTCCCTTATAACGGACATGGAACCTCTCATACAATACCGAGATAATCACTTGGTAAATGGTAAGTGAAGTGGTCAGGGCAGCAATTAATAAGAGCAAGAAAAAGATGATAGCAAAGAAGTTACCAAATCCCATATGGGAGAAAGCAATTGGTAAGGTCTTAAAGACTAAGGATGGGCCTGAGTCTGGGCTTAAACCAGCGCTAAATAGCGATGGGAAGATCATAAAGCCAGCTAAGACGGCAATTAAGGTGTTGATAATACCGGTAATGGTAGCAGTCTTAACTAAGGACTCATTCTTATTTAAATGGCTCGAGAGGGTGATCATGACACCAAAGCCTAAAGATAGCGCAAAGAAGACCTGTCCTAACACGTCTAATAAAAGCTTACCCGTAATCTTGGAAAAATCAGGATAGAGGTAGAAGTACACGCCTTCCCAAGCGCCCGAGAGCGTCAGATTACGTACCACCATGACAATGAGGCAGATAAATAAGAGCGGCATCAGGAACTTCACGGAGCGCTCAATACCAGCGATAATACCCTTACGTAAGATAATCCAGTTGATAAAGACAAAGACCGCAGTACAAATGGTAATAGTCCAAGGCGAGTTCTCGATCTGGTCTACATAGAAAGCATCGGTTAAATGCTTATCAATAGGCACAGATAAATCAAAGCCCCCAGATATGCCTAACATGCCTAAAAAGACATGGTAGATATAAGAGGCCACCCAACCGCCGATAGGCATGTAATAGGCAAGAATACCAAAAGAGCCCACTAGACCTAAATAGCCAAAGAAGCGCCACCACTTAGGATGAGTCGTGCTTTTAGGGGCAAAGGCTTCTACACTATTAGTCTGGGCATAACGGCCAATCACATTTTCGACCAAGATAATAGGAATGCCCACGGCGAGCATTACCAAGATAAAGATCAAAACGTAAGCACCACCGCCATTTTCACCCACTAAATAGGGAAAACGCCAGGTCGCACCAAAACCAATTGTAGCCCCAGCCACCGTTAAGATGTAGGTTAAACGGCTACTCCAAGTCTGTCGAGCCATACTATCTCCACCAAAAAGACCCAATAGTAGGATAAGACAAGCGATAGCTCCACACTGTCTCCACTCTATCGGTCATACCAAAAATTCAGGCCTCCATGCTCTTAGCACCACACCCATAGCGCCACACCAAGAGCTCACTCAGACACCAGCACCTGCTTACGCCATTGCAGATCGCGCTATCGTGCATCACACTATTACGCTATCGCGCTATTGCACTACCGCACTACCGCACTATTCCGCCATTGCGCTATTACGCTATCGCGCTATTGCACTACCGCACTATTCCGCCATTGCGCTATTACGCTATCGCGCTATTCCGTCATTGCGCTATTAAGCTATCGCGCTATCGCAGCATTGCCTACTACGCTATTACGCTATCTAGTCAGCCATACCCTATAGCTATCCCACTATTATGACATTCAGCCTTTGCCGCGCCCCTGATCAGGTAAGAGCACATTCGCTCCTAGCCCCTGGCGCATAAGCACTAGCTTATGGCTCCCAGCTCCTGGCTCCTGGCTCAAGGCTCACGCCTTTTGGCGCCCGCACTGGTCGCACTGGTCGCACTGGTTCTTACTTATCTTTATCCTACTGAGTTTGCTCCTACATGG
>Cebus_capucinus_imitator_PRJNA485217_SSR093__coassemble_780_pt1 | contig 10327 bp, 7 predicted proteins | sample Cebus_capucinus_imitator_PRJNA485217_SSR093__metabat2_low_PE_002 | metagenome-assembled genome bin Cebus_capucinus_imitator_PRJNA485217_SSR093 | reverse complement strand
ATTAGTTCCCACGATGATTAGTTCCCACGATGATTAGTTCCCACGATGATTAGTTCCCACGATGATTAGTTTCCACGATGATTATCCCATCCCGGCCATTAATCATGAAAAAGCTTAGCTATCAACTTAAGTAAGCAAGCGCTACTAATGCGTGCCTCGAGCCAATGCTTAATCCCAAAGAAAAACTCACTCCCAAAGCAAACTCTCAGAGTCAAAGCAAAAACACATACCCAAAGCAAAAGCACATACCCAAAGCAAAAGCTTTGATGTAGAGAAAAATCTTTTGCTCAAAGAAAAAGCTCAGGACCTACCAGAGGTGTTTTTCTGGTAACAGTTCCTGAGCTTTTGGCTGGCGATATGACACAGGCTGGTGCTGTTTGTCTTTGCTCCTTTAGGGATGGGGCAGACAGCGCGCTAGATAGCAACGCACTAGTGCAGGCCGTGCGCTAGTGCAAGCAACACACTAGTGTAGGATGTGCGCTAGTGCAGGCCGTGCGCTAGTATAGGCAACACACTAGTGCAAGCAGGGGGTTAGTGCAGGCCGCTTGCACTGGCCGCGGGGCCTAGGGCTAAGCCATTTAGCACTAGCTATGTGGAGTTACTGGGGGTTAGCTATTTGGCAGGCGGGGTTGGGCCAGGATTAGCCTTATTCCCCTCCACAATCTTCATCGCGGAGCTAATGAGGGTAGTCATATCAGTCATATTAGCTGGCACGATTAAGGTGTTATTAGTACGGGCCATATCGTTAAAGGCCTGAATATACTTCTCGGCCACTTGCAGATTAACTGCTGTTAAGCCACCCTCTGCATTAGTAGCCTCAGCCACTTTACGAATAGCGGCGGCATTAGCAGTAGCCAGCGCTAAAGTAGCGGCAGCAAGACCTTCAGCCTTATTAATCTCGGCTTGCTTTTCACCCTCAGAGCGCGCAATGGCGGCTTGCTTTTGACCGGTAGCTAAGTTGATCTGTTCTTGCTTACGGCCCTCAGATTCAGCAATTAAGGCACGCTTTTCACGCTCAGCGGTAATCTGCTGTTGCATCGACTGTAAGATGACCGCAGGTGGGGTTAAGTCCTTAATCTCATAGCGTAAGACCTTAACTCCCCAGTTTAAAGCCGCAGCATCAATGGCCGAGACCACTTCCGAGTTAATGACATCACGCTCTTCAAAGGTACGGTCTAATTCCATACGACCGATAATTGAGCGCAGGGTAGTTTGAGCTAATTGAGTAATGGCAATGACATAGTTCGAGGTGCCATAGCTAGCGCGCATAGGGTCAGTTACTTGGAAGAAGATCACGCCATCTACGCTTAATTGGGTATTATCACGAGTGATACAGACCTGAGCCGGCGTATCTAAAGGAATTTCCTTTAAAGAGTGACGATAGGCAACGCGGTCGATAAAAGGAATGATAAAGTTAAGCCCAGGGCTTAAGGTAGAGTGGTACTTACCTAAGCGCTCGACCACCCAGGCCGATTGCTGGGGCACTACCTTAATGCCACGATAAGCAAAGACAATAGCGAGAATAATAAATACCAGCGCCAGAATGAGGCTGCTGCTAATAAATGAAAAGTCCATATAAAAATCCATTGATTTTCCTGTAGCTATCTCGCAACAGCGATAAAGCCTGGGCCTACGTAAGTGGAGCTGCTGCTCCGGCTTGGTACCTGTCTGAACTCAATCAGGGCACCTGTCTGAACTCAAGCCGGGCACGCACAATGTTTTAGCAGTGCCGCTGGCCATGCTCCGGCCGTGCACCTGTTTGCGCTTCGGTCGTGCTTTTGCAATGTCCTGGCAGTGCCGCGGCTGTACACCGCATAGAGCTCATAACATGGTGTCTGTCCGTGCTCCAATAGGTAGCCTGCCTTGCTACTGCCTGGGTTATGGCGCTAGGTTGTGGTGCCTGTATATACAGCGGTGCCCTGTATATGCAAGCGGTGCCCTAGGGCATGAGTAAGCCAAGAGCCTTGCTTTTATCCTGAGCACGCCGCTCCCGGTCGGTGCAATCTGCCTAAAGCAGTCTGGCCGGTGCAATCTGCCTAATGCAGCCTGGCTGATGGTGGTGAGCCTATTTTTTCTTACCTATCTTCCCCTTGTCTAGAATCTCCTTTCTCTCCTCTCTTGCCTATCTTTGTACTTAATATAGGGGGTAAGAGAAAGGGAATATAGGCTTACTTAAAAGGTGAGCTTTATTTAGCCTTTTTATCCTGATTGCTGGCAGCTGTGGTTGAGGCTGTCACTTGGTTGGCATCAAAAGCGTAGTCCGAGCGTTCCGCTTTACTAGTCTCCGCGGTGTCTACGGTATTAGTGGCAGGGGGAGCTTTATTTGCTTGATGAGCAGAGTTTGCTTCTGGGACTTCGCCCTGCGCATAGTTGGTGTTTTGGACCGTATAGTGCTCATTTTCCGCAGTAGGATATTGCTCGGAAGCACTTAAAGGAGCGGAGCTAGGAACGTCTTGCTTAGGCACACTAGCGGGGTCTAAAGCCTCTAAGTTGTTCTCACTATGCTCAATGCGATTGGCTAAGACTAAACTTGGTCCATCAATCCTGACAATGTGGTAAATGCCAGCTTGTAGCATGGCATTCTCAGCAAAAGCCGTCCAATCTGTGCCTCTATATTTCACTAAAGCTGTGCCATCGGCTTTGATATTTTGTGGATAGACGGCAACACGATTGCCGAGATCAAGCTGGTTATTCACTTTGTCACTACGCTTTTTCAAAGTACGGCGCAGATAGAAAGAGAGACAGGCCGCGAGAATGGTAACAATTCCGGCAATAATACATTGTGTCTCTAAAGGATGACCTAAATAGGCCGTAATACCGCCACCAATGGCACCCACGGAGATGGCCATGAGATAAAAGGTCATCAAATTCATCTCCGAGATGAGGAGCACGAGGGCAAAGACAAACCAGGCAATATAGTAGACAGTCACGAGAGGCTTCCCCTGTAGAGACTAGCGAAAAAAGGCATGCGCTCGAGGCACAACCAAGAATATTAAAGAATAACTAAGAATAACTAAGAAGGACTAAGCCAAACTAATAAGGACTAAGCAAAATTAAGAATAACTAAGAATGACTAAGCCGAACTAAGGCTAACTAAGCCAAACTACGAACAATCAAGAGCAATACCGAGATGCCCCCAGCCCCCTCTCCAGCATTTAAGCTAGCTCTGCTCCCACTAAGCTTAACCAGGTTCAATCACCATCATCATGCTAGCCGCGTCCCCTAGTAACGCTCCCTAGCTGCGCTCCCTAACAGCACCGCGGTGCTTATGAGCACGCAATCTTTCTACTTAATTTTGTATGTACTGCGCGCCTGACCGCTACTAATTTAGTAAGACGGGCAAGGGCGCTCTTGTGCTGACCATGACCGCACTTAGGGCGCTTGTAGCGACCTTTAATGGTTATGGAAATAAATAGATAAGAGCGTTAAGCCAAGTGCTAAGCCCACCAGTACCGCACTTATCAAGGTGGAAAAGTAGGGCAGTGTGGCGATAGCGGATAAGCCGAGGCCGACATAATTTAAAAAGTTTGCGCAAAAATGACTGCGATTATGTTGCCAACTTGGGCGCGGCGCCTGTTGCTGTTGCCGTTGCTGTCGCGGCTGCCACGCTTGCTGCTGCTGCTACCGCGCTTGCTGTTGCTGCGTCCCGGTGTGCTTATGCTTTAGCCCATTTTCTGCAGCACGGGCGCTATCGGGGGCGGGAGCAAAAGTTGTCTTTGTCTCTATCGTGCTTTTAGTAGCTGCTGTTTGCTGATGAAGCTCTTCTATATATGTGCTGTAGTCACCATCTTTTAAAGTAGGAGAGCTGAGTACGGTTGATTGAGTAGAGGAGTCATTGCCTAGACCACGGGACTTACGTGAATTAAGCATAGACTCCTCCTTAATCTTGCGACATCCAGGCTTAACTTGCTTAGGACAATCTTTAGCTTGCACAAAGCCAGGCAGCGCTTGCATCAAGCCAGGTGGTACTTACACCAATCATGTTGGTGCTTGCACAGAGCCAGGCTTAGCTTACACAGAGCCAGGCTTAGCTTACACAGAGCCAGGTGGTGCTTACTTTCACGGAGCCAGGTAGCGCTTACCTCGATCCTGGTGGCAGGGGCTTCTTGTTTCCCTTGCTTTTAATCAGAGAGACCAGGAGCGCCATGACACTAAAAGCTAAGATAGGTGTCGCTATATCAGTGCCGAGATCGCCGGTCAAAGCGATTATGACGCCAAATAGTCCCAAAACAAAGAGGGCACTAGCCGTGCTCCGGTTAGAGTTATATTTCTTTAAGAGCTTTTGGTATTGCTCAGGATTTTGAGCCACCACGCCTTTTTTCTTTGCTTTGATGGCAGATTCAGGGGCAGCACTGACTATGATTTTATCTTGGCTTTCCTTATAAGTGGAGGCAGCATTAATACTAGTAAATCTAGAGCTACGAGAGCTATTGTTAAGGCCAGGTTGCAGATTTTGCGGGTCTTTGTTCTGATTCTGGCGCATGAGCTCATTAGGGTCAGCGGCACAGGAAACATGAATCTTAGCTGGTTTCTTGCTGCCTGCTTTAAGCTTAGCCATAGTATGCTGATGCTGCGCTCTAATCTTGTTAAAGCTCTCACTAGGGCTCTCGGGCATTGTTCCTGGAGAAGCGGCTTCATTAAACATGTTTTCAAGGCTATCTTGGTCAGAGCTACTATCACTACCGCGAAAATTGTAGTTAAGCTTTTGCGCCGCGATCTTTTGCTGAAGCTCCATTTGATGTGCTGAGACCGCATGGATTTGGTCAATGAATTTGACAAAGTCGCCATCCCGGAGCTCATAAGGAGCATTGTCGCTATTAGGCTGATTTACTGATTTTGATTTAAACAAAGCTACTATCCTCGCACTGACCACTTTCCCGCTCTGCTTTTGCTCAGAAGCGCCATCTTTCGCTGTAATTCTGCTAATTCTGCTAATCCCACCTAAACTACGGGAGCCTGCTTATCTCACTTAAACAGCTGAATCGCGCCGGTCTTGCTTATCCTGGGGGTCTTGTATCCAGAGCTTATCGCCCCTATCTTAGTCCCCGCTTATCTCACTTAATCTGCGGGAGCCTGTTTATCTCACCTAAACTGTGGGAGCCTGCTTATCCCACCTAATCTTATATAGTTCGTTTATTACATTGGTGCTGTTAGTTAGCTATTACTGTTAGTTAGTTACTACTGTTAGTGTCGCTATTGCTGCTTATCTTGCTGCAGGCGTATTACCCTGGCGCTTTGCTAGCTAAAAACTGAAACAGGAAAAGTATGAGGTGATAACAGCGCTATCTCATCCTGTTAATGAGGAATATAGGGACAACTATTATGGGTAGTAGTGTGAGAGCTAGTGCCGCAGATGCTGTTGCAGATGGGGCTGATTCATCGCGCTTTTTGAGTAACTATTTTGCCATACGCTAAAGTATTATGACTATCATAGCTAAATTAAGCACAAGAAAACTAGAGATAGGCGATATTTATGCAATCTCATCCTGAGTAAAAATAAAAAGCTGAGGCAAGCTTAGCGTGGGGCCATAGCTTAATGCTAAGGGCTCATTTAACTAAAGCGCTAGAGGGCGGGGTGTAGAAAAATCAGCCCAGTGCTAACTTTATAGGTGAGAGAGTGCTGGGGGTGAGTTGGTGATGAGTGCTGGGAGTGAGTTGGTGATGAGTGCTGGGGAACGGCGATTAGATTGTGTATAGAACGCCATTGCTACTATCGCTACTAACCACGTGGCGCTAGTGATTATGAGCTTAACTATTACTAACAGAGTAGGCCTGACGGGAGGTAATGATGGGGAAGCAGGTTGAGTAAGGGCGGGTGCTGGCTACATGCGGGAAAGCGGTGCGACTACATATATAGGTAGGAGCAATGCTAGTACTCTTAATAAAGAGGTCTTGTCATTAAGAGCTCTTGTCATGAAGAGGTTTGGGGAGGGTAAGCAGCGCCTAAATAATCTGTATTAGAGGTACGAGAATATGAGGGGCATCATTATTTGGGAATAATGGCTACATTTATATAGCTTTAGATAGCGCTTCATTTATAGAGCGTCATCTATAGCGTTGAGTCTATACAGTGATGTCACAAATTAGCAGGTACACCCTTGAAATTAGACAGATAAGCGATTTTTTATCTGACGCTACTTATAAAGTAGTACGCAGGCCGGGTATGAGCGCTGAAGTGAAGCTTTGAAGGCAGACCGTCTCAGACGAGCCCTCTTAATTTATGACAGCGCTGTATAGAGCTTCATCTATAGAGCTTAGATAGCGATATATATATAGCTATTACTCGTTGGCTGATATATGTGACACTTGGTGCAGCTTGCTTGTAAGTAATGGAGTCATAGCTGCTGGGTCTAAGGTGTCACATATTTCTTTTCACAAGTAATATATATAGCACTTTATCTCTAGAGCGCTCGCTCTCTATATCTATATAGATATGGTCTGATGCGTAATTTACAGGATGAATAAGCCGAAGAGAACATGATGTACTTGACCTGGGGTTACTTACGGTATTTGGTGGGCAGAGGTAGGTGACTATTCGTATAGGGCGGGGCTTGTCTCGTTTGTGAGCACGCTACTGGCGCGGCAGTGGGGGCACTGGCAAAAAAATCGTTATCTACTGCATCAGTTTTAGCTCTATTTGGTATAATCTCGCAAATTTAACCAAGGAGGCATTATGCTGCGCATCGTTGAAGAAGCTCTGACCTTTGATGACCTGTTGTTAGTTCCAGCTCATTCTACGGTACTGCCTAACACTGCAGATTTAAGCACCTACCTTACCTCCAATATCCGTATCAATATCCCAATGATCTCTTCGGCTATGGACACAGTGACCGAATCTAATTTGGCCATTGCCTTAGCGCAGGAGGGTGGTGTCGGTTTTATTCATAAGAATATGTCCATCGAACACCAAGCTGAAGAAGTTCTGCGGGTTAAGCGCTTTGAGAGCGGTATGGTCACTAAGCCTGTGACAACCCGTCCTAACGCTACCTTAGCTGATATCCGCGCTTTAACTGCTAAGCATGGTTTTGCTGGTTTCCCTGTGACCGATGATGATGGCAACCTCTTAGGCATTATCACTGGTCGTGATATCCGTTTCTTAAATGACCAAAGCTTAACCGTTGCTAAGATGATGACTCCTAAAGAGCGTCTCATCACGGTAAGAGAAAATACCCCACGTGAAGAAGTTACCCGCCTCATGCAGGAAAACCGCATTGAGAAAGTGCTGGTAGTTGATGATGCTTTCCGTCTTAAGGGCATGATCACAGTTAAGGACTTCACAAAGGCTGCAACCAAGCCAAATGCTTGTAAAGATGCTTTAGGCCGTTTACGTGTGGGTGCCGCTATCGGTGCCGGTGCAGGTAATGAAGAGCGAGCTCGTGCTTTAGTCGAAGCCGGGGTGGACGTACTCTTAGTTGACTCTTCGCATGGTCACTCTCAGGGCGTGCTTGACCGTATCGCTTATTTACACAAGACTTATCCAGATTTACCTATTATCGGTGGTAATGTGGCTACCGCTGAGGGTGCCATTGCTTTAGCTGAAGCTGGTGTGAGTGCCGTTAAAGTAGGTATTGGCCCTGGTTCTATTTGTACCACTCGTATTGTGACTGGTTGCGGTGTGCCTCAGATGACTGCCGTGGCTAATGCTGTCGATGCTCTGCGTGGCTCTAATATCACCGTTATCGCTGATGGTGGTATCCGTTACTCTGGTGATATTGCTAAGGCTTTAGCTGCCGGTGCGCACTGCGTCATGGTCGGTTCCATGTTTGCCGGTACTGAAGAAGCCCCTGGTGAGATCGAGATCTATCAGGGTCGTTCCTACAAGTCCTACCGTGGCATGGGCTCTTTAGCCGCTATGAGTAAGGGCTCGGCTGACCGTTACTTCCAGCAGTCTGATAATGCTGCCGATAAGTTAGTGCCAGAGGGCATTGAGGGGCGTGTCGCTTATAAGGGCGCACTTAAGGGCATTATCCACCAGCAAATGGGTGGTTTACGCTCGGCTATGGGCTTAACGGGCTGCGCTACTATCGATGAGTTACGTACTAAGGCCAAGTTTGTTCGCATCACTGGTGCCGGTATCCGTGAATCCCACGTCCACGACGTCACTATCACTAAAGAAGCCCCTAACTATCAAAGCCACTAATTGCCAGGCTATTAATGGCTAAGCCACTAATTGCCAGGCTATTAATGGCTAAGCCACTAATTGCCAAGCCACTAAGCATCAGCAGATACTCTGCCGTTACGCTTTCTCTATAGATAGCTGCAGGCGGCGCCATGTTGAGGCCGCTTAAGCGCTACATGCTGCTTAGCTGCTTTGCTACTTTGCTGCTTAGTTACGTAGCTGCTTAGCTGCTTAGCTGCTTAGCTACTTAGCTATAAGCAGCCAAGCTGTCCTAGGCATCCCAATGCCAGAGGCGCGTAGGCGTTTTGTGGGCATGAGCTCCAGCGTCTCGCTGGGCTGGCTCTCAAGCCTGTGTTCTACTATGGGGCTAGTTCTCGAACCAGTGTCCTACGCTAAGCTGGGCTCTCTGCTTTTCTTTGTCTCTTGTCCTCCTTACCTTTATTCTCTAGGTAACTTGCCATGGCCAATATCCATTCTGAGAAGATTCTCATCCTCGATTTTGGCTCACAAGTGACTCAATTGATCGCCCGTCGGGTGCGTGAAATTGGCGTGTATTGTGAGATCTTCCCTTTTGATGCTGACGTTGAACGCCTGCAAGACTTTAATCCGCAGGGCATTATCTTATCGGGTGGTCCTGAGTCCACTACCGAAGAGGGATCTCCTCGCGCTCCAGAGTGGGTCTTTACGGCAGGTGTCCCGGTCTTAGGTATTTGCTATGGTCTCCAGACTATGGCCGTCCAATTAGGAGGTAAGGTTGAGGGCTCATCTTTACGTGAGTTTGGTTATGCTGCCCTCTCTCTGCCTGCTCCTTGTCCTTTATTTGATGGCTTAACTGACCATGATAGCGAGCGTCTTTTAGATGTGTGGATGAGCCATGGTGATAAGGTCACAGCTATTCCTGAGGGCTTTGTCACTGTAGGTACTACCGATACTTGTCCTTTTGCCGCTGTGTACAATGAGCAAAAGCAATTCTATGGCGTGCAATTCCACCCTGAAGTTACCCACACCAAGCAAGGTGGTGAGTTCTTAAAGCGCTTTGTTCTCGATATTTGTCAGCTCCATGGCTTATGGTCACCTAGTGCCATTATCGAAGATGCCTTAGTGCGTATTAAAGCCCAAGTCGGCTCTTCTAAGGTGCTCTTAGGCTTATCGGGTGGTGTTGATTCCTCCGTTACTGCTTTACTCTTACATAAGGCTATTGGCGATAACCTCGTCTGCGTCTTTGTCGACAATGGTTTATTACGCCTTAATGAGGGGGAGCAAGTTAAGGAGATGTTTAAGGATTTAGGCTTAAACATCGTCTATGTTGATGCTTCAGCCCGTTTCTTAGATGCGCTTAAAGGCATTAGCGATCCTGAGGCTAAACGTAAGGCTATTGGGCACACCTTTATCGATGTCTTTGCTGAGGAAGCCCGCAAGTTAAATGGTGTGGACTTCTTAGCTCAGGGTACGATCTACCCTGACGTGGTGGAGTCAGCTCAGACTAAGACGGGTAAATCGCATGTGATTAAGTCGCACCACAATGTGGGCGGTTTACCACCAGATCTCAAGTTCCAATTAGTGGAGCCATTACGCGAGCTCTTTAAGGATGAGGTGCGTAAGATTGGGGTCGAGTTAGGCTTACCAGTGAAGATGGTGCAGCGTCACCCATTCCCAGGTCCAGGCTTAGGCGTGCGCGTCTTAGGCGAAGTCAAGAAAGAGTACTTAGACTTATTACGCCAAGCTGATGCTATCTTTATGGAAGAGCTCAACAACAGTGGTTGGTATGAGCAAGTAAGCCAGGCCTTTACCGTCTTCTTACCAGTGCGCTCGGTAGGCGTGATGGGCGATGGTCGCCGCTATGATTATGTGGTGTGCTTACGTGCGGTGAGGACTATCGATTTTATGACAGCTAAGTGGGCGGAGCTTCCTTATGAGCTCTTAGGTCGTGTCTCTAACCGCATTATCAATGAGGTTAATGGTATTTCCCGCGTCTGCTATGACGTCTCGGGCAAGCCACCAGCAACTATTGAGTGGGAATAATCGCCCCACTACGTGCCGTGAGCACTACGCTTTAGGCGCACTATGCGCCTGGTGTACTACGTGCCGTGAGCACTACGCCTTAGGCGCACTACGCGCTAGTGGTAATAGGAGAAATTATTGAAGTACTTATACCGTACAAATTTAACCTAAATTGAAGCGCTACTTCATACAGCATCTTAACCATAG
>Cebus_capucinus_imitator_PRJNA485217_SSR093__coassemble_773_pt1 | contig 10406 bp, 5 predicted proteins | sample Cebus_capucinus_imitator_PRJNA485217_SSR093__metabat2_low_PE_002 | metagenome-assembled genome bin Cebus_capucinus_imitator_PRJNA485217_SSR093 | reverse complement strand
TCTCTTAGCCAAGCTTACTTCAGTAAAGGAAGTAAGATACTAAGAAGATGGCTCTGCCAGGAAGCAAGAGCACTTTCTGTCTTACCTAAGAATAGCTATAACTTAGAGTGACCAAGCTTAGCTCTCCAGCTTTGCTCTATCACTTGTCTATCAAGCTAAACTCTCCAGCTTAACTTCATAGCATAGTAGCTATAGCTCTTTTTATGTAGCGATAACGCCACCTCGTAGCAAAAACTTCGCTTAGTAGCGACAGCGTCACAGCACTACGATGTTGTAATGCATAGCGCTTTAGCGTAGCTATCATTATGAGCGATACAGCTTAGTTATAGGGTTAGACTCTCCAGTCTTACGCTATTACTATGCAACAAAGCTTAGCTCTCCAGCTTCGCTCTGTAGCTTTATCGCTATACCGCACGCGACGGCGCGAGCACATACTCTAAGGCGTAAGCAAACGCTCTATGGCTTGAAGACACGCACTCCTGCATATCTAAGGTTCATATCGCGCCTGCCGGGGCCATATCGTGCCCGCCGGGGCAACATCATGACCACCTGCACCATATCGCCGGCTATCGCTGGCTATCGCTTCGTCTTACTAGCCCCTTAGAACTAGGCACTGTAAAGCATGGCCCGTATGGCAACATGAGTAGCATCACTCCTGGTTCTACTCCTGTTAGGCCTTGAGTAAGTCACTAGCTTATAGTAACAAGAGCTCATCACCTCAAGATGTTCTCTCACTTAACTAAGGCTATGGTCAGACTTACCTGCTATCTTACAGCGCCACTGAGCCTGTTAAGAGCGCTACGTTTTCCTGAACCGCTGCAGCTTGTGTACTGAGCTGCGGCAGCTTGTGTAGCTGCTTTACCCTTTAAGGCTACTTAGGTCTATTAGGCTACTGTTTAGACTACTGTGCTTGCTGTGAGGCTTTAAACTTAGGTTAACAGCACTCCATTAGTGCTTCTTGCTCTAGTTAAGAGCATAGTCAAAGATAGATAAGAAACCAGTTAAGTGAGATAAAGAGTTACCTCTAGTTACCCCTCTTACTGGCGCGCTCAGAGAAGACTAATTCCTTAAGCGTTGTGTAGATCATAGTAGAAAAAGTTAGAATTGTGGAGGAATACGGCAATAAAAGTCACTTTACGTCACCATTTTGTCAATATAGTGTAGTTTTCTTCCCCAAAATCTCGCTATTTTCACTATACATAACCCGATAGACCAGCTCTTTGCTCACAATTACACCTACCAAACAGTCATCATGTTGTCTCTACTAAGCCTAAAAGCTAATCCCAAAGTTACTAGAAACTAGCCCCAAAGTTACTAAAAACTAGCTCTAGTATTACTAAATACCTTGCACTAAGCTTAAGCATCAGGCACCATATCATTACGTCCCTGCTCCATAATAGAGTAGCGTGTTACAGTGCGTACCCATGAGCATACAAGGTCCCTTGAGGTGATAGCAGATAATATGAGCGAGCAATCTCGGCTTAGCTTAAATAGGGATATGCTAGTACCCTCAAGCCACGCCATCATCTAAACTCCATGCTCTGTAAGTGTTTCCCGCGCCATCACAGCACGGGTTAAACAGCATGGGTTAAACAGTACAGGTCAAAAAGCATAGGTTAAATAGCACGGTTAAGATATGAGGGCGCCCAGAAAAAGGCTTATAGAAGTATCCGGAAATAGCTTATAGAAACAGCCCCAAATAGCCCATAGAAAGAGCTTATATAAGCAATATAACAGATAGTAATGTGACCACCTGCGACATATCAGAGTACGGTTTGACGCCCAAGGCTATGACAGAATACGACCTGTCCGCGAGCGCCCTTTCTGTGTGAAACTTATCCGCGTGAGACTTATCTACGTGAGACTTATCTACGTGAGACTTATCTACGTGAGACTTGTCCGCGTGCGGTTTGGTGGACGACGATATATCTGAGTTCGACCTGTCCTAAGGCAATTTGACGTCAGCCGCGCCTGCGTGCACTCTTATCGTGGTCTGGCTTAGATTTTTTCTTATTCCTTTTTTGTTTTTCTTTTTACCCTGAGGTGTTACATGACTAAGGAAGTCATCAGCTCTAACAATGCCCCTAAAGCTATTGGCCCATATAGCTCCGCTTTAAAAGTAGGCGACATGCTCTTTGTCTCCGGCCAAATCCCTGTAGTGCCTGCTACTGGTGAAGTTCCAAGCGATATCAAGGAGCAAGCTAAGCAGAGCCTCTCTAACTTAAAGGCCTTAGTCGAGGAGGCTGGTTTTTCTTTAGCTGATGCCGTTAAGACCACTGTCTTTATCACTGACATCAATGACTTTGCCGCCATTAATGAGGTATATGCCACTTTCTTTAGCGAGCCATACCCAACTCGCTCCTGCGTGGCAGTTAAAGACCTACCAAAGGGTGTGCGCATTGAGATTGAGTGCATCTGCCACAAGTAAGCTCGAGAGCCAGCCGTGGCTCTAAATAAACCACACCACCTACGCCACCTGCTAGAAAAAGCCAGGGAGCGCCGGTGATGGCGGAAACAATGGGCCCACCGGAAAGCACACCAGTGGGCATACCAGGGGGGCACACCAGGGGGCATACCAGAGGGACACATAAGTAGGTACACCAGTAGGAGCACCAGTGGCGCACCGCCTCACTCCCTAGCCTGGCTTCCACCCGCTAAGCTTCGCGTTACGCCCTCATGGCCTGAGGCTTAAACCAAGATGCACCGTGCCCCGCCCTCTTGCCGGCTCCGGCCCCTGGGGCCCCAGGCCCTCGGGCTCCAAGCTTCTAGCTTAGTGCTCAGCGCTCCGGGCTCCAAGCTCTAAACTTAGTGCTTAGCGCGCAGCGCTCAGTGCCAGAGACTGATTACATCCTCGCCGCGGCTAGGCACCTGGGCAAAAAAATGAGTTAGGCAGGGTTTTGTCATGTCGTATCTTTCAGGATTAACCATGCTTGGAGAGATATAGTTGTAGAGAAAAGACATAGTAAAAAGTCGAGAGAAAGAAACAGTTAGAACTAGTAAAACTTAGTTTTAAGAGAGCCAAAGCAGATTAACAGGCTCTCATCACTGATAAAACTGCGCGGCTACTGGATAGTAGCTGAACCCCACCTTTATTTATAGCTTCATGTAATCTCTAAGTATAGGCTCTGCCTATCCTTAACCATAAAGGCACTAAAGCAGTTTGCTAGCTTTGCTAAAACATCTAAGCGATAACAGCTCCAGCAGAGTAGCATTAGCGCTAACCTGAGAGATAGCTAAAGCATGGTTTGAGAGGAAGCTCAGGCATGGTGCGAGCGTGGCTCAAGCCTGCTTTCGTTGCTTGAGCATTGCCTAAGCATAGCTTGAGCATTGCCTAAGCATAGCTTGAGCATTGCTAATGCCAGGTGATGTGGTTGTGACTATTGCGGATGCTACATTAGTGTTACTATTGCCAGGGTGACTCCGACCTCAGTCACATAGTGCTTGATTATGCCTATGGTGCTTGAAGCGTATGGTGCTTAAAGCACATGATGGGTAAAGCTCATGGTGGGTAAAGCTCATGGTGGGTAAAGCTCATGGTGAGTGAGACGCATCTCATGGTGAGTGAGACGCATGGAGCTTGAATTAACGAGGATAAGATGCTGGATTTTTCCAAAGTAATCAATCGCCGTGGTACCGACTGCGAAAAATGGGACTATGCGGATAATGAAGTAGGCGTGCCTGACCTGATTCAGTTAGGCTGTGCGGACATGGATTTTCAGGCACCTCCGGAGATTATTGCCTCCTTACAACAGGTGCTTAACCATGGTGTCTTTGGCTATACCTACTTAAATGATGCCTTTGTCGAGGGCATTGTCTCCTGGTATAAGAATCGTCACCAAGTTGAACTTGACCCTGAGAGCGTGATCTTTGCACCACGTATCGTGGTCTCAAGCAGCATGTTCATTGAGTTAGTAAGCCGCCCTAGTGAAAAGGTCATCTTAAATGCACCTTACTACCCACCTCTTAACAATGCCACGGAGCGTAATGGCCGCGTGGTCATTGACCTGCCATTAAGCGAAAAAGAGGGGCGCTATGTCATTGACTTTGCTAAGTTAGAAAGCCAGGTCGATGATAAGACCCGCATGATGATCTTAGTCTCGCCACATAACCCAACTACTCGGGTCTGGACTAAGGAAGAATTACAAGAAGTAGCTTATTTCTGTGAGCGCCACCACCTCTATCTCTATGTCGATGAAATTCACTGTGACTTTATTCGCCAAGGCCATAAGTTTGTGTCTTTTGCCTCGATCGATAGCCCAGTACGGGAGCGCTTAGTAATCGCTAATTCCGCGGCTAAGTCCTTTAATATCATGGGCTGTAACGCCAGTTACTGCATTGTGCCAAATAAGGTCTTACGCAATCGCTTAATCGCCGAGTTTAACCGCATTGGTGCTTATGAGCCAAATATCTTTGGTAATGCCGTCATGAAAGCTGCTTACCAGAAGTGCGCTTACTATGTCGATGCGGTTAACCCTTATATCGATGGTAACGAAGATTACCTTAGGACCGAACTCCCTAAGATCTTCCCTGAGGTGGTGGTTAAGCCGCGTGAGGGATCCTACCTCCTGTGGGTCGACTTTACTAAGGTCTTCCCTAATGAGGCCGTCACCGAGCGCTTCTGTCATGAGATGGCCAAGATTAATCCTTTCTTTGGTTTACACTTTGGTCGCCATTTCGAGAACTTTATGCGTATCAACTTAGGCTGTCCCCGCGCAACTTTAGAAGAAGTGATTAAGCGTTTAGATAAAGCCTATGCTACCTATAAAGCTGAAGGCCTGCCTCCAGCTCCAGCGGCGAAGTAAATCACGCCGCAACCCTGCGCGCTGTAAGCAGACGTGCGATAACCATGCGCGCCACAATCCTGCGCTTCGCGACAATACGCGCGGCGACACTACGCGCAGCGACCCTGCGCATAGCCACCCCAGGCTTAGCTCCAAGGATTATGCGCAAAGTAAAGACAGGATATATCCTAAGCCAGCTCCCATGAGCTGAGGCTAAGGTAGCGCCAGACTACGGCAGCCTTTTACAGGCTGCCTTACTCAGGTTGCCGGCCCCCCCTTTTTCGCACTCAGGAAATAGTGCACTTAGAACCAAGCGCCGGCTATGCCGTAACAGCAGGCCTGTCACCCCAGGCTTGTTACCACAGGATTGTCAAAATAGGCCAGTCACCACTGCTTGGTAACAACAGGCCGGTAACAGCAGGCTAAAGAGTAGCCACAACTAGACGCAGCTAGACTATGCTAGACGCAACTAGTGGTAGCGAGACACCATGAGTCTCAACTAGACACAGCTAGAATCTAGCTAGACTTTTCTCCCCCCTGATTTCCTCTAGTTTGATGCATCCTCATCTCCTTTAGCTATCCCCCGCTTACTCCCTGATAAATTCAGTCGATTGCTGCTAAATGCCGTCAATTTCTTCCTATTTAAGCCTATTTAATCCTAGTTAAGCCTAGCTAAGCCCAGTTCAGCCTCTTGCTACCGACATGGACACGACTGCTCTGAGGTTTTGCTACTTTCCTTTGCTCGTCCTAGAGAATCCTAGAGAAATAGCTAGTAAAGGTCTGATAAAGCAGGTAAGACTACGCAAAGCTTAGCTATTATTTCGTAATAATTGGGTTCACTTTTTAAGTGATGTAAAATTGCTTTAGCAAAGACAAACAAGGCATTTACTTCACGATAGATAAGGCTTTTGCTGCGGCCCTAACTTCTTATAAAGTAAATTTACGATGCTTTGGCGGACTAAGGATTACGGCTTGTTGGTAGGCAAAATTGCTCTGTACGCCCATTCTGAGATTAAATGTTGCACATCTGATTGCCAAAGTAAGGTAAAGGTAGGTAGCTACAGCCACCACTTAGCTTATCTCAGGGCAGGATAAGGCAAACGCCTAAAACTCGAGCCAATGTGGGGGCTCGCCCCAATAGCACACAATAAAAAGGCCCTAGTGTCACCACTAGAGCCTTTGGGAGTTACTATGATTGATTGCAAAGAAAGAAAAGGGTTAGTTCCTTTAGCATCTAAAGTCCCGCGCGCACGCAACACGCTGGCAGCTTGCACTGCAAGAAAACACTGGCAGCACCAGCTGTTAGCTCTCAGAAGAAACACTAGCTGCTAGCTCTCAGGGAAAGCTCCCGCTGCTAGCTCCCAGAGACTGCACCAGCGGCGAATTTTCAGAGGCAGCGCCAACTACTAGAGCTAAGAGCTCATGCGATGCTGGCTTTACTATAGCCAGCTCATGCATGTCGCAAGCTCCCACTAGACCTGCGGAGCACAGGGCCAGGAATATGGAGCACAGGCATCTGGGGGCTAAATGCGCCGCGCATTGTGCTAAATACGCCGCTCTAGGCTCGGGGGCGCAGCACAGAGCCCAGGCTGCAATGCACCGGGCCCCGGGATGCGCTGCACAGATCCCAAGGCACAAGCGCGGGACGCGGGGTGCAGGGCGCTTAGCGCCATAGGCTTAGAGGAACTTCTTCTCGGCCTTGCCGATAATTTCGACTAAGGCATAAGCATCGTTGCAAGCACGGATATGCTCTAAGTTTTCCTTGTCATTTAAAATAAGACCTAAGCGGCCAATGACATTGAGGTGCGCATTACCGTCGTTGACGCTAGCTAATAAGCACACTAAATCGCATGGCTTACCATCTGGGGCGTTAAAGCCCATTGGGGTCTTTAACTTAGCGATAACCAAAGTGGTTTCCTTAATGAGCTCTGACTTAGCGTGTGGGATAGCGATACCATCAGCAATACCGGTTGGCCCTTCACTTTCCCGCTTTAAGACTGCACCTAAGAACGAAGCCTCATTAATCTCATCGAGATTACCCACTTCCACGACCTTATGCACCATCTTGCCTAAGAGGGCCTGCTTATCGGTGTCTGCGACATCGAGCATCATGGTACGTACATGGGTAGCAGCACGGACAAAGCGAGTGGAGGCCTTAGAAGCCGCGGCTTGGTCACGTGAGGTCTGTAAGGCGCTTAACATGTTCTTATAGAAGTCGCCATTTAACTTGTAATATCTTAAGTAGATATAGAGCATTGCTACTAAGACAATTGGCGAAATGATGAACATGATAATACGCAGCCCCATAATGGTCTCAGCAGTCTGCGCAACATTAGGCACATAGCCTACTAAAGATAAGGTTAAGCCCGAGAGGAATCCGGCGAAAGCAGAACCAAACTTCACCGTCATAGTCTGCATGGAAAACACGATTGACTCAGAGCGGGTGCCTAACTTGTACTCACCATAGTCTACGGTGTCAGCTAACATCACGGTGGTAGCCACTAAGGAGTAAGCACCACCTAAAGAAGCAACACAGAAAGAGGCTGCCGAGAGGTAAATCATAGCTTCATCACCAGAGCCGCTCATAAACATACCTAAGTAGCCTGCGATCATTAAGAGACCAGATAAGATATACACGGTCTTACGTGAAGTGGCTTGAACTAAGTATGGGAAAGAAACGAAGGCGATTAATTGGAAGACGGCGCCTGCAGCCATGAAGTAAGGATAAGCCCCCTCACTGACTAAGACGTACTTGAAGTAATAGAGAATGGCACCATTAACTAAGTTCTGTGCTACCTGCTGAATAATGGTAATGATAATGATCACTACCAGCTGGTCATTACGTACTAAGAGTTCGAGCATGTTCTTAATCGAAATCTTTTGGCGTAATGGGGTTTGCACGTGCTCGCGAATATTCATCACGCAGATGATTTCGCAGATAATGAAGATAGCATTCATCGCTAACATGTAGCGTAAGAAGCCATCAGACATGGTAGCGCCTTGGCCTGTACCCATCCAGGTAATTAAAGACAAGCCAAAGATAACCACGAATTGGCCACCAATCATCGCACCGGTACGTGGAATTACCGACATCACATCACGCACCTTAGAATCGGTGGAGAATGCTGGGATAAATGACCAGTAAGGAATATCCATCACGGTATAGGACATACCCCAAAGGATATAGAAAATAGCGCAGTAAGCCATAGTGGCACCCGGGCCCAGGTCAAAGAAATACACTGGGTTAGTGAACATTAACACCGCAATGACGGAGTTTAAGAGGGTACCAATTAAGATCCAAGGACGGAATTTGCCCCAACGGGATTTGGTGTTATCGACGATCCACCCCATAAAAGGATCGTTAAAAGCATCCCAGAGCCGCGCAATTAAGAACACGACACCCACAAAAGCTGCCGATACCCCTACCACGTCGGTAAAGTACAACATCAGGTAGGCGGCCATAGTCCAGAACGCAATGTCTTTACCCACTGCGCCTAGACCAAATGAGGCCTTTTCTTTAAGTGTAACTGGCTGTTCCGCCATAGTTATATCTCCATTTTCACACACACTTAGCTTAAGCTCATGCAAGCTGCTACCCCACCACCAGCAAGACCACAGGCAATACCACAGATAAAACCATGGGCCATGCTCCAGGCAATACCACAGATAAAACCATGGATCCGACCGCTGTCTTAGCCACCGCTCATCTCCTGGATAAGATCTGAGTCTTACTCTGAGCAAAATTAGTGAGGCGCTAGACTAAGCCACAATTAGCTTGTGTTTATGCTTATCCATGCGCTTAATAAGCTGTGTTAGCTCAGCTTAATCAGCAAAAGAGCGGGGCAATTTCCCTCTATCGCAGATCGCACTTATCACCATAGTGCTGATAGCGATGCTATCTCAGCTACGGCACTTACCTGCGTTACCTCAGCCTTACTGCGGCTTGGTTATCTTCTCTTTGCTTATTAAGTTGCTTTGCTCCACCGTTATTTACTACACACCATGCTATGACTTAGCTGCAATCTCGGCACAAGCATACTCAAGCTAAGTTCACTTTATCTTAAGAAAAGCGTGTACTTGCTCTGTAATCCATACCGCTTCTCTTAAGTAGCGCTCTTATCTTGAGATCCCCCCACTAAGACTAGGGCCACACCACCGTCATAGCATCTAAACTGCACCTACCTTTGATTAATCATAACCACGACCGCGAAAATCATCTCAATGGAACTTAACTTGTGGTCTAGCTACCCGAGTTACTCTCTTAAAACCACCAAAGAGCAGCCCTCTAAGTTCTTTAGAGAAATTATCTAAGTTATAGTCACCATTAATAGGTAAGGTCAGATAACACCGTAATTCTCAAACTCTGTTAATACAGGTCTTTATCTGTCTTAAAAAAGCTAGAATGTAGCTTTACTTAAGCCAATTAAGCTAAAACACGCTACCTGCCAAAGGCCTCACAGCTGCTATGGCACTTGGTCTTGTGAGCACCAAGAAATCATAGGCCCACAGCGCCATGGCACCATGACACCACGCCCCATGACGCATGGCACCATGTTCCATGACGCATGGCACCATGTTCCATGACGCATGGCACCATGTTCCATGACGCAATGGCCGTATGCACTGGGGCAGCAAGACATCATGACAACATGACATCATGGCACTATACCCCAGGGTTTAGAAGCTTCAAGGCCCTGTAGCCTTAGGCTCTAGCAACTCGACTTATGCCATCACTCATCTTTAATTGAGATAGCAACACTCTCAGCACCACTAAGGCAACTTCACCTAACCCAACCTAACGCTGTTTTTTATTCTGATTACCAAGGGGAGTAACTACCAAAGTAAGCTCGGAACGCTCTTGAGCTAAGTAAGGTCAAACCTTAGCTCCGAAATTTCCTGAACCTACCTAAGTCGTCCACCTTCCTTCCCTACGCAGAACCATGCCACACGCGCTAGAGCGCAGACAGTGCCAGCATGAGCTAACTGGTGCTGATAGGCACCGCTCTTAGCAGGAGGACAAGACTCTCTGTGAGCAAGAGCCAGCCCTTTGCGTAAACGGGAGGATATACTATCTCCACCTTAACCAGAACTTACACTGTTGCGGTATTACCTTAATAGCTCAGCCTTACAGACATTGACTCATCTGGTGTTACTATACTTATAAGCTACCTACTTCCATCCAAGGAGATATGACATATGGAAGTAGAGCCGCTCAAAGCTGTTCCCACCAGGGTGGTAGCACCAGCAGGCGCCATAAGTCCACCCGACTTATTTAAGTCTCTATCTTAGCTTGGTGTCACTAAACTTAGGGTCACTTAGCACGGGGCACCTCTACAACATAGGACGCACCTCACACAGGGATTACCCCTCTTAAGACGCACCTACACAATAGGGTTCCCCTTAACCACAGGTTCACCAACCCCTGCGGTCATATGCCCCTAGTGTCACCTGAACCGAGCTCTTAATATCTACCGCCCTGGACTCTAACTTTTATCATGCCCGGTGGTTTTACCCTGACCAGGCGCTACCGCGGGTCTTAACCAGGTATGGCTATGCCATCAGCATAGCTAGCCATCAGCATAGCTAGCCATCAGCATAGCTAGCCATCAGCATAGCTAGCCATCA
>Cebus_capucinus_imitator_PRJNA485217_SSR093__coassemble_770_pt1 | contig 10453 bp, 4 predicted proteins | sample Cebus_capucinus_imitator_PRJNA485217_SSR093__metabat2_low_PE_002 | metagenome-assembled genome bin Cebus_capucinus_imitator_PRJNA485217_SSR093 | reverse complement strand
AGACTATATTACCATAATTATGGTAACCTCTCATAGAAAATTAAAAACTTGGGAAGAGTAAGAAAGCTGTCATCTCGCCTTTCGCCACGCCAGACTCCTCTCCCCTTAAGCAATAAGGCCTGGTCCTCTCGCCTACAAATACATATGTCCTTAGAGCAATGCGGCAAGAGGTATCGTACCATGATACAAGAAGCATCAGTACCATGATCCCAGAGCCGCAGTACCCTGACGCCTGTACCCAAGCTCATGCTTCCCCGAGAAATTAGTACTATGGGACAAGATAGTTAAGCTGAGAGGAATAAGAGCATTAACCCCAAAGTCATGAAGAAGACTCAAGACATAGGCCTTAAGGCATTAGCCTTAGTAAATAAGCACCATAAAGAGCAATTACCCGCATTGGGGGATAACGGGATGTGCTTTACCGGTTGAGGATCTTACAGGTTATGGCTCTTACAAGCTGTGGTCATTACAGCCTGTGGCTCCTGCTGATTGTAGACCTTGCAGGTTAAGGATCTTACAGACTGTGGTCATTGTCAGCTGTGGTTATGGCAGGTTGTGGCCCTTATCCTCTAAGGAGCGGTGGCGTACCTGCACATTAAAACCACGCTCTTTATAGAGATTAGCTAAAGACTGTGCAATATACACGGAGCGGTGGCAGCCTCCAGTACAACCAATGGAGACAGTAAGATAGCTACGATTACTCGACTCAATCTCGCGTAACCAGTAGTGGAGGAGGTCATCGATCTGCTTTATATAGGTACCTACCGACGCATAGCGTTTAAAGAAATCAATGACCGGCTGATCTAAGCCAGTATAGCGGCGTAATTCCTTTTCCCAGAAAGGATTAGGCAGAAAACGGGCGTCAAAGACAAAGTCAGCATCTTTAGCAATGCCATTCTTAAAGCCAAAGGACTCAAAGACCATCACCAGATGCTTCTCGGGAGAGCCTAAAATTGCGGTGACCACCTCATTGGCTAAATCATGTACTGATAAGTCTGAAGTATCGATACGCAAATCGGCAAAACCAGCTAAGTTAGAGAGTTTAGTACGCTCTAAGACAATGGCTTCCGAGAGGGAGAGATGCTTTTTCGAGAGCGGGTGGAGGCGCCGGGTCTCGGAATAACGTTTGATTAAGACTTGGTCATCCGCATCACAGAAGATAATGGTGGAGTGAATTTGAGGATTATGCTTAATATCAGTAATGAGCGAAGCTAAATAGCTTTCATCATCAGGGATATTACGAATATCAATGGACACCGCTAATTTAGGATAGCGGGTCATAGCCATAGTGGTTAAATCAAGTAAGAAGTTAACTGGCAGATTATCGATACAGTAATATCCCAAGTCCTCGAGAGCGCGTAAAGCTACAGTTTTACCCGAGCCCGAGCGTCCCGAGATAATCACTAACTGCACCATGCTATTAGTAGTATCACGGCTCGGACGTCCATTATCTTCCTCTGTCCCCACCACACTCTCATCCAAGATATTAGGCTTAGCTGTACTTGGTGTGCTCTGAGCGACGTTAACAGCAGCGCTAGGATTGGCTTCGCTAACCGGAACAGAAGCAGAAGCTGGACTTGCTACGCTAGCTACCGCGGAAGCTGGACTTGCTAGGTTAGCCGTTGCAACGGTAGAGCTCACAACACTACCAACGGCTGAGCCAACAGCACTCTCAGTCTGACTTGCTGGAGGAGCTAATAGCTGCTTAGTAGCCTCTAGAGGCATTGTCGGAGCCGAAGCTACACCAGAGGAACAAGCAGTAGTTGCTAAGTGATCCTGATTCATAACAAGCACTCCTCTAATTTATACTAAGCAACACAAAGTCCTGAGTTGACGAAGTAAGACGATGATCCTAGTAGCCACAGAAAGACGAAGATCCTAGTGGATAAAGTAAGACAATGGGCCTCGTAGACGAAGTAAAACGATGACCATAGGAGATAAAGTAAGACTATGCCCATCGTGAACTAAGCAAGATGGTCTTAGCGGTATGCTCCCCTTAACTGGAAAGCAATCATAAGAACAAAGCACCTAGTACTTACAATCATCGCACTTCTTGTAGGCTACAACGAGCTTTCAACAGACATCGCATGCTGTATCGAGCTTATCACTATCCTCGCCAGCGCTAGCACTACCAGCGCCTCATGTAGCGCTATCTTCACCAACTGTAGTGCTATCTCCGGAGTAAGACGGCAATGACGATATACTACTACGACGATGCACGGCGATGACGATGCCAGGTCACACAGTTAAGCTACTATGCTTGAGCTGATATGCTTGAAGCTGATAAGCGGCTATGCTTGAAGCTGTTAAGCTACTATGTTTGACTAGCATTGAGCCCGCCACCTCGTAAGATACAGACGCTAGCGCAACCGCATTACCCTGTATACCCAAGTGCCTCTAAGGCATCATGTACTCATAATCTAACCAGGAAATACCAAACCTAGAACTCTTAAGAGTATATAGCTTGCCTAAAAGTAATTGACCTAAGCAAGTTTGAGCCAAGCCTGCCTAGGCAAGGGCTCTAAGCGTAAGTGTGGACTACACCAGAAAGCAGATGCTTAATACGTCGCGAAAGCTCCTTTTACTGCACGCTTTAGCTATCATGGTTTGCGCTGTCTTGCTCTCTTACTTGCTCCGGATCAGAATCCTCATGAACCGCATCTTGCGCTTGGCCATGATGTTGCCCTTGGTCATGATATTGCCCTTGGCTATGATGCGAATCTAGCCTAGTATCGACACTTACTGCACTTAAGGCAGGGTCAAACTCATCGGCCAGAATCTGGGCTGTCCTCTCCGCCGCTACCATATTCTCAGCATGAGCTATACTCTCGGTATTCGCAGCTGGAGCATCCTGAGCACTATCCTCAAGATTTACGCTCTCCGCAACAATGTCTTTAACTCCGGCTACGGCTACAGAGCGTGGAAAAGTCTCAGGGACAGTAGCATCCGTCTCAGGGACAGTAGCATCCGTCTCAGGGACAGTAGCATCTGTCTTAGGGACAGTAGCATCCGTCTTAGAAGAAAGAGGCGCTCTTGAGATAGCAGCAGCATCAGTAGAAATAGCTGTGGCATCACTCGAGATAGCAGCGGCGTCAGTAGACAGAGCTGCTCCGTCACTAGCGATAGCAGTATCAGGAGAAATAGCTGTGATATCAGGAGAAATAGCAACGGCTTCACTAGAGACAGCAGCGCCGTCACTAGAAATAGAGGCTAGTTTAGCGGCAAAAATCTGAAGCTTAGTTTCACGCTCAGTAGCATCCTGGGCTGATTCACCAAACTCTTTAAGCACTACAGGCTTACCTGAGGAGCTTTTAACTCCACGGAGGCTGGTTGTACCACTGGTACTGGTGTTTGAACCACTTGTACTAGTGTTTGAACCACTTGTACTAGTGTTTGTACTACTGGTACTGGAGGTTGTACTACTGGTACTGGTAGTTATACTAATACTGCTACTATTAGCTTGCTCCTTAAGATGAGCTTCCGTTGACACTTCAGGCTTAACTACTGTCATAGCCTTAGTATGGGCCTCAGACTGCCCCGCCGTCTTGGCCACAGTACTAGCCCCTGTGTTAGCCTCAGCATTAGCCCTAGACTTAGCTACAGTACTATCCGCAGTCTTGGCCACAGCACTATCCGCAGTATTGCTCTCTGCTGTATCTTTATGCTCCCCTGATATTACTTTATTCTTACTTGCAGTTGTCCCATTCTCATTAGTTTGCTCATGACTGGAGCTGCTAGCAGCATCGTTATGAATGGCGCCTATAACAGCATCCTCCCGTGCACTCCCCTGCCCCGCATCACCGCGGTTATCACTAGTAGTATGTGCGCTCGCCCCTACTTCTTGAGACGCCAGAACTGTCCCAGACGCATCAGCAGCAGTAGTAATATCAGACTCATCTGCTGCCCTAGCCGTGATGCTATGAGCTGCCGTAGTAGCAGTAGCTCCCATCTCGGGCCCACTGCTAGCCCCGGTGGTCTCGTGATATAGAGCTCCCGTCTTATCTGTATAAGACAGCGTAGTGTCAGCAGTAGCAGCACTAGCGGTAGTAGCAACAGTAGTAGCGGTAGTAGCAACAGTAGTAGCGGTAGTAGCGGTAGTAGCAACAGTAGTAGCGGTAGTAGCGGTAGTAGTAGCTTCAGTAGCTACTTCAGTTGTAGCACGAATAGCCGCAGTTGCATCTTCAGGATTAGCTTCAAGAGTAGCCTCAGTTGCTAAGGCAGGTTGCTCTTGCGTTGCTAGGGCAGGTTGCTCTTTAACTGGGTTTATAGCTGTATCTCTAACTGTGGCTTCTGTTGTTTCTGCTGGTGTCCCCGCTTGATCGGCTAAGTTAGCATGGGCGCTAACTGTAAGAGCAGGGCTAGTAGTAGCAATGCTAGTAGCAGTAGTAGCACTAGGCTGCTCTGGAATTAAGGTCATCTGATCCTGGGGCAAACGAGACTGAGCTTGATAAGCTTTGATAGTAGTAGCAATAGCAGTAGCAGTAGTATCAGCAGCACCGGCCCCGGGCAGAGATAAGGCTAGGTCTAGCTCCGTAGCATTTGTGACAGCACTAGAACCATTAGCTTTACTCGTACTCATGGTAGTAGTTCTATCAGCACTAATGCTCTCCGTAGTAGGAGCAGAATGGACAGTACCACTCAAAGCAGTAGTAGCAGTGGTAGGAGCAGTAGGTGCAGGTGTAGCAGTGCTAGTAGCAGTACCACTCAAAGCTGTGGTAGCAGTGGTAGGTGCTGTAGATGCAGTAGGTGCAGGGGTGATGCCCGTCTCGGCTAAGCTAGCAGCAGCTTGCTCTTGCGCCTCATCCGCAGCGTTGCCCCAGAACAAACGCAAAATATTCCAAGACGATCTGCTACTGCTAGGAGCACTAGTTGCTTTGCTGGTGCCCCCACTAGTAGCAGCGCTGCTATTACCGCTTGTAGCATGGCCAGTAGCGCTACTTGCAGTAGTAGCAGTAGTAGCAGTACGAGCATCAAGACCTGCAGCTTGTTCCGGGGCGCTCTTGCTAATGTACAGGGCAGCTTTAGTAATAGCACTGGCAATGACAGCAGCACTATCCGCCGGAGACTTAATACCTATGTTGCCCTGAGCGTTATTTTGGGCGCTAGTTAAAGTCGTATTAGCTAAAGTAGCACTATCTGCGGCAGCATTAGTATAAGCATCAGGGCTAGTACTAGCGGCAGGACTCGTGGTTACAGCAGGGCTAGTGGTTACAGCCGGGCTCGTAGTTGCGACAGAGCTAGCGGTAAAGGCATGAGGGGAAGCAGGCAGGGGCGGGCGCTGACCAGAATCTTTTGCATCCGGAGCAGTTACGGTAGAAGCTGTAGCAATAGCTGCAGTAGTTGCATTAGTTACAGTAGTTACAGTAGTTGCAGTAGATTGAGGCGCAGTTGCGACTAAAGTAGAAGCTAAGGTAGTGTCCGTAATAATGGCTGGGGTAGTGCCCATAGCAGCAGCGTCTGTTGAGGTCGTGGCCGGTGCTGCTGTCGTTACTGGAGCGGCTGTAGCTTCAGTAGCGGATGGAGCGGCTATAGCAGAAGGTGCAGTAGTAGAGGCGGCTTCTTGTGCCGTGGCCATGGCGGCAGCAATAGTAGCAGCACTGGTAGTGAGATTGGTGCCCCCTGGAGCCGCTGTGACCACCGGAGCTTTAGCCATAACAGCAGCGGCAGCCGTAGCCGCAGAAACTGTAGACACTGGGGAAAGCTCTTTATCTTTAGCCGCTTGATTACCTAAAGGAATAGGCGCGGTGGTAATATTCGGCGTCATGGCCGCAGTAGCTTCTGCGGCCTTGGACGTCAGAGCATCGATAAAATGTAAGATCGGATTAGTACTAGGTGCTGGATCTGATGTTGCAGGTTTAACCTCTTGCCAGAGCAGATCATCTAACTTATCTAAGAGGAGACTTAACTTAGTATTATCCTGCCACACGCGGCGGAATGAGTTAGCTAAATCACTATTACTAAGTTCAGTACAGAGATGACGCAGCATCAGAGCCCGTGACTCATAATCGTCCGCGGGAGAAAGGAGTATAGCAAAAGCAATATCAACGCCCTGATAATCGGTATCGACATTATTAAAGGCTACTTCATCTTGCAAAATAGCTAAGACGGCAATAGATTGATCTAAGTCTGGAATAGCCGCATGCGGGATAGCAATACCTTTAGCACATACGGTAACCCCCATATCCTCACGCTTATTCAGAGCCGCGATTAATACTTCTTCATCAATCTGCGTTTGGGACGAAACCACAGCGCAAATTTCTTCAAAGAGGCGCTTTTTACTAAAGCAGGTTAAAGGAGACAGAATATAGGTATTAGGAAGAATCTTTAAATAGCTCATAACTTCTTAAACCTCTCTCATCCTTTAAGATCTATATAATCTACCTGAGGTTAACCCCAGAAGCGAAGCTTGCTTAAATTAAGACAGCTAAGCTCGCCTAAATTAAGACTCAGCTCTGCCGCAATCAGCAAGCCCGCTATAAGCAACTCGGCGATAAGCAACACTAAGTACCAGAGTTAGCGCTAAGTCTATACTTAATGCTAATTCTAGAGTTAACGCGGCACCTATCTCATACTTTACCTTAGTCGTATTACAACTAACCTTACCTAGCTTTAAGCAAGGCTTATAACTCTTTGCGCAAGGAAAACAAAGCGTTGAGCAAAGCAGACAGAGCTTTGCGCAAGGATGACCAAGCTTTAAGCAAAACAGACCAAGCTTTAAGCAAGGCTTATATAGCTTGGGCACTTCGCTATATCCTTGTTTTAGCAATCAGATTTGCCTCATTTAATCTCGGGATGGGTCTGAATGACCGTACCCAGCAGTTTTTTCTACCAACAAGCCGTAATCCTTACTACGCCACAGCATCGTAAATTTACTTTGTAAGAGCTTGTAGTCACAGCAAAAGGCTTATATATCGTAAAGTAAATACCTTGTGTGTCATGACCAAAGCAAGATAGCTTCATTCTATGCAGGTCTTATCTGTCGGAAATAAGCTCCTCTCGTGCTAGTGCCCAGCGCAGGTACTAATCAAAAATGCTAATCTCAGATGCTCATCAATGACACTAAGCTATATAGCTGGCCTTCTAGATAGTCGATCACTCTAGATAATAGCTAACCCTAGTTAGTAAGCACGGTAGCTTGAGTTAGCAAGCAAGCTAGCTAGCTTTAGCTAGTAAGCAAAGTAGCTTGAGTTAGCGCATGAGGTGCGCTGGAGTTGCGGCGCCCCTAACTTCCTTAGTTTATATAACATTTTCTTAGCTGCCCTGACTTTGGGAACCACTCTGGAGCAGGTGCATATTCATGGGGAGTAAGCAGCACGCTGCTGGTTTTATTTATCTTACCTACCCCTTAGATAGGATAAATCTAGAGTCTAGATTACACCTAGCTTTGCTTAAAGGCGGCACTACTACCTGAAGCAATGAACTTAAGCAATGCGCTTAAACTAACCTCAGATAAACCTAAGATATTTTAGGTCGCTAGCGCTAGCCTAAGCGAAAGTACTATAAACTAATCATGATTTTCTCAATAAAATGAGTGGTATCGTTAGACTAAGCACCAAGCAAAGAAGCAGTCCTGGCACTAGCAGCAAGTAGCTTATGGGCATACTAGGCTGAGGCTCTTTTAGGCAACCTACTATCTCTACACTCATTTGCTCTCCAGCTCTAATTCAGGGCTTTAGAACAAACATAAGTTAGTGCCGTAGTCCTATTCTTACCTTAGCTCAAGGTCTTAAGCTTTGCTTAAGGTCTTTACCTTTACTTAATAAGTAAAGCACCGCTTAAGGCAGCTCGACCATGAGCTCGCGGCTGAGGGCTCTGCTGATGCTTGCTGATGCTGTAGCTTGGCCTCTAACCCTACCAGATAATTTAGGAATTTTGTTATATGAGCAAAGAGCTTCTCACCAAGTTCAACGAGGTTCTACGGCCTTATTATGCAGAGCTAACGCGACCTGGAGTGGGTGACGTTGCTGCTTTGCAGCAATATCTCGATCGCTTTTACCAAGATGAAAGCATCACCAATCTGTTACGTGAGCTCTTCCCTAACTTTAACGAGTTACTCTCTTTATTTAATGACAAAGAGGGTCAGATGTTAAGCCACTACTTCAAAGTGCGCTTATTTAAAGAGGCTATTGCTGCCTCTTTAGGCTACAACGTTTTAGAGCATTGGCATCATGCCCAAAGTCTCATTGCCTGGGAACAAGAGAAAAGCACGCAATGGGGTAAGAGCTTAAACAATGCTAAGGATGGCTTTGAGTTAAACAACCTGATCGAGCTTCTTACCTATGCTGAGGCATTAGCTTTAGAGAATCCTTATCGACTTCCACCAGTGGCCCCAGCTAATGCGGCTAATAGCGCGACAGGTGCGGCTAATAGCGCGGCAGGTAGCGGCAAATCTGCGAAGAATGGTAAGGCGGGTAAGGGACAAAGCAATGCTAGTGCTGCCACTGCTGGCGGTAGCCTGGCTGATATCAACTTTGATAGCGCCTCCTTACTCTTTTTAGAGCACTCTCCTGACTACAAGAACTACTTAGGCCTAGGCTTTTCGCCATGGACGGTGCAGGAAATTACTTCGTCTGCAGCTTTCTTAAAGTTAAAAAAAGAGCAGGGCTTACAGAATGCCGCTTTAAAAGCTTTCCTCCATCACTCCTCGGGCTTTAAGTTCTTCTATGATGCTCAAGGTAATCTGCATCAGAGTAATTTACCTATTCCCGGCAGCCCATATAAGGACTTCTACGTCTCCACCAGCTTAGCTGACTTTACCAAACAAGCTCATGCTACGGCCTTAAAGTTCAATCTCTTAGAGAACAACCTCCACTTCTTCAAGAAGAGTGACATGATCTCTTATCAAAAGAAGAACCCATGTGCCATTATCACCAGCGTGAGCTATCAGACCACTGGTCTCAAGCGTGGGGCGAACTTCCATGTGGAGAACCTCTTCAAAGATGTACCTCTGATGATCGAGTTCATCAAGTACATGAAGAATGAGTTCAGCAACTATGCTTTAGAACTGCAATACGAAGCTCGTGAAGCTGCGCGCCTGCAATTAGTGTTTACCCCTGCTTAAGGATAGAGCTGATGTACCCAACTTTACTTAACCTCGATAGTTTAGACGAGCAGCAAAAGGCTGAAGTACTGCGCCACACCCCGCTCTTTGACGAGGCCTGGTATCGCAGCGAATATCCTGAGATTGGCTACCATAATGATGGTAATCCTGATCCAGCCTACCACTACGCTAACTTTGGCTACAAAGAGGGCCGTTTACCTAGCTTACTCTTTAACGGTATCAAGTATGCCCAAGAGTTAGGCTTAGGCGAAGTTAACCCTCTGCTTCACTATTTAGCTAATGGCGGTCATGCTACCCATGGCATCTATAATGACTATCGCGTCAATGAGCGCTTACAGGAAGTCTTAGTCAAGCACTCCTTAGGCATTGACTTAACCTTAGGCGAGCGCACCTTAGCTTTAGAATCGGTCTTTATGGAGAAGTTAGGCCATCAAGTTGACCTTACCTATGCTCCATTAACCCTGCAGGAAAAAATCTTTGCCTTACGTGCTACTAATAGCCAAGAATTAGAATTAGTCTCTGACCCTCTGTTCTCGGGTAAAGCACGCGGCCAGCACTTACGTGAGCACTTTGGCTTAAGTGAAGAGTTAGCCCCTGTGCCTTTCTCCATTGTGCCTAATGCCGCTGATCTTGATTATGCCACGCTGCCACAAAGCTTCTATGTTGAATGCAATGGCGCTAGCCGCTTTAATTTCTTTGTCTTCAACAAAAACAAGTTCAAGCCACAAACACTGCGTCATGAGCTCACGCGCTTACAGGAAGAGTGCCGCGCTTTCTTAAAGATCGATGCCTTTGCCCCATCCTATCAGGTCGATCCTTATTTAATGGTATACGCGAATACCGCCCCCCTAAATGAGGCCCAGTCACTGAGTAAGCAAGGACAGGAGATTAAGCAATACGACTATGAGCTCTGGACCTTTAATGGCCAGGTGAAGTTAGTCTTAGTGCATGGCCCACATGGCGCGATAACTCTCTTTGATCGTGACTTTAACCTGCTCCCAACAGCAATTAGCTTTGATGAACGTGGCTCTCGTCCTATTGATGCTTCTTTAACTAAGCCAGACTTCTTTGATAGCTTAATTAAGAGCGCCGAACTCGTGGGCAAAGATCTGCCATGTGCTGCAATTAGCTGCCTGGCTATTGGCAATAAATATACAGTTAGTGGCGTACAATTGTATCCATATAACGGTATCTTCCTCTTAACTAATGGCTTTAGCCGTAAGTTAAGTGGCCACTTCCAATTGCCAACTGCCCATCTTAACTAAACACAACGGCAGCGGCACCACAAACTTATCCCCGTAAGCGCACCAGCAAGTGCATCTAAGCAAATGCATCTAAGCAAATGTGCATCAGCAAGTGTGCATCAGCAAGTGCATCTAAGCAAATGTGCAT
>Cebus_capucinus_imitator_PRJNA485217_SSR093__coassemble_762_pt1 | contig 10508 bp, 7 predicted proteins | sample Cebus_capucinus_imitator_PRJNA485217_SSR093__metabat2_low_PE_002 | metagenome-assembled genome bin Cebus_capucinus_imitator_PRJNA485217_SSR093 | reverse complement strand
CTCCAGCCAAGTAGCAAGATTCGCAGTAACTAATAATTTATTTTTTGTGTTTCATAAAATAAGTGAACCCAATTCTTACGAAATAATAGCTAAGCAGTGCGTAGTCTTACCCAAATGCATAAGACCTTGCGAGGTTATTTCTCTAGGGTTAACCCAGGAAAGAAGCAAAACATAAGAGAAGTCGTCCCATGCGAAAGCAAGTAGGAGGCACTAAAACCTCTAATAATGGGGCGAGGACACAGTATAAGAGCGGTAAGACAAGGAGCCAGCCCATTGTTGCACTAAAAAAGGGCGCTTAGGTATAACAATCTTGTTTTTTGCCACAAAATAGTGCTAGAGCTAGAGAAGGACTAGATAATATTGACCCACTTATGCCTCTTTTTATCTAGCTTATAAGTTAGGTTTACGCTAGACAGAATAACGCTAACAGAGTGGAATTCTTGCTTGTTTTAGCCTTATTTATGGGCTTGAGCTTTCGCGAGAGAGGCTTTAGTGGTAAAAGGCATAATAGCGAGATGTCATTATTTTTGGTGCAGCCCATAGCTTTTTCTGCCCTCTTATGTTGATGAATCTAGGGATTTTTCTCCCCATTTAAGTGCACTATTAAGGGGGTAAGATGGGGAAAGCCATGCGATTAAGCATGATTTGGAGTACTATGTAGCAATCATGTTGCGCTGATCGTCAAGCTTAAGCATGCTCTTGATCATGGTCTTAATTGTCCGCTCGTATCAAGCTAAGGTAATCATGGCCCATTAACCTCATGGGCGCAATCTTACTAACACTAGTGCCCCGCTCAGGCTTAGCTTAATCACAACAGCTCCAAGCTAAATAGCTCCAGAGCTCAAGCTCCAAAGCTTCCAAGCTCTAGCACCAGCTAAAGAGCTCTAGCACCAGCTAAAGAGCTCTAGTACAAGCTCAGCTAAGCTTTAATTACTTTGCAGTACTTTAAATAAGTACTTTTAGTACCTTAAGGTCAAAGTAAAGACGCGGGAGCTAACTTAACTAGTGGGATATGTTTAGCGCTACCTAATGTAAGCATAGTGAGCTTAGTTAAAGAGTAATTCTCTCTTAAGAGTAATTCCCTCTTAAGCTAAGATAGCTATGGTGACTCTAGGGCTTTGATCAAGATTATTGCTTAAATGAGCCAGCAGCTATGGCGCTGTGCTTAGCCCCAGACGCGAGCTTAGAGTTTGAGAACTTAGAGTTTGAGCACTCAGAGTTTAAGCACTCAGAGTTTGAACACTCAGAGTTTGAGCACTCAGAATTTGCGTAAAAAGCAAACTGAAGCGAGCAAACTAAGGAAAGCAAACTAAGTAGCTCTACGCTTTGTAGAGCTAAGTTTAGGATAGCTACGCTTAGGAGAACTAAGTTTAATAAAACTAAGATTAGTCAAACTAAGTTTAGTCCTGACGCCTCACCAGCTTATCAAGTTTAAGGGTGGCCATTTACCTACCCCTAGTAATAGCCGCAGAGATAGACTACCTTTCTCTTACCAGAGGAAAAGCTAGCTTAGCTTAGGCTTTACTTTAATTGGTCCTCTTACCTATTTTTTTGTAACTAAGTTAGCGCTTACGGTGCTGGAACTCCTTGACGCAGCAACAAGACAAACAAAACCATCAGCATCATGGCAAATTACCTAAATAGCGAACACCGCTTTTAAGGTAATTTAAAGATTAAAATGGTGACCACTACGACAAGCCTGAGATAACAGCTTAACAAGCCGCCTAAGGCCATTGTTCTCTGCTAACAATCTAAGGCAATAGCCTTGCGGGAACCAACTGAGGCAACTGTTCGCTGTTAACAACCAGCGGCACCAGCTTCTGGCAACAACCTAAGAAAACAGCCTCAGTCCCCTTGAGGTAAGAGCGCGAGCATCATAAATTGGCGGAGCTTCTTGCCTTAGTAGAGGAAAGGGCAAACAAACATAGGTTAAGTCCCACTCTAACTTTAGCCGCTCACGCCAGGTAGCTATGCACCTAAGCGCTAGTACGTAGCTATGCACCTAAGTGCTAGCACGTAGCAAGGCTACAGAGCTCTAAGCAACGTAGCTAGGCATCTAAGTGCTAGGCAATGTAGTTATGCTACCCGCTGCTCTAGCACGTAGCTATGCTCCTGAGCGCTAAGATACACGCTAACGCCGTAAATTGCGGCGCCTGAGCTAGGCTTAAGACTACTGCCCCAGGGGCAAAAGGTGGGACGAAAAAAGATATAGGCTGAGGCTCTCGTAGTTTGGTCATAGGAGTAACAAATGGCTTTAGATAACACCCCTACTAAGTACATCTGGTTTAACGGCAAGATGGTCAACTATGCCGATGCCAAGGTACACGTTCTGTCTCATGCTTTACACTATGGTACAGCTGTCTTTGAGGGTATTCGTGCCTACTCCACTCCTAAGGGCCCTGCGATCTTCCGTTTAGACGAGCATATCACCCGTCTCTTAAACAGCGCCAAGATCTACCGCTTCCCTGTTCCTTACACCAAGGAGCAGATCATGCAGGCCTGTAAAGACATCATTTCTGAGAACGGTCTTGAGTTTGGCTATATCCGTCCTTTAATCTTCTTAGGTGAGATTGGTCTAGGTGTGCACATCCCAGAGGGTGCTAAGGCTGACGTCATGGTTGCCGCCATGCCATGGGGCACTTACTTAGGCGAAGACGCTTTAGCTAATGGTGTTAAAGTTGGCGTATCGAGCTGGAGTCGTCTGGCTCCTAACACCATCCCAACCCAGGCTAAGGCTGCTGGTAACTACCTCTCCTCTGTCTTAATTTCCAATGAAGCTGCGCAAAATGGCTATGCTGAGGCTATTGCCTTAGATACTGACGGCTTTATCTCCGAGGGTTCGGGCGAGAACGTCTTCTTTGTGAAGAATGGTGCTATCTACACTGCCCCTATTACCAATGGTCTGCTCCCAGGTATTACCCGTGATGCCATCCTTACCTTAGCTAAAGAAGTGCTGCATATCCCTGTCTATGAGGAGAAGTTACAGCGCGAGATTTGCTACTTAGCTGATGAGGCTTTCTTCACTGGTACTGCTGCTGAAATTACCCCAATCTCCTCGGTTGATGGTATTGCAGTGGGCGCGGGTAAGCGTGGCCCTATCACCCAGAAGATTCAAGAAGCTTTCTTTGATATCGTCCATAGCAAGGGCGAAGACAAGTGGCACTGGCTCACCCCAGTTAAGTAAGAGCGTCGCCTCACACCGCTAAGCACAGAAGCTCTTGGGCGCATCTTGCTCGCATAGTTATGCCAGCATGCAGGCTGCGCCCGCCCCTGCTTAGTTATTACAAAGCAGTAAGGCAGCAACTATCCTGCAACAGCTTTAATGCAGCAGCTTTAATACAGCAGCATTAATGCAGCAGCTTTAATGCAGAGATTGCCATAACTCCTGAGTAAGGAATAAAACCTTAGAAAGGAATAAAGCCTTAGCAATAAAGTATCTCAAGGATTTTTCCTTACTTTACTAAAGCACTAAGGATAAAGGCAGAGTAACTATAGTCGCTATTACCATAGCACACGCTGCTAACTAATTAATCTAAGCCGCAAGAGCCCCCATTAGGGGCTTTTTCATTCATGGCGGAACAGAGCTTAAGCCAGCATAGCCTCATAAGAGAGCTATCTTGCTAGGATTCATTCGAGAGCTATCTTGCTCATCTTCATTAAGGCAGCGTCTCAATATCGGCTAAGCTAAGATTAGCGGCAGCAAAAATGACTGCAGCAGCGCCTGGCTTTTGCTGCGCCCTGCTACGCTTTGCTGTGCCATGCTATGCTTTGCAACGCCTGTGCTTGGCATTACTAAATTTTTTGCTAGTTTTTTTTTTGCTAGGTTTTTTTGCTAAATTTTTTGCTCACGGCATTGCCTCAAGCAAGCAATTAGCCTGGTTAAGAGTAAGCCCCCTACTCCCACCTGATAGATAAAATTCTATTAAGATTAAGCAAATGCACCTGGTGGAGATATCTCGTGCTCCTGCTCTTGGCGGTAGTACTACACCAGGCAGCGCTAGAGCACATAGAGTGCTATTGCACCAGGCGGTGCTAGTGCACATAGAGTGCTATAGCACCAGGCAGTAGTACTACACCAAGCGGTGCTAGTGCACATAGAGTGCTATAGCACCAGGCAGTAGTACTACACCAAGCGGTGCTAGTGCACATAGCGGTGCTAATGCGCCAGGCTAAGCCATATCAGGCTCATGGGCGGACGGAGCTTGGCTCCTCTACCTACTCTTAACTAGAGATAAAGGATACATACATGCCAAAATATCGTTCTAGTGTCACTTATGAGACTAAGAAAATGGCGGGCGCCCGCGCCTTGTGGAAAGCTACGGGCATGAAAGACGAGGACTTTGGCAAGCCAATTATTGCCATTGCCAACTCCTTTACCCAATTCGTACCAGGCCACGTGCACTTACGTAATGTCGGCAACATCGTCGCCGAGTCCATTGCTAAAGCAGGTGGTGTCGCCAAAGAGTTCAATACCATTGCCGTTGATGATGGTATTGCCATGGGCCACTCGGGCATGCTCTACTCCTTACCTAGCCGTGAAATTATCGCTGATAGCGTAGAGTACATGTGTAATGCCCACAAGGCTGATGCTCTGGTTTGTATCTCTAACTGCGATAAAGTGACTCCAGGTATGTTGATGGCCGCCATGCGCCTCAATATCCCTACTATCTTTGTCTCCGGCGGTCCTATGGAAGCTGGTGTCTTAAAAGGTCACCACAAGTTAGACTTAATTGACGCCATGATCGTCTCGGCTGACCCTAAGGCGAGCGACGAAGAAATCAATGCGGTAGAGAGCGTTTCCTGCCCTACCTGTGGCTCCTGCTCAGGTATGTTCACCGCTAACTCGATGAACTGCTTAACCGAAGCTTTAGGTTTAGCTTTACCAGGTAACGGTACTATTGTCGCTACCCACGCAGCCCGTAAAGACCTCTTTACTAAGGCTGGTGAGCTCATCGTCGGTTTAGCTAAGCGCTACTACGAGGGTGATGACGCCTCGGTCTTACCACGCTCGATTGCCACTAAGGACGCTTTTGAGAATGCCATGTCCTTAGATATCGCTATGGGTGGCTCTACTAATACAGTGCTCCACTTATTAGCCGTGGCTTGTGAAGCTGGTGTTGATTTCACCATGCACGATATCGATCGCTTATCCCGCCATGTGCCACACCTCTGTAAGGTGGCCCCATCTACCTACGATTACCACATTGAAGATGTGCACCGTGCCGGTGGCATTATGTCCATCTTAAATGAGCTTAATAATGCGGACTTACTCCATAACCAATGCCGCAATGTGCTGCAATGCACTTTAGCGGAGGAGTTAGAGCAATACGCTATTGATAAGACCAAGGATGAGGCTGTTAAGAAGTTCTACTTAGCCGCCCCTGGTGGTGTTCGTACTATTGAAGCTTTCTCGCAAGATAAGTACTACACTGAAGCTGACCAAGACCGCGCTCAAGGTTGTATCCGTAATAAGGAACATGCCTATAGCCAAGATGGTGGCTTAGCAGTGCTTTATGGCAACCTGGCTCAGGATGGCTGTATTGTTAAAACAGCCGGTGTCGATAGCTCAATCTTAACCTTTGTCGGCCCTGCAATTGTCTTTGAGTCGCAGGAAGATGCCGTTGAGGGTATCTTAAATGGTAGCGTTAAAGCCGGTCACGTGGTGGTAATCCGCTACGAGGGCCCTAAGGGCGGCCCTGGCATGCAAGAGATGCTCTACCCAACTTCTTACTTAAAGTCGATGGGCTTAGGCAAGCAATGCGCCCTCATTACTGATGGTCGCTTCTCGGGTGGTACATCTGGTCTCTCTATTGGTCACGTTTCCCCTGAAGCTGCTAATGGCGGTATTATCGCCTTTGTGAAGAATGGCGATATGATCAAGATCGATATCCCTAACCGTCAGATCGAGCTCAATGTCGATGAGGCTGACTTAGAACAACGCCGTGCCGAGATGGAAGCCCAGGGTTCTGGTGCTTATCGCCCTGTCTCGCGGCAGCGTGTCGTCTCCACCGCCTTAAAGACCTACGCTAGCTTAGCTTCGTCAGCAGATAAGGGTGGCGTGCGCGACCTCTCCAAGCTGCAATAGCTAAAAAAAACTGCGCCCCAGCGCCAGCGTTGCTCGTGCTCACGCCAGCGTTGCTCGTGCTCACGCCAGCGTTGCTCGTGCTCACGCCAGCGTTACTCGTGCTCACGCCAGCGTTACTCGTGCTTTGTGCCCTCGCGCTCCGGCTCTAGCCAGAGCGCGGCTGCTGCCAGAGTTAAGCTCCAGCTATAGCCAGAGATAAGCTCCAGCAAAAGCGTAGCTCCCGCAACGCTGCTCGCCCCGCGCTCCTGCGCCCCTACGCCCTGGTACTTGCCAGGGCGCAGGCCCTGTCCCCTAGGCTAAACAACTCTAATCAGAGCTAAACAGAATTAATCCGCATCTAAGATGCGCTAAGCCCTGCTAATCAGAGCAACACCGCTCTAAGACGCGCTAATCTCTTCTAATTTACCTGCCTCACGTACTCTCCGCTACTTCAGCACTACATGTTATCTGCTACCGCGCCTGCTTTTAACCATTGTGCAGTTTCAACGTTGTTGAGCGCAACGTATTACTCACTTTGGCACGACTTATCTGAAGTTTTGGTATTTTACTGAGCTAAACCTAGAGAAAGAGCTTAGTAAGGACTTATGAAGCGAGTAAGACTAGTCAAAGCTTAGCTGTTATTTCGTAATAATCTGGCTTGCTTTTTAAAGCGCTCAAGTTAGCTTAATCCACTACAGACATACTTATCTCGTAGCTGGATAATGCCCCCACCAACTCATACCAATGTGGGTATAAGGTTAGCTCAGACAGGTAGCAAAACCTCAGCAAAGTTGTGCCAGTTATGCCAATGTGGGTTCTAGATGGTAATGATAGGGAGTTAGAGGGGAGGAGCAGGGACAGGGTTCTTGCTCTGGCGCCATCTCCACGCCCTGCCACACGCGCTGACGCGGAATAGTACGTGCGGGCGCCTGCTTCATGCTCTGGTACGGGTCGAGCCTGCGCGCGGAATAGAGCCTGTGCGTGGGATAGAGCCTGTGCGCGGGATAGAGCCTGTGCGCGGAATGGAGTTCAGAAGTGCGCGCAGGATGGAGTTAGGGGGCGCGCACTTGCTCTAATCTAGCGGTGGTCGACCTTACGGGTAAGGTAGTCACCGATAAATTGGACTAATTGCACCATTAAGATCAAGATAATCACGGTAGCGATCATCATGTCTAAGCGGAAGCGCATATAACCATAGCGAATAGCCACGTCACCTAAGCCACCGCCACCAATGGCACCGGCCATAGCTGAGCAACCGATAATGACAATGACGGTAATGGTGAAGTTTTGTATAAGCTCTGGTAAGGCCTCAGGTAAAAGCACCTTACGCACAATTTGCCAAGGACTAGCTCCCATACTGGTAGCCGCTTCAATTAAACCACTAGGCACAGTACGTAAGCTCGTTTCGACTAAGCGTCCAGTAAAAGGAATAGTACCAATGACTAGAGGCACAATGACGGCAGTAGTACCAATGGAGGTACCCACGATCATCTTAGTAAAAGGGGTAATGGCCACCATTAAGATGATAAAAGGAATAGAACGCAGGGCGTTAACAATAGTGCCTAAGACACGATAGAAGAAGAGGTGCTCAAAGAAGTAACCGCGCGAGGTGACGAGCAGCAACACTCCTAAAGGCACACCTAAAGCAATGGAGATAGCAGAAGAGGTTAAGACCATGTATAAGGTCTCACCTGTGGCTTTGCTCAAAAGCTCCGCCATCTTAATGTAAGGGCCCCAATCAGAAATCAGAGAGCTGCTGGCGCTTGTCATAACCTAAAATCTCCACTTTGTGTACGCGAGCTTGCAGTTCAGCAATAGTATGCGCGATTTCCTCACGCGTTCCCCCAATTTCCACCACCATGAGACCAAAAGGCTCGCCTTTGATATGGTCAATGGAACCGCCTAACAGGCTAATCCGGGACTTACATTCAATAGCCACATCAACAATGACCGGGGCATCGGCTTTAGGGCCTAAGAAGAGTAACTCTACTACGGCCTTACTTCCCTCCTCGTACTCGCTCGTCATTTCGGTATAGCGTAATAATTCTGGGAGGTCACGATGCACTACGGCATTCACTAAACGGCGGGTGAGTGGCTGCTTAGGATCAGTAAAAACCTCAATGGTCGAGCCTTCTTCGGAGATTACACCACCATCGATTACGGCCACGCGATCGCAGCACTCTTTAATGACTTCCATTTGGTGGGTAATGATAACAATGGTGAGATTAAGCTTCTCTCTTAACTCTAAGAGCAGACGGAGAATATCCATCGTGGTCTTAGGGTCTAAAGCAGAGGTCGCCTCGTCACAGAGCAAAATCTTAGGGTTATTAGCGAGAGCTCTAGCAATACCCACACGCTGCTTTTGACCACCGGAGAGTTGGCTTGGATACATTTGCGCCTTTTCTTCTAAGCCGACTAAGGCTAAGAGTTCATGGACGCGGGCATTTAAAGCAGCTTTATCTAATTGCTTATTTTCTAAACGTAGAGGAAAAGCAATGTTGTCAAAGACCGTAGCCGAGGAGAGCAAGTTAAATTGCTGGAAGATCATACCGATATGACGGCGAGCTTCTCTTAACTTGCCTTGGCTTAATTTAGTTAGCTCTACTCCATCCACGACGACGTTACCGGAAGTAGGACGCTCTAACATGTTGATAAGACGGATTAAGGTTGATTTACCAGCACCGGAGAGACCGATAACGCCGAAAATCTCACCTTTATCAATGTGTAAAGAAATGTGTTTTAAGGCTCTAACCTCACGTGAGGTGCCTTGATTGTACACTTTCTCAATATTCTGTAGCTCGATCACGTGACCGACACCTCCACCACATCAGCTCTTGCGAAACCACGTCAGCTCATATGGAACTACGCCAATTCCTACGGAACCATATCAGCTCATACGAGACCACGCCAGTTCCTACGGAACCACATCAGCTCTTGATGAACCACATCAGCTCCTACGAGACCACGTCAGTTCCTACTGAAATCTTGCTCCAACTAGCCTACTGGCTCCTACCTGTTTACTGCGAAGAAATCTTGCTCTTCGCTCTGCCAAGCATCGCCCGCAACTATCATGCTCATGACTATCATGCTCATGACTATCTTGCTAATGACTATCTTGCTAATGACTATGTTGCTAACAAGCAACAGCTCACTAGGATAGCTTGCCCTATACCCCACCAGCACATGCCTAGGTTTAAGCCAGTGCCTGGCTCGGATGTACCACGAGCACATGGCAGATATCATGATTGGCAGCTATGCCATGGCCCAGATAGGCAGTTATGCCATGGCAGATACCCCATAGGCAGTTATACCCATGCCCCGGATGGGTAGCTATACCCTGGCCATGATGGGTAGCTATACCCTGGCAGATGGCCTGGCTGGGCTTCCCCACTATTACTGTGGCGTATAGCCTGGTTGGATAATCTTCTCATCAAGACGCACTTAGCACCTTTATAAGGCAGCTTAATTAAGAAGCTGCACTCTTTAGTTCTGGAGCTAGGTGAGCCATTGTATCATAGTCATCTTTGTGACTATGGGGCTTATTTACCGGCTCTAAGGGCTTAGAGCAAGCAGCTTGCCAACCACTAGTCCCACGCCATCTCCAAGTAAATGAGAGATATATCACATTTTTCCGCAAAAACCATGCCCCGTCAATAGGCAACAGCAAGCGCCAAAATGTTCCAGCCACATAATGCCCTATCCCAAATAAAGAGCACAGTGCCCTATCTTTTCCAGGCTTTTGCGCCATCAACGCGCACGTCATGCGCCTCCGCATACTACATAGAATCTTGCTATAACCCACATTGGCACGAGTTTTTGGAAGTTACGCTTCTCCAGATGCAAGACAAGCTCTGTAGTGGTATGAGCTAACTTTATATCTTTAAAAAGCAAAACAAATTCTTAAGAAGAATAGCTAAGCGTTGCATGGTCTTAGCAGCTTCATCAGAGCTGGCACAACCATTTCTATAGCTCTAGCTCATGAAGTAGCAAAATCTCAGATAAGTCGTAGCAATGTAGGTGATAGTAAATGCTGTGTTTGTCATTGCCAAAGCTAGAAGAAAGTGCTCAGAATAGGCTTAGCACAGCACATACGCCGCATAATCTCAGAAACACGCGCCGCATAGGCTTAGCACAGCACATGCGCCACATAATCTCAGGAAAATGCGCTGCATAGGATAAGGAAATGAACAGACTACATTAAGTGAATTAGCCAGTGTGGCTATATTCTCAGGACAGCCAATTACGCGAAAAAGGCAAAGCAGATAGGCAGAAAAGATAAGCAAAGTAGATAGGAACACAGGACTGCCACATGAAGCACATAAGCCAGAATACTAAACAGCGCTGTCATAAATTAAGAGGGCTCGTCTGAGACGCTCTGCCTTCAAAGCTTCACTTCAGCGCTCATACCCGGCCTGCGTACTACTTTATAAGTAGCGCCAGAGAA
>Cebus_capucinus_imitator_PRJNA485217_SSR093__coassemble_761_pt1 | contig 10520 bp, 7 predicted proteins | sample Cebus_capucinus_imitator_PRJNA485217_SSR093__metabat2_low_PE_002 | metagenome-assembled genome bin Cebus_capucinus_imitator_PRJNA485217_SSR093 | reverse complement strand
CTGACGTTAGCTTTAGTCATAGTCTGTCACATACGAGCGTTGCCTCATGCACCTTAATCAATTACGATATTTCATCACCTTGGTGGATAAGCATAGCTTTACCGAGGCGGCCCATGATTGCTTTATCACTCAGTCAGCTCTCTCGCAGCAAATCAAAGCTTTAGAGAAAGAGCTATCTTTACCCCTACTCTCACGTAAAGGGCGTACTTTTGATATTACCCCTGCCGGTAAATTACTCTACCAAAAGGCCCACCAGCTCTTAAAAGAAATCGCTGCTATTGAAGCGCAGATGCAATGGATTAGACATAATCAAGGCTATACCCTGCGCTTAGGCCTCTTAAGCTCAATGGACAAAGAGAAGCTGCCTGAGCAATTAAAAACACAGGTACTCAATCGCATGGGCTTTGATTTGGAGCTCCTCTATGGCAGCCATGATGAGCTCTACGACCTCTTTGGTAATGGCTCGGTGACAGCCTTTATCTCTGATAGCTCCCGCCTCTTTAATAGCGAAACTTTTGCCCGCGTGAAGCTTTTTTCCAGCAAGATTTACGCGGAAACCTCGCGTAATACTGACCTTAAACATACTGGCTTACACAAGCTTAAGCTTGCGGCAAGTGAATTACAGCATTTAAAGCTGCTCATTGTCTGTGCCCCCGAGCACTTGGAAGCAGAGCGCGCTTCTTATGACCAGCTCTTACAAATTACTGGCACTTACCAAGCTGTGTCTTCTTTAGCAGAGGGCCGCAAAATCTTACAACAAAGCGACTCCAATCAATATGTCCTTTTGCTTGACCGCAGCCTAATGCGCGGTGATAGCTCCAATCAGCAGAAAATTCTCCGTTATGAGCTCCAGAGAAAAGGGAAAAGCATTAAGCGCCATCTTTGCTGCTATGCTAAGAAAAATCTCTCTACCCCTATGCTTAATGAGCTGTGCGCTATCGTGCTGGAATTAGGCGCTAAGAGCCACCTGCAATTTAGCCAAAAGCATCCTTACCAGGATAAAGACGAAACGCAATTGCAGACGACTACGCCAACGCCCGAGCCGGAGCCAAGCTATCCTAAGCACTCTATCCCGCTTTAAGCATAGCCAACTTCACGCCTGGCCCCACCTGGGCAGAACCATGCGCGCCCCCGCTGCCGCCTGCATGCTCACACTGCCGATAGCGCGCCCCCGCTGCCGCCGGAGTAGTCCTTTCAGTGCGGTCAACGCGCCTATACTGCCGCCGGAGCGCTCCTGGAGGAGCCGCCGACTCCTGGTGCTCCTTTTGGTGCCGCTACCACACTGCGTGCTGGTTCCTTAGCAGCTTAATACGGCTTAAGCTTGATTAGATTATCCCCAAACACTGCGCAAAGGTCTGAGGCAGAATCACATTAGGCAGCTCTACCGCTTCTTTAAATAAAGGCGCGATCTCCTGATCCTTAAATCCAGCGATGCCACAGCCAATGCGCGTCACGAGAAAAGTAAGCTCAGGATGCTCCTGAGCAAAGGCGATAAACCTATTTACATAAGGCGCAATCGTCTCTACCCCGCCTTGCATCGTAGGAATAGCATAGCTTTGTCCATGCAACCCCTCACCTTTACCCATTTGCGCCCCAAACTTACGCCAAGCTACAGCCGCTGCCCCGCCCCCATGCATGCCCTGCAAATTAGAACCAAAGACAAAGATCTCATGGGGCTGTAAAGTCTGAATTAGCTCAGGGGTAAATACTCTGCTCATAGACAAAACTCGGAAACATCGGCTCAAGCTGAGCCTAAAGAGGAGATAGTTGAAGATTAAGCGCTAGTGCCATCTATAGAAATGACAACGCCCCTGGAAGAACAACCTCCAGAGGCGTCAGAAAAAATCTCTTAATCGCACCGTATGAGCTAACCAAGCATTTCATCGCATCCTGGGTGCAGCTTAGCACCATGGGCGCAGCTTAGCACCATGGGCGCAGCTTAGCACCATGGGCGCAGCTTCACTCCCAGTATTCAGCTTAGCACTTAATGCTCAGCTTCGTTCCCCGGGCTTAGCACGCGGAGCGCGCAATATGTTTAGGCAGAGCGCGACACTTTAAGGTTGAGCAGGGAAGTGGAAAGTAATGTTTTGGGCAGTTTGCACGTCTTGCACCGTAGTCTTACCTGTGTTCAGGGAAGCTACTGGATTACGCGTAGCAATCTTAACATTCTCTGCCACTTGTACTTGGTAGCTAAAGGAGATGTTTTGGGCCACATCATCCTGCTGCATCTTGGTTGCCTTAGCCACCAGCTGACGACGTAAAGCGTGCTCTAACTGATCGACATTATCGATAGGCACTAAAATCTCACGCTTCTTCTTGCTAGCTAAAGAGTCAGTTAAGTAGCCGGCATTTAAGTGCTTTAACACCGGTAAAGCCACTCCCGATAAATGAGCAACCTCACGCATCGAGGTAACTAACCCCTGTAAATCCACCTGCTTAAAAGCGGCACGGTTAGCAATCAAAGGATGTTGCACCCCAAAGTTCTCTGGGTGTTGCAAAATCGCAGCATAAGAGCGAATGCGCTTGATGTAGGTCTTAGCTGTACGCGAGACTGGCAGGTTGTCGGTAGTAACTTCCTTGATGCCCATAGCCTTAGCCTTACGTAAGGCCTTTTTCACGCCAAACTCACCCTGGTTATAAGCGATTAAAGCAAAGTCCCAGTTCTTAAACTCATTGTGGAGGTGAGTTAAGTAGTTTAACGAGGCCTCAGTCGACTTGATAAAGTCATAGAACTCATCATAGTTAGCCGACACTTCTAAGCCAAAGCTCTTGCCGGTTTGACGCGTAAATTGCCATGGGCCATGCGCATCAGCATTAGAGCGAGCCCGTGGCTTAAAACCACTCTCCACTAAAGGCACAGCGGCTAATTCAGCTGGGAGGTTACGCTCTTTTAAAGCAGTTAATAAGTAGTGCATAAAAGGCTTAGCACGCTCCATGTGTTGTTCAAAAGAGCGCGATAAGATCTTGGCTTCTTTTTGCTCGGCTGCAGTGAGTGCTACCTTAAGCTTAAAACGCTTAGCGGAGAACAGGTCACTTTTCCATAAAGAACCAAACTTTTGCACTTGAGCTTCTTCGGAGAAGTCAGCATTAGCAGCACTATCCTGACTAGCTAATTGCTCACTCAATCCTTGGAGATCGACGGTAGCTCCCTCTTTCGAGATAACTTTACTGCCAATAGCGGCAGCGGCCTGCTGTGCTTCCACCAGATTGTTGTAATCTTTCTTGTCGCCAGACGAAATGGTCGAGCAACCGGCTGCAAAAAACAGGACAGAGGTTAAACTGAACAGAGCTAAGGATATCTTCTTGATCATGCTTCTTCACTTGGCCCAAAGGCCTTTAATGATCATCCTAACTTATCTCCTTATGACTGGTACTTGAGTTAGTGAGGATAGTACCGCTAACCCTATCTAGATAGGTTAGCGCCTTTAGACTGACAGGTGCAGGCTAGTACATCCTTACTTTTGCAGGCTAGTAACGCTATCCAGATTAGTACTGGTTAGCATATCTACCCTGACTTTAAACGAAGCTTATCTTGCTTCTATACCTCATAAATCGCTTTTCCTGCTGCGCTTCTCTATCTAGCGTCTTCTTACAAGTGTCAGTTACACGAGCTGTAACCAACTGCGATTTGCGCTCGTCATGTGCCTGGTACCTCATACCTTGCGGTATCATGGTGAACACAGGCGGAGTAAAGAGATTCAACAGTATGGTGGTATCTCTACTTAAAGTTGATAAGTCTTTCTACATCAACTAAAAGCTTAAGTAGGATACTAAGTGACCTTGCTAGAGGCTACTGTCACAAAGTTACTGGTAACGGCACACCATGCCGCTAAGCTTGGTTCCAGATCTATGAGATCCCCAACAACCTTTAGTAGTTGTAAGAATCTCTAAACCTGACCTTATGGAGTGAGACCGCTAATCTTTGGCCTCAGCACTCATCATTAGAGCTTAACCATCACTCTAAAGTCTTTGGTAACTTGACAGGGGCCTAAAGTTTTCGCACTTACTCGCAGCAAAGCTTTGCTAAACTCCACTCTCACGAGCGATAAAGCTTAGCTATATTCCTAGCTTAGCTTGTTTACAAGCTTAACTTGCTTTAAAGCTCAGCTTGTTGCCAAGCTTAGCTTCTTTCTAGCTTAACTTGCTTGCAAGCTCTGTAGCTTAAGTGCGTTGACTTGACACTGTCACCCTACGGTTTACTCTCCAGGCAGCCTAGCTGCCTCCTAGGATGCGGCATAAGCATTTACCTTACTGAAATTAACAGCTAACCCTCATAGTCTTCATAATATTTGTACTATGAGTTAAGCTCTTAATTCCCCTTATCGGAGCATTACTTAGGCTTAAACCTTGTCATCACGACAATGCATACCCCTAAGAACGGTAAGCGCTTAAGTAAGGAAACTTCACCATCCTCTAGCTTTACGTGCTGGCTTTAAGTAAGAGCAGGGATCTTTGAGACCATGAGTCTCAAGAGCTTGCCCTTTGTTAACTCTTGCCATAGTGAGCTTACTTATTGGTAGCTTGCTCACAGTAGCAGTGCGCCTTTAAGCATAGCGCTACAAAGCATAGTCTTTTTCAGCCCTTGTTATGACCAAAAAAGCATCTTTGTAAGGAACCACCAAAAAATTTGTTGCTTGATAGCAACTTTTTTCCGGAGCTCCAGTCAAACCACTGCCAAAGCAATAATCTGACGCTAGAGAGACGGTGCTTACGCCTCTAACTTCCCCTGAAGATATCAAGAGCGCCTTTTACTATCCCACGCTCTAATGACTTTCAGGGAATAAAAAAAATGTTAAAAAGTAAAAAGGAAATCGGTAGCCTTGGTTCTCATTCGACTCAGACAGCGCAAGCTCTACTATCTGCTTAGCTAAGCTTCACTATACTAAGGAACGATAATTAAGAACTAGGCTCTACATGAGGCACACAGCCGTAGTAGCTTTAAAATCCCGGAGCTTAGTCCCTGCCAGTTTCCTCAAGCGCTCGCCTAATGCCACGCGGCGCTCTTAGCAGGTTAAAACTACTCTTACCGAGTTAAAACTACTCTTACCGAGTTAAAACTACTCTTACCGAGTTAAAACTACTCTGACGGTCTTACGTGTTAAAAAAGTGGTAGGTCTGCCTATTATTTAAGAGGCTTAAGCTCGTGCTAAATTAAGCCTGCTTAGCGTGGTGCAGTCTACTCTTCATTCTTTATGTCTGCTCGTACTATCAGCAAGTTCTAGGAACTAGTCGCACGTTCTTGCGTACTAGCAGCACATTCTGGCGCAAGAGCTGACGCCCTATCTTGAGCCCTATCGGTATGATGGCGCACTATCTTATACACCATCTTGTGCGCGTTATTGCACCCTATCTTATGCACGAACTAAGGCATCTTTTTACGCAAGAGTTCGCGCTCTCGCTTGCTTGTTAGATAGCTTATTCGCTGGCAAAAGGCTTGGTATCATCCACGATTAAATCATCATGGTCTTGAGCGGCTGCTTGACGAGCTAACTCATCACAGCGCTCATTCTCCGGATGCCCGGCATGTCCTTTAACCCAATGCCAAGTAATCTGATGTGATGCTATAGCCTGGTCTAAACTCTGCCAGAGCTCCACATTCTTTACTGCCTGCCCATTAGCAGTACGCCAACCATTGCGCTTCCACGAGCTCATCCAACTTTGCGTCCCTTGCTGCACATACTTACTATCAGTAGTAAGGTGGATCTGACAAGGTTCTTTTAAGATGCTGAGAGCAGCGATTACGGCTAACAATTCCATGCGATTGTTGGTCGTATGGCGATAGCCTGCTGCTAACTCGCGCTCCCACTGTTTGTATTTTAAGATGGCGCCGTACCCACCAGGGCCAGGATTACCTAAACAGGAACCATCAGTAAAAATAAAAACTTCTTTCATGGGTGCAAATCAAATATGGCTTAATGCATCTACTTAGTTTGACCGAGGATTTACTAAGCTTTATGTCACAGCTTTACCAAGCTTATGACCATATGCCTAAAGGAAGCATCGTTAGTGTATCAGTCATGCTGTGCTGCTGTGCTGCTGTGCTGCCGAGCTGCATCAACAATGCAGCAATACCGCTTCAGCACTTTTTAACATTGTATCAGCATATGCTCCAGCTTAGCATGATGCGTAGCACCAAAGTTTGCTCTAAGCATTGTGGTAAGCACTATCGGGTTTAAGTACCTTACTGCTAGTCAGGATTTAGCTTTGCTCTTCATGTAAGCTACAGCTCTTAGGCTCAACCCCTTAGACTCAAGCACTTATTAGTGCTCCAGCACTTATAAGCCTAACATCATGCCTGTAGGCACCTTACCCAATCTCTGAGCCCTGCCTCAAACTAGTGCTATTATAGCAAAATCACTTTTAGGCAAAACATTTTTGTCGAAATATTGTTAACTATAACAGAGGCAACAACGCCGATAAATACAATATATTTAGGAGGTTTACTTAATCATTTTACTAGTATACCAGTTGTATCTATTAAAGGCTTTTGAGCCATCAATATTTGTGATGCAACGGTATAATTTAGCCCTTGTTGCTCCTTTTAGCCTATTGAACTAGCTCATACATAAAGCCCATATTTGGGATGAAATCTAGATATAGCAAAGAGCCTAGCAGCGGTTGCATAAAAATTTCAGCAAAAAATAGTGCAAGTGGTCACACAAGTAACCTGAGCTGCACCACCATAATGAGGGTAACTCCCCATAAATATAGCGTTCTGCCCCATTTTTTACCTAGCACTCCCAGCACTTCCCGCTACTCACTCATGTTGTAATCTTCGCTCAAAATCATCAAGCCGCAGCATCACTGCTACCAGCACCTGCCATCTATCTTAGGTACAAGGATGAAATCTAGACATCAACGCTACGGCCAGGCTCTACTGCATCTACACATGCTGCTAATGCTTACTAGTGTCGGTAACAGCTATATGTCTCTTGTGCCTGCTAGTACTGCTAATTAAGAGGTTTTGGTAGGGCGTAACTTCCAGAGCTGTAACTTCCAAAGCTGTAACTTCCAAAGCTTGTGCTATCTATTGGTATTCACTTTAAGAGCTTAGGAGCTTCTTCTCCCAAAACTACCATCAAAAAAGGATGCCCCTTATTTTGTTGCAACTCTAATGCAGAGTTATATGGAAGCAGATTAGCCTACCAAGACCTCTTAATTTATAGCACTAGTATCTACCCTCACTGTACTAGCGCACCAAGCTTGCTCTGGCTGCGCGCCATCAGAGCAGCACCGCCATGCTAGAGCCTGCTTAAGATAACTAAAAAGCATCTATCTCCAGAGAAATAAATCTCACCTTTACGCAAAGCAGTAGCGCAGAGCAGTAGCACAGAGCAGTAACGCAGAGCGTATGTGTATAACAGCAGCACTAGAAGTAGTAAGCACCAACACTAAACTAGAGCCTAAATTCAAAATCATACAGCAACAGGACTTTGGGGAGATTTTATGCAAATTTTGCAAAGAATAAGCACTGGTATGGTAGTTTCTAGATATAAACCATAGTTCCATTATGACGCGCTAAACTAGATATATTTCAGCTTGGCTTAGTGTCAGCCGCCATTCTCTTTAAGAGGCCAAGCTGTCTTAAGTGCCACCGGCATAGCCACTATAGACCTACAGCTACCCCACAGCATCAACAAGACTCTACGGAGCAATCTGAGCCTTACTCCATCAGAGAGCGCTAACTATAGCTAAGTCTAAAATAAGCCTAAGTCTAAAATAAGCCTAAGGCTAGAATAAGCCTAAAGCTAAGGCACTTGTGGCTAAAGCTCGTGCGGATAAGCCTGCCAGCTCAAAGAGTAAAGAGGTATGACTAGACTTAGCCTGAGGATAATCCTTGAGAGGAGCCGGGCTTTAAACTACACTAATAGCCGTAGCGGTAAAGGTAAGAACAAACGCTTGGATGGACCAGAGTCTAAAAGCAAAGCACAGCTGTAGCGATAGAGGAGAGATAATAAAGCTGCTTCTGCCATGCCTACAGCTTCTGCCATGCCTACAGCTTCTGCCATGCCTACAGCTTCTGCCATGTCTACAGCTTCTGCCATGCCTACAGCTTCTGCCATGTCTACAGCTTCTGCCAAGATCACTGCTTCTACCAAGTTCACTGCTTCTACCAAGTTCACTGCTTCTACCAAGTTCACTGCTTCTTAGCAGCTTCTTGCAGCTTTTAAGCACTGGTTGCATATATGCAGGTGTTGCTTAGCAGCAGCAGCGCCTCCTCTTACCTCAACGCAACTTAATAAGCTAACTTAACTGAGATAAAGCACGACCAATGATCCGTCAAATTGCCTTAGATACTGAAACTACTGGTAAGACCGATGATGGCACCCCAGGCGACCACCGCATTATCGAAGTTGGTTGTGTCGAAATTATTGACCGTAAGATTACCGGTCGCCAATTACGCTACCTTATTAATCCTGAGCGTCCCGTAGATCTTGAAGCCGCTAAAGTGCACGGTATGACCTGGGAGATGCTGCAAAATGAGCCCCATTTTCAGGACATTGCCCCAACGCTTATCGACTTTATTCGCGGCAGTGAGCTCCTCATTCATAATGCCAAATTCGACGTCTCTTTCCTCGACATGGAATTTTCGCGCATGGGCTTAAGTGAGCGTGTGATCGATATGGCGCGAGTTACAGACACCATGGCCTTAGCCCTCCAACTGATGCCAGGCCACCAAGTAAATCTTGATAACCTCTGTAATATCCTCGGTATTAACAACAAGCACCGTACTCTCCACGGCGCTTTGCTCGACTCGCAAATCTTAGCTGAAGTCTACTTAGCTATGACCGGCGGTCAGGGTAACTTTGACCTCTCGATTGAGGAAAGTAATAATCCTACAGCGCGCTGGCATCGGAGCGCTAATGTCCGCCTGCCAATTATGGGAGTTGAAGTCAGTCGCCATGCCCAGCACGTTAATACCCTCATTAATATCTGCCAAGGCAATCAAATCGGTACCGAGCAAGACCAGCCTATAGCCGGTAGTATGTGGGGCCAGGAATATCAAATGCCATTGCTTAAGCAAAATGAGGGGGAGAGCAAAGGCGATTTTAAGCAACGCCAAAAAGAACAGCGTAATGAGTGCTTAGACCGTCTCTTAAATGAAGAAGAAAAAGCGGCTTTAAAACAGGCTCTGGCTGAAGATGCCGCCGCTTATAAAGAATGGGAAGACCGCGTGTTAGGACGCGCCCCCCAGCAAGCGCAAGCCTAGCCTAAGCTAAAAGCTACGCTTAATCCTAGCTTGAGCCAAAAGCTAAGCTTAATCCTAACTTGAGCCAAAAGCTGAATTTGAGCTCCGCTTGAGCTAAGCTTGAAACCCAGTGCTTAGCTTTAGCTTAAAGGTGGTTATGGCTAATGATAGTTAGTAGCACTTAGTCCTATCCTAACTTAGTTCTATAACTATCTTTGGTACTATGACCAGATGAAGGTACTTAAACCTTAGCCTACCTAAACCCGCTGCCATGTAGCCTCATCAAGCTACGCTGTGGCTCTTGTACTCATGGCACGGTGCGACTAAGCCATGGGCCTACTTAGAGCTAGGCCTGCCCCCAAGTGCTATTTTTACTGGTTCCGCCCGCAGGAGATTTTCATTATGACCAAACTTTCTTTCAATGTGCTCGCGGACTTACAAGAGTCACGAGACACCTTTGATCGCTTTATCTCTGCTCCCGAGACCCAAAAAAAAATTGAAAATGCCATTATCCTTATGGCTGAGAGTATGGGCTCTGGGGGTAAAGTCATTAGCGCCGGTAATGGCGGCAGCATGTGCGATGCCATGCATTTTGCTGAGGAATTAACCGGACGCTATCGCGGTGACCGCCCATCTCTGCCTGCTATTTCGATTTGTGATCCTTGCCATATCACTTGCGTGGGCAATGACTATGGCTTTGACTATATATTCTCGCGCTTTGTCGAGGGCATGGGACAGCCTGGTGATATCTTTTTAGGTATCTCTACCTCAGGTAACTCTAAAAACATCATTGAGGCCTGCCATAGCGCTAAAGAAAAGGGCATGAAAAGCATTTGCCTCTTAGGTAAAGATGGCGGCAAGTTAAAAGACCTGTGCGATCTCCCTATTATCGTACCGCATGAGGGCTTTGCTGACCGCATCCAGGAGGTACACACTACTATTATTCATATCTTTATCCGCGGCCTCGAAGAGTACCTCACCCCAGCTAAAGATAATAGCTAACCTACCGCCAGCGCCCCGTCCCTGCGTATCTTCAGTCATTGGTACTATGCTCCTGAGCCTAGTGCTAGTGACCTGGCATTGGCAGCGCTTTGCTCCCAATGACTTGCATCCAGAGGCTTGTTCCCAGCATCTTTCCCCAGCAGCAACCGCCATCATCAAGCAGCTTGCATCCAGCGGCTTGTTGTTCCCAACGCCAGCGCCCATCACCTGGTGGCTGCGCCCATTATCAGGACGTATCTCCTTCTGCCCACATTGGCACGAGTTTTTGTAGGCTACGCTTCTCCAGCTGCAAGACAAGCCCTGTAGTGGCATGAGCTAACTTTATCTC
>Cebus_capucinus_imitator_PRJNA485217_SSR093__coassemble_759_pt1 | contig 10551 bp, 7 predicted proteins | sample Cebus_capucinus_imitator_PRJNA485217_SSR093__metabat2_low_PE_002 | metagenome-assembled genome bin Cebus_capucinus_imitator_PRJNA485217_SSR093 | reverse complement strand
TCTCTCCTCATTCCTATGATAAAAAGCCAAGTCAAACCACCTCGCAGAAGTTTTAAGTCGTGCCAATGTGGGTACAAGCTAGACAAGCTTTGCTGGCTTTGCCATAACAAAAAGGCCTTTGCTCGGGCTTACACAGAGCTTATCTCTGTGTTTACTCGGGCAAAAGCCCCTGTGGCATTATGCATCATAGTCCCTAGGTCTTATTCTCAGCTCTAGCAATCAAGCTTCTCTACAACCTGAGGGCAAGCAGCCTTAAAGAGCGTAGTCACGCGTCCTCAAGAGCAAGGCCCAGCGTCTTGAGCAAGGCCTAGCTCTCCTGTTTGACCACGTGCTTAGCACAGTCTAGTAAAGAGCTCGTAGAACCAAGCGCGTAAAACCAAACGCGTAAAACCAAGCACGTAGAACCAAGCACGTAGAACCAAGCACGTAGAACCAAGCACGTAGAACGCGCCGGGCACGTAGCGCGTAAAGCGCTAGGCATACAGTGTTACGAAGTTCTTCGACTTAAACTTCCATCAGCTCTTTTTCTTTAGCAGCTAAGATTTCTTCAGCTTGCTTAATAGCAGCATCAGTAATCTTTTGGATTTGCTCTTCGCCTACTTTGAGCTCATCTTCCGAGATGCTCTTATCTTTTTGCAGGTTCTTTAAGGATTGGTTAGCATCACGGCGGATATTACGGATTTCCACACGAGTTTGCTCAACCTCACCGCGGACTACTTTAACTAAGTCCTTACGGCGTTCTTCGGTTAATGGCGGAAGCGGCACACGAATATCAACACCAGCAACTACTGGGTTTAAGCCTAACTCAGACTTCTGAATAGCCTTTTCCACATCCTTGATGGCATTACGATCAAAGACGGTGAGCTTTAAGGTACGTGCATCTTCTACATTAACCTGGGCTACTTGGCGTAATGGGGTGGCAGAGCCATAGTAATCCACCATAATGCCATCTAAAATGCCAGGCTGGGCACGACCAGTACGAATCTTGTTAAGGCGGCTGCCTAAAGACTCGACGGCTTTCTTCATCCGTTCTTGAGCGTCGCTTTTAACGTCATTTACCATACAAAAACTCCTTAATCAGAAATGAGGGTACCCTCATCTCCGCCTTGGGCTGCACGTAACAAAGCACCATCCTTGATCATGGAAAAGACGCGAATCTTCATATTATGATCGCGGGCTAAGGCAAAGGCGGTCAAATCCATTACCTTGAGTTCTTTGCTTAGTACTTCTTTGAAAGTCAAGCTCTTAAATAATTGAGCTTCAGGATCTTTCATGGGATCGGCGCTATAGACGCCATCAACCTTAGTCCCTTTCAGAACCTCATCACAGTGTAATTCTACCGCGCGTAAGACTGCTGCCGTATCAGTGGTAAAAAAAGGTGAGCCAGTACCACCAGCGCAAATAACCACAGAACCCGACTCTAAAGCCTCACGTCCTGCTTGAGCTGCATACTGAGTGGTAATGGAAGCAATACCTTGGGCCGACATTAAGACACAAGGGACGCCCTGCCGAATTAACTCATCGCGCATCGCTAAACCGTTAATCACGGTAGCTAACATACCCATATGGTCGCCTACAGTACGATCCATACCTGCTTGTTGTAAGGCGGCCCCGCGGAAGATATTGCCTCCTCCGAGCACTAAAGCCACCTGCACTCCGCTTTCTTTAATGGCCTTAACTTGTGCGGCCATAGTAGCAAGCACACTAGGCTCGATACCAAATTGAATACTACCACCTAAAGCCTCACCCGAGAGCTTTAAGAGAATACGACGAGAGGATTTCAGTGCGGCGCCCATCAACATGTCCTTTTTGACCAAAGATACCAAAACGTCGCTTTCCTGACCACAAGAAAAAAATCCAAGTAGTGAGGTCACGCGACGTTATCTATACCTACTCTCCCTCAGCGCTACCTAGCGCCAGCCCCTAATGAGGGCCCCCTGCCTAAGCTTGATTTAAGCTAGTTTAAACCTAGCCTCACCTATCCTAACCTACCTGTCCTAACTTATCCTGTCCTAGCTTAAAGCGAGGAGCTTAGAGCTAGGCGCTTAGAGCTAGACACAAACTAGGTCCCGAGCAAGGAGCTTTGCCCTAGTCGCAACACTTGCTACGACTGGAGCTACAGTTGGCTGCAGCTGGAGTCACAGCTGGCTGCGGCTAGTACGACATTAGTCGTGCTATACGCGAGCACAGCCAATAAGGCACGGCTCGGCATCGCATAGCGCGGCTTGGCACAGCATAGCGCGGCTTGGCACAGCATAGCGCGGCTTGGCACAGCATGGCGCGGCTTGGCACAGCATAGCGCGGCTTGGCATCGCATAGCGCGGCTCGGCATCGCATAGCGCGGCTTGGCACAGCATAGCGTGGCTCGGCATCGCATAGCGCGGCTCGGCATGGCGCGGACTTAGTCGCGCCAGCTCTAATCAAGTCCAGGCGCGATACCAAGATAGAGTATCTGATGCAGAAAGCTAAGCTGCGGTAAAAAATTACTTCTTAGCAGCAGCAATCTGAGCCTGCACTTCAGCGGCAAAGTCGTCTTCTTTCTTAGCGATACCCTCACCCACCTCTAAGCGGATGAAAGCCTCAGCCTTAGCGTGGTTCTGCTTTAAGAACTCGCCTACCGAGATCTCTGGGTTCTTCACGAATGGCTGGCCAGTTAAGGAAACCTCACCGGTGAACTTGCGCATACGGCCCTCAACCATCTTCTCGGCAATCTCTTTTGGCTTGCCGGAGTTCATGGCGATCTCGATCTGAATATTGCGCTCCTTCTCCACCACCTCAGCGGACACATCCTCTGGGTTCACGAAGTCTGGCTTGGAAGCGCAGATGTGCATAGCCACATCCTTAGCCACTTCTGGGGTACCGCCATTTAACACAGCGACCACACCGATACGCTTGTTGGAGTGGAGGTATACACCTAAGTTCTCACCAGTCATGCGAGCTAAACGACGGATACCCATGTTCTCACCGACCTTAGCGATTAAGGCAGTTAAAGCCTCAGCAACGGTCTGGGTGTCGTCGTACTTAGCAGCCTTTAAAGCCTCGACGTCGTCGATCTTCTGGGTTAACACGATGTTGGCAACCTTGTCAGCGAAGGTCACAAACTCAGCGTTCTTAGCAGCAAAGTCAGTCTCGGAGTTAACTTCGACTAAAGCGACCTCATTGCCCTCGTGAGCAACAGCGATCACACCTTCAGCTGCAGTACGGGTAGCCTTTTTGGCAGCCTTTAAAGCACCGGACTTGCGCATCTCTTCGATAGCAGCCTCAATGTTGCCATCGGTGGCCACTAAGGCCTTTTTGCAGTCCATCATGCCCGCACCGGTGATATCGCGTAACTCCTTAACTAAGGCAGCGGTTACGTTAGCCATTATTTATTCCTCTACAAATCCGTAAAAGGCAGGATAGTCCTGCCTTATGTACAAATACGATCTTGCCTCAGCTTATAAGTTTATAAGCTTGTAAGGTAGGGAGAGCATCCTAAACTTAGGGCCTGATAAGTTATATCCTTAGCTTAAAGGATGAGGACTTGTGTCCTTAGCTTAGAGGCTTAAGACTTGTATCCTTTGATATACCCAAGCCTCCCTAGAGCATTATCTCGAGGAAGCTCATGCCCCTACCTTATTTTATCCTATAGGCGCTTTCTCGCCTTAATCCACTAACTCTCTAAAATAATCACAGGCTCTCACTTGCTTAATAGCTCTTATATAGATAGCCCTTATCGCGATAGCTCTAACAATAGCGCTTAGCGCGTTAGCTCTTATCTCTCTATCTTAAGCTGAATGCTTAAGGCATTCTGCTTAAGACATCCTGCTTAAGGAATACAGCTTAAGGCATCTTGCTTAAGAAGCCTGGTTAAGGAATCCTCTATTCCCAAGCTAAACTCTATCTTATAAAGATAAGGTAAATGCCTCATAGGTCTACTAGCTACACTAGTTCTACTAGCTCTACTAGGCCTACATAGCTTTCTTAAGTAAGATACGGTGCTCTGGTTAATGATGAGATTAAGGCTATGGTTACGAGATTATGTCTTTTCTCTACGTCTTTTTTGCTTTTATCTGGCTAGGCTCTAGCCAAGCTAGGCATAATCAGGCACTACCACATATAGTAGCAGCGTGACGCTAGAGTTTGCGACTTTAGAGTTTTATGTTAGGACAGGCACAACTACTCTGATAGTAAGCGGTGCTCAGTGGAACTGAGGACAAGAACAAGGGCTAGACCAGCTACGGCTTTAGAGCTCAGGAAAACTAGCTTAACTTACATGTAAGCTAGCTAACTTGCGCATGAGTGCGCCATTGCATGCTTGCGCGCCAAAGCAGGAGCTTAAGCTATGAAACTTAAGCTCTACCCCAAGCTCTTAAGCTTATACTTGTGCGCTCACTATCTGGAGCGCAAACGCTTAAGCTTATACTTCTGCGCTTAAGCCTGTGGCTGGAGTTTGTTAGCCTCTTGTTCTAAGATAAAAAGATTTGCGCGTCGCGCGGGCTTAATTAAGCCTGTGGAGCAGCCTCTGGGGCAGCCTCGGCCTCAGCTGGAGCAGCCTCTTCAGCGGTAGCCTCAGCCTCAACTGGTTGCTCAGCCTCAACGCGGGATAACTCAGCACGAGCAGCGTTGATAGCCTCAACTACGCCCTTTAAGTAGAGCTCGATAGCACGGATAGCGTCATCGTTACCTGGGATAACGTGCTGCACGCCATCTGGAGAAGAGTTGGTATCAACCACAGCTACCACTGGAATGCCTAAGTTGTTGGCTTCCTTGATAGCAATGTGCTCAACCTCAGCGTCGATCACAAAAAGGGCATCAGGTAAACCACCCATGTCCTTGATACCGCCTAAGGAACGGTTGAGCTTCTCTAACTCGCGGGTGCGTAAGAGGGCTTCTTTCTTGGTGAGCTTGTCAAAAGTGCCGTCAGCAGCCTGGATCTCAAGCTCCTTTAAACGCTTGATGGACTGACGCACGGTCTTCCAGTTGGTGAGCATACCACCTAACCAGCGGTGGTCAACGTAGAACTGCTCGCAAGCTTGAGCAGCTGGGCCGATCTTGTCAGCAGCAGCACGCTTGGTGCCAACAAAGAGGATCTTGCCCTTGTGAGCCACGGTCGAGCTTAAGAAGTTTAAAGCGTCCTCGTAGCACTGCACAGTCTTTTCGAGGTTAACGATATGCACGCCGTTACGAGCACCGAAGATGAATGGCTTCATCTTAGGGTTCCAGTAGCGGGTCTGGTGACCGAAGTGCACACCAGCCTGTAACATATCGCGCATCGAAATAGTAGACATGGAAAATTCCTTTAGAAAATTGCTTGGGTTATGCCTCCACTGCTCCACTCATCAAACTTAACTCTCTTAAGTACAAACTCACCATTAAGCTCGAGCAAAAGCTCAAGTTGTTAGCTCAAGCTAGAGCTAAAGCTTTGCCCTAGCGCAAGCTAGAGCTTAAACCTTTAGTTAGCTCAAGCTACCGCTTTGACCTTGCAGCCAAACTGCGGCTAACTTCATGAGAGGGCTAAGCACCCTGAATTGTGTTACTAAGCAGTGTGTGTTTTTTAAGCAAAAATGACAACACTAAGTCACTACCTGCAAAGGAGCCAGGCATAAAGCTTGAGCCAATCTTAGCTACACTGAGCTAAAGATCAGCAAATCTCTACCTTATTCCCTGCTCTTGATTATTAAAGAGCCTAGGCATGACAAAATTCACGCTATTCTAGCATAGCGCCTTAAAAATTTATTTCTGCTTCTCAATTTTTTTCGTATTTTCTGCCCAAGTTAAGGCAGCAAGCGCCTCCCCAGCGCTTCGCATTGCATCACAGCGCTTTGCAGCGCTTTGCAACACCTCACAGTACTTAACAGCACTTCACAACACCTCACAGTACTTCACAGCGTTTTACAGTACTTCGCAATGCCTCAAAGTACATTACAGCGCTTCACCGTACTTCGTAGTACTTGATATCCCTTTACTGTACTTGAGAGTCCTTTACTGTACTTGAGCGACAAACTATGGCTAGCTTATATAAAACCCTAACTCAGCAGATAAGAAAAGCTTAGGCGGCTGCTAAGATTAGGCGGCAGCTAAGCTTGCTAAGCTTAGGTGGCAAGCAAAGCTCATAAAACTCAAGAGATAATGGGAATTACTGCAAAGTAAGAGCGTCAGCTGGAGGATGCAGCTATAAGATACAGCTACAAGAAGCTGCTACAAGTCTATGGTCTTAGACCTGGGAACTAGAGCCAGGGCTTACCTTTCCTACTACTTAAACCCACATTGGCACGAGTTTTTAGAGATTGCATTATCCAGTCATGAGATAAGCTTAGTGGTGGACTTAGCAACCTTTGCATATTTAATAAGTAAACTCAATTATTACGAAAAAATAGCTAAGCGTTGCGTAATCTGCCTAGCTTCCTAAAACCTTGCCTAGCTATTTCTCTAGACTTAGCTCAGGAAAGTAACAAAATATAAGAGAAGTCGTACCAATGTAGGTTAAATAATAAATCCCCATTGAGGCCAAGCCCAGGTAAAGCCCTAGACAGGGCTCTAGGCAAAGCTCTAGACAAAGCTCTAGACAAGACTCTTGGCAAGAGAGGGCTTTACTCTTTGATTAGCTTAGGCAAAGTGTTAAAATAAGTGCCATAACTAGGTTCTAGTCATTAAGCATAGCGCTTTGCGCCTAAGAATATTAAGTTACAGTGATAGGCTCATTAAGAGCCTCACGAGCAAGGATAACTCTTTGGCGTTCTCTCCGTAGAGAACATTGCTTAAAGATAGCTCTTGTAAGTTAGAGAGCTTCCTTACTATATCTAAGTCGCTTACTTGGTATTCACACTGTAGTCACTAAGCGCTGTAATAGGTTGATACTCATCGTCTTTTCTCCCTGCCATAGTACTGTAAGCTTTCATGCTATTTACTCTTTTTAGCCTTGCTAAAGCCTAAGAGCATGATTCTATTTCCCCAGCTTACACCTTCGCTTATATGACACCAGTAACTTAGCCTAGAGATGGCAGGCTCTATATGCTCTCCTCGTGCCTCTTGATGATGCTCTCTTAGAATATCTTGATGATGCTCTCTCGGAGAGTCGTAATGATGCTCTCTCAGAGTGTATTGATGATGCTCTAGCCCAGCCCTCTTCAGATACTCTACCCATGCTCTGCAAATAATTGCGTAAAGTATTCTCAGCTCCTCCACTAAGGACTCTTGAGATACTTTAGCCATGACGCGGCGATGCCTTAACAAATGCCGTGGCAATGCAAAGCTTCTACTCGGGAGTAACAAAGTCTGATTAAAGGCACCAGTGCTTGCACAGGCATGGCTTCACACGTACTTTTGTTCAATAGAGAGTATGTGCTCAATAGAGAGTAAAGGCATGTCCAAGCGTAACTCCAGCGCAAAGCCCAAACTAGGGACTCAAGCAGGAAACCCAAGCTCTGAGCTCAAGCACGCAAGTCAAGCGGGCGCCGGATGCTTGGCGGGGGCCGCTTGGCACATGCATCTTGGCGGGTGTAACTTGGAGGATGTCGCTTGGAATGTACAGCTTGCTGCGTATAGCTTGCTGCGCTAAGCACCGCCTATAGTCCTATCCATCTTTAGAGCGCTCAGTTAACTGTTTAATGATTAAGTATTAACGATTTAACCTGAGTGCTTCTCCTAGTCTAGCTCTACTACTTTTGTTAACCATGATTAACCATAGTAAAGCTAAGGCTTAACCTCCATTAGTTAAACCCAGCCGCGAGAAAAATCTCAAGTAAGAATAAGAGAAAAGTCTCAGGTACAGACGAGATATAAATCTCAGATAAGGACGAGAGAAAGGTCTCAGATAAGGACGAGATATAAGTCTTAGGGTAGCCCGAGGTCAAGCTTGCTAAGCTTAAGCTTTTGCCAAGCGCAAGCTTTTGCCACGCACAGGCTTTTGCCAAACTAAAGCTTATGACCAGGAGCTTATGACCAGGCGCCTATGCCCATAAGATAAGTTCCTTAAGCTAAACACAGGGTATGCGGAGCATCATCTTATCTGCCGCCCTTCCCGAGGCTTATGCTTTAGCCGTACTAGTGGAGCTATCTCTAAATTAGCCAAGTGCAAAGAAAAGCTTGCATTGCCGCAAGATTGGCGCACAGCATTGCAGCAAGACTTGCCCTTATGCCATGCAACTGCAGCGCTATATGTCGGGTAAGTCAAACATTACGGCTTGCAGAGCAAGGACTGCCCTACAAGTTGTGGGCTTGCCTTTCAAGGACTTGCCCTACAAGTTGTGGACTTGGTCATGAGGCCTGCTTTTAGGATCACGCCCATGCTTACCCCAAGTGTGGGGGCTAGCTCTGCGTGAGTGCAAACTGTAGGTGCATTTATCTTGACTTGCTTTGGCCAGGATGAGCCTAGCTTAGCTAGGTTTAGTGTTTTCAATAGTAATAGAGCTGATGCGTGAGAAGCATCGATAAGATTGCTATGACTATTGAAACAAACGATACTGTCGCCCCAGCAGCTGCGCTTGGCCATACTAAGCTAGGCTGTCAGGCTACCCTATTTGAGCCAAACCAAACCCAGGCTATTACTAAATCAAGCGATGTCCATGCTGCTAAGCATCACTTTGCTTTAACCTTAAGTGAGGGGGTGCTTGTCTCCAAGCCTAATCAAAGCCAAGTAGAAGCCATCATTGCGCAAACTCTCGCCTCTCTAGCAGCAAAACGTGGCGTGGATGCGCAAGCAGGTAAGCAAGCAGATAGGCAAGATACCGCAGCTCCCGCTGTGTCCTGCGTCTTAAAGGCAGAGCGCCCTATCTTTAGCCATATTAGCGCCGAGAAAGCCACACAATATGGTAATGCTGGTTTCCTCATGATTGCGGGGGTAAATCAAGAATTAGCCTTAGCTCTGGCCCAGGCCGTAGCCGCTTCTTTTAAGGTAGTAGAGCTCTATGAAAAGCATGAATGCTGTCCTTACTGCCAAAGCACTGGTGACGCTATTATTAAGCTAGAGCCAGTAACCATGAACCTAGAGCCTGGAGCTACCACCAATCTTAATATCCGCATTAAGGAAGAGCCAGCTCTCTGTACTAAATGCGGCTTAGGCTTTAACTACTCGGGTCACTCCCAAGACATGGTTGATGCGTTAAACTCCAGCGATGAAGTCACCAGCTTCAATAGTCCCGCGCAACAAAATAGCCAAGGTATGGCTACCTTTGCCACCTGTCTCGACACCGTCTCCCGCTATGTTCAGTCTAAAGATAGCTTTATCGTAGAGGTAGGCAGCTATGATGGCTACTTTATTAAAAAGCTCCAAGAGCGTGGTTACACTAATATCTTAGGCTTTGAGCCTGGCAATCGCTTTGACCCATCCCTGCCTATTAACAAGAACTACTTTGACCTTACTCACGCCGAAAGTCAGATCGGTAAATCTCAGGTCGATTTACTGGTATCAGTTAATACCATTGAGAGCATCTTCCATATAGGTAGCTTTATGTCTGCCGTTAACTATGCCCTCAAAGATAATGGGCTTGCGCTGTTCCAAGTACCTAACCCTATTTTCATTAGCAACTTCCAAGTATTCCGTATGCCGGTAGCTTTCCTTGAGCGCCTCTGCCATGACCATAACATGGTGATCGAGGAAGTTATTCCCGCCCAAAAGCCTTATGCGCTTAACCTCTTTACGGCTATTGTGGCCCGCAAATTGGCAGACAGTGAAGTCCAAGCATTAGCGCAAACTGGCAAAGCCCTGCCATCAATCTTTGCCTCTGAGGAAGAGCGTCAGGCTAATATCAAAGAGGTGCTTATATATGGGGCACGCCGTACCTTTAGCCCAACAAGACTCAAGGACTTAGCTAAGCAAATTCAAGTCTGTGAGCAAAGCAAGAGCAAAGTGGTAGTCTATGGCTCTGGTATTACCACCAACAAAATCTTAGCGGGACTTACGGAGCTTGGCTATGGCTTTGATTACAGCAAGTGGACTTTTGTCGACTCTAACCCTACCAAAGAGGGCTTTACTATTTATGCCCCAGAGGGCCAAGAGCTCAAACTCCACTATGCAGGAACCAAGCTTCAAGACCAACAGGTGGGCTTAGTGATTTTTGCGGTACAAAGTAAGTCTTTCTTAAGTGAGATGCAGAGCTTTTTAAGCAAGATTAACTGCCAGTACACTGACTCGTTCTACCACAACGTATTAGAAGACTGAGGCACCTAAGATGGCGCTAATGCTGGAGCTAGAGCAAACTCATCTCAGATGGCGCTAATGCTGGAACCAATGCTGGAGCCAGAGCGAACGCATATCAGATAGCGCTAACGCTGGAGCCAGAGCAAGTATTTGCCCCTGTGAGCAGGCACCTACATTGGCACTACTTCTCTTGTGTTTTGCTACTTTCTTTAGCTAGCCCTAGAGAAATAGCTTAGTAAGGTCTTATGAAGCTAGGCAGACTACGCAAAGCTTAGCCATTATTTCGTAAGCATTGAGTTCACTTCTCATGAAACACAAAAAATAAATTAGTAGTTACTGCGAATCTTGCTACTCATCTGGAGCTGAATCTTGCTACTGCTTCGTTCCTTGCTACCTGGCTGGACTCGTAAATTGCACAAAACCTTTTTCCA
>Cebus_capucinus_imitator_PRJNA485217_SSR093__coassemble_755_pt1 | contig 10606 bp, 3 predicted proteins | sample Cebus_capucinus_imitator_PRJNA485217_SSR093__metabat2_low_PE_002 | metagenome-assembled genome bin Cebus_capucinus_imitator_PRJNA485217_SSR093 | reverse complement strand
GCACGTCCCTATACGCTAGGTGTATGCACGCACCTATATGCTAGGCGTCCGCACGCCCCTATACGCTAGGTGTATGCACGCACCTATATGCTAGGCGTCCGCACGTCCCTATACGCTAGGTGTATGCACGCACCTATATGCTAGGCGTCCGCACGCCCTCGTAGCAACAAGGATGTGAACACATCTGGATCCGGACGTGAGCACAACTTGACTCAGACGTGAGCACAACTTGACTCAGACGTGAGCACATAAGAGGACCAACGCTATCAGCGCACGCCGCACTCAGCCCAAGCTTAGCTTTAACCACTACAGCGGAATGAGGCGCATGGGGTAACCATGCGTAGCCATATCCGTCGTTGTATTTCATCAGTAAAAGAGTGCTCTTAATGAGGCTCTAGTCCTCATGAAGACAAAGTCCTGACACTCCAAGTACCGCAAAGCACCTTACACCTTAGGCAAGGCGCCTGAGGCCCCCCTATGGCAAAATACCTGAGGCATCGGCAGTACCTAGCTCCAACCTCTCTCCTGACACCATAAAAAATAACTAAAGATGCGCTGCTGTGCCCAAGTAGCAAACTTTAGCCTGGACATCCCGGCATCTTGCGTCAAAAATCATCAAGCCGCCAACCAAAACCCAACCAGCCCCACACTTAACTCATAGCGTGGCCCTGCACTTCACTAATAGCGTAGCCCCACGCTTTACTCATAGCGTGGTTTAGTCCTTCTCTCTAAGAAAAGCTTCTCTTAGAAAAACTAAGCAAAATGCTCTGAGATGAGCCTATCGAGCTCCCCCTCTTACCCGTGTCGCTTCAGCCTCGTTACATCATAGGTTAAGCTACCTGCCAAAGGGTCTTGGCAATATGGGATTAGGGGAATTTAGTTTGATGGCAAAGAAACCTTATTATAAACAGCTCTACGCCCTAAAAGGTTAGTCTTAACTAACCTCATGGTGCTTCTTAGACTTGAGGAAATGGCTTAAGTTCAAACAGCATGAGATGAGCCACTGCTGCAAGCTCACTAGTAGGCAACAGGATGGCGCCTCATAAAGCCACAAAAGAGGGCATGCAGCTAAGCACACCAAAAGAAGGGGCCGACACCTCATAAAGCCACAGCAGCGGCCTTAGCCCTAAGCAAAACCCAAGAGTGAGGCAACACAACCAAACCGCCAAGCAGGCTTATACCTAAGCCAAACGCAAGATGGTGTAGCCGCCTGCGCTAGCTGAAAAGCGCGTTAGGCCTGGCAGGCAGCAGCGCTTCCTTTAGGGAAGCAGAACTACCTTTAAGAAAGCAGAACTGCCTTTAGGCCAGCATTTTGTATACGATATAAGCTACCACTAAAGCCACACAGGCCCAGCCAATATAATCGATATAACGGCGTAAGGCCTCTTCCATCTTAGCCCCACCAAATTTGATAATGCCCGCCACCAAAAAGAAGCGTAAGCCACGCCCAATTAAGGACACTAAGACAAAGCTCACAATAGAAAGCATGCCGGTACTACCGGTGTTAGCCATACTTTCAGCAGCGACCACCCCGGTAGTAATAGCAATAACCTTATAAGGTACCGGAGTAAAGGCACCGATAAAGATCATTAAGACGCCATACTGTAAGGTAAACCAATCACGCACCGTTTGCATGGAGTCCTCATAGTTAAGCCATTTAATGAGGTCAGCAATGTAAGGGTCGTAGATAAAGTAGCCTAAATAGTAACCACAGACCGCACCTAAAACTGAAGTAATGACGGTAACAGTAGCATAGAAAAAGGAGCGCTGCGGCCGGGCCAAGCACATAGGAGCGAGCATCACATCAGGCGGGATTGGCCAAAAGATTGACTCGATAAAGCTGTTGATAGCTAGGAATAAGGTGGCCTTAGGGTGCTTAGCCAGTTTGATACATACCTCGTAGCAGTACGAGAAAATGTTTAATTTCATAAATCAACCGCAGGTTGCTACTGCAAGCAAAAAATAAAAGCTAAAGAAAAAGAATAAAAGCTACAGAATAAAAGGATAGCTCCAAAGAAAAGCTCAGGGACAACCATCAGGAAAGCAAGAGAAAAAAGCCAGCCCCACCAACCCGGCATGCCAACCAGGCGTGCCACCGGCCCGGGCCAAGGGTTGTAGCGCTAGATTATGCTTTTCTGTTGCGGTTTTCTGTTATGAGTTACTATGGCAAGATCCTACCTCTAGTAAGCTCCTACCTCTAACGAGATCCTACCTATGGCTGGATCCTTCCTTTGGCTAGCTCCTGCCTCTGACGAGATCCTATCTCTGGAGTTCCTAGCTTAGGGCAGATAGCTGCTTCTTTAGGAATGTTGCAAGTGAACTGGGGCCATTCCTCTTTAATTGGCTTAGTCTGTTCCAACCTTTTAAGGCGGACTCAGCATAGAGGATAAATCTCCAAAAGCAAATAACTAGAGATGATAAAAAAGCTACAGCACCACCCTAGCCTTATTTATCATAAGCAAGAGATATTAGCTTTAGATTAGCCTACTGCCGTTAAGCCAGCGCTATCTCCATAAAACTGTATTGTTGGGGCAAAGCTATACCATTAACCTACTGCCGTTAAGACACAGCAATCTCTCTCTACTTTTGAGGGAAGCCCATCATAACGTAAAAAGACTAGTGGAGTTAGCGCTAAATTAACGCCACGAAAGGAGAGAAGAGGGAAGACAAGCGCGCCCCAGCACTATTACTAAGCAAGAATTGCGAGCAAGCATGCCCCAGCTAACTTAGTAAGCTTAGTAAGCTAGGACAGTTGAGCGGGCCTCACTGGCTTGACGAGTTTCATTTGTTTAGCGAGATTCACTTGTTTAGCGAGATTCAATTATTTCGCGAGTTTAACTGGCTTCGCAAGATTGGTTGGCCCTGCTCTTGAGGCTTGGCATGCGTTGGGGCTAGCTAGGCTCATCAACTTAGAGCGATTCTAAGAGTACTACTGCCTCGCAAGCAATGCCTTCTTTGCGTCCGACAAAACCTAATTTCTCGGTAGTGGTGGCCTTAACACTAACCGCCCCAATGTCGCACTTAGTATCGGCAGCAATATTCTCACGCATGGCTAAGACATGAGGAGCAATCTTAGGTTGCTGCGCTAAGATAGTGATATCGAGGTTAATGAGACGATAGCCCTCGTCCGTCATGCGCTTAACCACATCACGCAGTAAGATACGGCTATCGATACCCTTAAACTTATCATCATTATCAGGGTAGAACTTGCCAATATCGCCTAAAGCCAGGGCTCCTAAAATGGCATCACAGAGCGCATGGAGCACCACATCACCATCGGAGTGGGCAATAAGTCTCATCTCATAAGGAACAGCTACACCCCCTAAGATACAAGGGCCATCCCCCCCAAAACGATGGACATCAAAACCGTGACCAATGCGCATATAGCCTCCTCAACCCCCAAAACCAGCCACTACAAACTACGACCAACTAAGACAAACTACGACAAAACATGAAAACCAGGGTAAACCACCAGAAACTGCTAACAAGTCCCGCTACCAAGAACTGCTACCAGAGGCTGCAAGAAAGGCCTGTTCCCAAGGGCTGCTAGCAAGGACTGCTAGCAGGGCCAGCTTGCAAGTAACCACTGTTCTGCTTGCATCAGCCTAAGCTCACGCCACTATCCCCACCACCTTAGCTTTGCTAAGCCTTTAGCTATGCTAAGTTTTTAGCTGAGCTAATCCTTTAGCTTTGCTAAGCACAGGCACCTGAGAAGATGCGTCAAGTCTATCTAACTTTACTAAGAAAGATTCCCGCCAACTAGGATCACTATTACCAAGGAGCTTACCGCACTTACTTAGCTGACACTACATTATCCCAATCTTATCCAGCCTAGCCTAGCGCACTTGCCTTGCTCTCAACAAGTCAGGCTAAGAGGTAGCTAGTATTGCTATAGCCGCTAGCATTGCCAGGATTGCTATGGTTGCAAGATTAGCTAGCATTGCCAGGGTTTCTATGGTTAGCTAGTGTCTTGCTATGGCATTAGCAGCATTGCACCTCTCGCCTGAGCCTAATCTCGGGCGAGCTACAGCGTGTTGCTACCTTAGTAAGGGCAGAATTGCCCCAGGGTGACAGCTACTTGGCGTGGTTTTTACCTTTAGCTTTAGAACTAGCTATAGCCTTGTCCGTGGCCTTGTCCTTACTATTAGCCTTGCCCTTTTCCTTAGTGACAGCTGCGCTCGTCTCTTTAGTTTTAGTCTCTTGATAAGCTAAGGCCGTGTTTTTAGCTATAGCTTGAGCATGGGGCGATGCTGCTGTTAGCTCAGAGCCATGAGCTCGAGCAGAAGCGGGGGCGTGGCGCTTTATTTTATCCTTAGCTTTGGTTTGGGCCGCAGCTTGCGCTGTCGCTGTAGCATGAGCTTTAGCTGGAGCACGAGCTTGAGCTTGAATTGTAGCTTGCGGAGACTGCGGCGCCGTGGCATGCGAGAGCCCTTGGTCATGCTGGAGCTGTGACTTATGCAGCTTTGGCTCATGCTGGTGCTGATACTGCATCTCTTTAAGATGTCTTTGTCCCTGCAATACTGAGGCTAAATGCTTAGCCGCAATAGTCTCACTCTCACTAGTATAGCTAGCCTGAGTGTTAGCATCTTCTAGATTGACAGCCGCTGCGACGGCAGGAGCATCTCCGCTTGCTCCTGTATTAGCAGCATCACCCGTACGCGGCGCCAGCGAGTCCGCTTGCTCGCTCTCAGCATCATCGTGATGATGCAGGAAAAAGTTAATTTCTTCCTCCGTGAGCAGATTAGGTCGATAAGGCTGTTTGCTATTTGCTAAAGATGCGCCAGATAACTTAGAGGTCCCGACTTTACGACTAGTACTCCCTCTCTTACCTTTAGCATTCTTAGCTAGGGCGGTGCGCAATTGCGCCGCAGCTTCCGGGAGACTATCACTTACACTAATCTCACTATCAGTTGCCGTAAGTTCCACCGGCTCCGGGGCAACCGGAGTCATCGAGTCCTCATCTAACTCCTCCGGAGTATCAGAGTAGCCATAATTACCATGTAAAACGGCTTCTAACTCTTCTTCAGTGAGCGAAAAAGGATTATTAGCAGCCGAGATTGCTTCACTTGGCACCTGGTTCAGCGTCGGACTAAAGGAGCTCGTGCTCTTTTCGCCGCTTCCAGCATTGCCTTTAGCCATCGCACGTAAAGTACTAATCACATTAGCTAACAGCTCTTTAACTTCAGTGATGTCCGCACCAGTACTATTAGATGCAGTAGTATTAGAAGCAGTATTAGAAGCAGTGCACTCAGCTCCCGTAGTATGGGTAGCAGTGCCGTCCGCACTAGCTGGGGCTGTGAAGGACGCACTAGCTGGAGCTGTGAAGGACGCACTAGCTGGGTCTTGCTTTGACGCTGCTGTCAGCATATTCGGCTGATTGTTTAAGATAAACATCATGAGCCTGAGCAAAGCGGTAAAAGCATCGCTGGCATTATGCTCCGTACTCGAAAAATGATTACGAGCATAGAATTCCTGGGCTATTTCACAGAAAGAGATAGCCACATCGGCAAACTCAGCATTTAAGAGCGCCACCCCATCTGGCGATGCGGTCGTCCCATCCTGAGGGACAGTAGTTAGCGCAACTGAGGACGCCGCTGGAGCAGCTGCAGGCACCGCTGGCGCGTGCGCCGACACGGTTGACGCATGTGCAGACACAGTTGACGCAGTAGACTCTTGCGCCGCTTGTACCACCGCTGCGGCACCTTGAGCCGCCGCATTTTCTACTGCTTGCGCCCAGGCCTCACTACTAGACACGGTAGTACTTGCCGGGGAAGTAGCACTAGCAGATAAGATAGGGCTATCTCCTCCCACCGTTTGCTTAGTCGCGCTTGCCGTAGCTGGGGCGGTGCTTTCCTCAGCCCCTACCACTGCTGCCGGCTCGTTAGTGCTTGACACTAGCGAGTCGTTGGCACTTGACTCTGCTTGCTCGTCAGCGCTTACCTCTACCGACTCATCGGCACTTAACTCTGCTTGCTCGTCAGCGTTTGCCTCTACCGACTCATCAGCACTTGCTAAAGTGCTTTCCTTTACTGGAGAGCTCTCCTGTAAGAGCATCTCCGCCTCTTTAAGCAGCGCTTTTGCAGTAAACCAATCGCTAGGTTCAGTCAGCTTAAAATTAAAGGAAGAACCTGGGACTAATAAGACCTTACCCCCACAGGCCTCAATAGCGGAGGCCTCATCTGTAATAGTAAGGCCTTGTTCCTTAGTAAAGTCGAGAGCCGCACATAAAACCTGCGTCGCAAATAATTGAGGCGTTTGCGCTCTTGACATGGTCGAGCGGTCTAAAGTACCTTGCGCTTCTTGGCATTTAAGTTGAGCCAAAAACTCAAGCTCCAGAGTACCTTGTAATTGCGGCGACAGCAGCGGACAAGGCGGCAAATCAGGCAGCTTAAATGCAGTTACAGGGGTTACTTCTGGCTTTTTACTCCACGGCACCTGGCTCACTTGAGCATGGCGCGCCTTACCTGTCTTAATGGCATTAGCTTTACCTGCCTTAGGGGCATTAGCCTTACTATCATTAGCGCCACCACTTTGCTGTTTATGACGCTTAGCTTTAGTTGTGCTCGTGCTATCGGCGGGGCTAGACTGTACCGCTGGGCTAAGGCCACCAAGCTCGAGGCGCGAGAGCTCCTGCACGTTTTCCGCTTCATATAAGAGCTCTTGCCACTTGCTGAGAGCCTCGGGCGCTAAAGCAGGCACTTTTTGGCTTTGCTTCACCGTATCAGCCATAGGGGCCACTAAAATACCGCCACTCATATCAGCAGCAGAGCGTCCTAAAGCCACACTGTATAAGAGATTATCGAGGTCACGCAAACTCAAAAGAGGACGGGCCGCATCATGGACTAAGACATAAGGAGTAGTTACCTTGGTTAAGCCCGCGCGGACGCTAGAGGCGCGATCGGCTCCCCCTATGACGGTGATTACTCGCGGCTCATTAACGAGACTAGTTTGCGCAAAATAGCTGTCTTCAGGAGAGAGAGCTAAAATCACATGATTGATAAAAGGTGAGGATAGGAGTTTATAGACCGTATGCTCTAAGACACAGCTCTCTTCATCCAGACCTAAATATTGTTTTGGTACCTTAGCCCCCATGCGCGAGCCAATACCCGCCGCTGGCACCACCACATCAAGACAATGACCCGGGACAACCGCTGGGATAAAACCATCTGGCACTTGATGTAAGCTTAAGGCAAACTCATAGGCCTCAGGCTCGCCATAGTCATCTAAGCTTTGCTCCAAAGCAGTGGTCGTAAGTTCCTCTTCTAGTTTCGACTTAGCTCCCATGCCGCGCGCACGAGCGAGAACTCCTCCTGACTCTCCCCCTAGATTCACGCCATCCGCAGCAACCACCGTATCAACACCCACATCACCAAGAGCGTGAGCTTCATTGTGAGCCGCCTGCTGAGCCGCATGGTGGGCCGCCTGCTGAGCAGCTTTGATTGCATCCTGCTGAGCTGCCGGGGCTGCCGTATTTAAATGAGGATTAAAGACCGGACGCTCAATCTTTTGCCACGGGAATACATCTTCATAAGACTTACCATGCTCCCGCATATACATCTCAGCGATGTCGCCAGTTAAGCTATGATGATAGTGATAGAGCGCCGACAGCGTGGTAAAGCCAGATAGTGCTGGGTCTATGGCTTGATTTAGTGCCGCTCTAGAGTCTGCGCTATCTTTGCTTGCGCTTGGTGCACGCTCTTCTGTGGCACTAAGCGATGCTGCCATATCATCCTGAGGCGATTCAGGGTGAGGCGGAAAATCGCAATCTTGTTTCCACTCGTTCTTAAGCTTAGGCTCTGGCGGAGGATAAGCGTGACGATGCAGGGTAAATTCAAGACTATAGAACTGTTGCACCAGTTCTTGGGCAACGGGACTTAAAGTAGTGTAGCCAGGACGTCTAAAATCGTTTACCAGCGCGCGCAGGGTTTGCTCCTGCGGATCAATTTCCTGCTGAAAAGCAGCACGTAAAGATGCCGCATTAAGCTCCCCAGCATCAACCGAGAGATTATCGCCAGCGCTATTGCATTGACTAATCACGCCATCTTCGATACAGGTCACCGCGGGCTCATAATAATGATCTTCTCCCTCCTCTTGATTAGCATGAGAGGTCGTAGCTTGTGAAGAAGTTTGGGCCACTTTCGCTAAGGCAAAAGCCCAAGGCCAATGCTCATAAGCGCTAGTCTGCGCCCATTGCTCCGCGGGCATGGACTGCATTAGTTCGTCGAGTTTGGCTTTAATATCTGAAGAATAGGTATAGATCGAGAGAATACCCGGCTTAATAAAAGAGTTAAGCGTGTTAAGACTAATAAAATGGCTTAGCGCCGCCGCAAGCAAGTCCGCCTGGGGATTATCATCTTGAACAAGTAGCTCATTAATCTTTTTTTTCTGCTCACTAAGCTCGGGCTTTGTCTCTGCTTTTTGCAAAGGCGAGGGTAAATCTCTCTTTTGCCATTGCTCTAAAGCACGCTCTAAAGCTACACCTTTAGCATAATCATAATGGTGCTCGCATAAGAGTCTTAGAAGATTAGGTAAAGTAGCAATATGAGGTATATAGGGCTCATTGAGGCGCTTGAGGCTAAATTGAAATTTGCCATATTCAACTTGAGTTTCCATGAGGATTTCCCCATCTTGACTCACCACCCTTTTGAGGTAAATTGAGGAGCCATCCCCTAAAATTTGCTTGCTTTCAATGTACATCCTCGAACTCCCCTCAGTCTGAGCTTGCCTCTCTCACTAATACCCTAGTAATCAAGTAACAAAGAAATTAAGTAATCTTATTGCCTTATACTGCTCATGCGCCTTAGCGCTATGCTGCTCTGAGCGGACGCCACTCTAGGCGTGCTCTCTCCTGCCCTTCTGACTTTATAGAGACACTATAGCAAGCCCCCTGTACTCCCTTGCGCCAACAAAACTGTACCATCAATATTGAGCCAGCAAAACTACCCCCGCAAAACAGCCCTCGCAACCTTGCCCCAGTATCACTGCCCCATGGCATTCCTGTGGCCTGTCAACTCCGCGTCTGCTTCATCCCGCGGCCTTCTCACCACTCATTATTATCTTGTGCCTAGTCTTATGACTAAGCAATCTGGCATTTTGTTCTTAGCTATGCTCACTTTTATAAGCTTAATCTGCCCGACACTATGCTCCCCATTGCTAAAACCACGACTCTGCTCGTAACGCCCTTCTTTCCACCCCTGCACTTCTTTCCACCCCAGCACTTCTTGCTGCCACCACTAAGCTTTACACAAAAACCGCAGCTTTGCGCTTTTGCGCTAAAACCGCTGCTTTTCGCTAAACCACGTCCCAGCGCCGGCCTGCTTTAGTGCTCTTTCCTTATATCATCTTGATAACATCAGGCAAATGAGATGCTCAATGAGATGCTCCAAGAGAGATAGCTGTATCAATCAATGAGGCTCTTTGGTCGGAGCATAAGCTGGGATACGGGCAATCTCTGGGGCTCGTACTTGGTAAAAACTATCATAACTTTTTCGCAGATTAGCTCTCTATATTAGCGTATAAACAGAGGCCGCAATTCCCTCGTTCTCGGCACTGACGCTTACACAGGCTAAACGGTGGAAACTGCTACAAACTAACCCCGGCAACAACATAGCTAGTGCCAGCAAGTGCTAGAAGCAAGCTCAGCCATGTATCAATATTCTGACAAAAGGATCTTGGGTTTACCTCAGAGGCGAAAATTACGCCAAAGTACTTCAGATTATGCCAAGCTGCGTCAGACTACGTCTCACTGCGTTAGGGAAGTAAAGATAGCAATGATAACGGCGCTAGCGTCCTACGCCTTGAGATAATCATGCCATTTACTTGGCGCATTGCTGCGACACTAGGGCCCTAGGCCCTATGACAGAGCTCGGGCTATGACTTTAACGCTACGGCTACCCTTGCTCAAACCAGGGGCAGGCCTGAGCCCAAGATAGAGGCACTAGATAGGGGATGAGCGCCGGTGCTAGGCTTAGGTGTTAAGCTTTGCTCAATTTAAGGGAGCATTTTCTCTGCAACATAGCAAAACAAGAAGTAAATCTATGACAGCAGCGCCTATGCCGTTATATTATAGTTAGGTCGTAAGGAGTAACCATAAGGTGCCGCGAACGCTATAACACGAGCTGAAACCAGGCTTGAAAAGAGCTTAGTCAGAGTCAAAACTTAAGCAAGCTCTTTATCGGAGCTGAGGCAAAGACTAAACAAGAGATTTGAGGCTCTTTGTAAGCTCTTGGTGAGAGCTTTAGTAGAGCTACAGCCTATGCTAAGTAAGCTTTTATCTTTAATTAAGTTACAGCCTATAAAGCAGCGACACTAACCCTCCTCCTTAGCTATCAGGTCAGTTTTATCGCGGGATACTCCCGCCTTTTACTTGAGGACAAAGCTTTGAGCCTATACGCTTAGCCTTAAAAGCTACTCTTAACATTAGCTAGGAGAGGCGCTCTGGTTTAGCCTGACCTATCTTAGTCTAGATCATCAAGGTCTATCTCGGTCTAAGAGATGCAGAATTACTCTTAAGCTAGTACTTAAAGGCCAAACCTCTTCGCGTAAAGCCAAGCGGCTTTTAGTCGCGGAGGATGAGCTTGGCGGCTTTTAGTCGCGGAGGATGAGC
>Cebus_capucinus_imitator_PRJNA485217_SSR093__coassemble_752_pt1 | contig 10626 bp, 4 predicted proteins | sample Cebus_capucinus_imitator_PRJNA485217_SSR093__metabat2_low_PE_002 | metagenome-assembled genome bin Cebus_capucinus_imitator_PRJNA485217_SSR093 | reverse complement strand
TTATCGGCCTCGATTTGCGCCTTGGTACGACGAGTACGCTTTGGCTTTACTTCAGTCTCAGCTTCTGCAGTTTCTGCCGCCACTTCATCAGATGCAGCTGCTTTAGCAGCTTCTTCCGCAGCCTTATCGGCCTCGATTTGCGCCTTGGTACGACGAGTACGCTTTGGCTTTACTTCAGCCTCAGCTTCAGCAGTTTCTGCCGCCGCTTCATCAGATGCAGCCGCTTTAGCAGCTTCTTCCGCGGCCTTATCGGCCTCGATTTGCGCTTTGGTACGACGAGTACGCTTTGGCTTCACCTCGGCTTCAGTTTCCGCACTCGCGTCAGCTACAGCTTTTGCTGCTTCTTCCGCGGCCTTATCAGCTTCAATTTGGGTCTTAGTACGACGGGTACGCTTTGGCTTCACCTCAGCAACATCTTCAGCCGGAGCTAGAGGCGGGACAGTGGCCTCAGGAGCAGTTGGCTCAGGGACACTAGTACTTAAACTAGCACTAGCTTCAGGTGCAGTTTTCTTACGCAAAGACAATTTGCGCTTTGGTTTCTCAGTAGCGCTATCAACAACAGGATTTTCGCTGTCCATACTCATACACTCCGACTATGCAGGGCCTCATGTTGTGCCCCCATGATGTCCTAACCACTAGGTTCTACTACTTAAGACCATGCTAGTAATCTTCATCAGCGCAGGTGCTAGCGTGCCCTAGCGCCCGCCAGTACGGTGTCAGCGCTTTAGTGCCCTAGCACCAAAATGCGGTGCCGCAACATCAGCACACTGCCGCGGTGCGGCTGCGGATTATCACGCCGAGAGCCTAGCTTAGTCTTAAGTCACCATAAACCTATGTGTTTTTTTCTAAGCTTAGGATAAGACATGTGCAGCAGCTTATACCTAAGACTTAGCAGTTAGTTAACCTTACGATGTTCTCTTACTGTTTAGTATTTAGATCTTGGTGAGTTTTTGCTTTGATTGAGAGCTGCTCAAACTTCTCAAAAAGGTGAAAAATGACGCTAGCTTCTTAAATGAGCGCCCCCTTACCATGAAAAAGCCATATCTTGAGCCAAACTCCCCTCTCTCACGTTAATAAACGTAACTTAGGGCAAATTAAGCTAATTTATGGGAATCATACCAAGTGATCAAAGATAAAAGTGATCAGGGATAACCAGAAATCAGAGATAAATAGAAATCATGGATAACAACAATTGCAGATAAAATCGGCCAATTTACAGGTACTTACAGTAACTTACAGCTACCTATAAACATTTTCCACTACTTACAGGTACTTACAGGAATTAACAGGAACTTAAAGCTACTTACCAGAACTTCCCGGTATAGCCTGAAACCTACCGGACCCCACTAACACTTAATTATGCTTAATTATGCTTAAAGAGATGAATACACTGTACCTAAACTAAGCAAGAAAACTACTATCACCTAAGGAAAGGAGATGCAAGAACTTAAGATAATGCCCCTCAATGAGATAATGACTAACACAGAGATAATGATATCAAAAGCCCCAGAGTGGCCCGTAATAAACAAGAATAACCCAGAGTGACCAGAAATAACCGTGCACAGCGCTCAAGCTGCACTTAAGCAAAGCACACGCTGAGCTAAAGCTAAGCTCAAGCTACACTTAAGAAAGCTTTCTCATAGCTCTACAGTGAGCTTAGCGCAGATGAGCGCCATCAGCACTCTATTCTCGCGAGAATAGCTTCTCCCATCTCTACGCTAACCACCCTACTTTTTCTCTTGCTAGCTTTGCCTTAAGCTAGGTGTACTCCTCATACTCATTTTACTTAGGGTGAGTTCTGGTGCTATAGGTGCGACATCTTAAGGCTACTTAATCTGAGCAAGCGGCATGTATGCTTACCACAGCGGGCATGCTGACCACAGCGGGCAGTTTATAGCGACTACGCGCCCTACCACAGCAAACCATACAGCACTGCGGCACTGCAGCAGTACGGGCCCAATGGTAATGCCGCAATGAGTTCCATGCTAATGCGGCAATGCAGCAAAACCTCATTTCAGCTGAGCCTATAGAGATCATGGGAGCACGACCTCATTATTCTTGGAGGACACCAGTATTTTGTCCATCCTCCGCACTATATTCCCCTTGAATTTTAAGTGGGAGAAATAAAAAAAATCTCTTGACGATATGCCGCTCAATATGGTGCTTGCGACAACAGTTCTGTAGATAACAGTTATTTAGTACTTTAGCCATGGTGCTTACAGGCTTAACTTAACTCTTTACCTTACTCTGTAACACCTTACTAGTGCTTAAATGACCTATCTGGCTCTAGAGCGTACCTTACGCCATAGAGCGGCCTTACACTATGCTGCGCCTAGCTATAACGGAGGTATGGCGCATATCTATCAAATAATATCAGGAGATGTACTTACCAAGATAGAGCGAGCAATCATAATACGCGCCACTATACCTTTACTATATCGATTTTATAAGTGATGCCTTAGTTTAAACACATGACACTAGACATAGGAGTGGTCAAGCTACCAGGCTAGCAAGCTACCAAAGCAAGCCGCAACAGCAGCCACGCTACGAAAACAGCTTCCGCTGCAACAGCGGTTAAGCGCGATGCTACAACAGCCCAGCTGCGACGCTACAACAGCAGTTAAGCTGCGATGCCGCACAATCGGTTCTACCACCTTATGCTTAGCGATAAAAACTAAACTCATGGTCAAGGAGGCATTAACAGATAGGAAAAGAGCATCGTTTGCTCTTAGTGCAGAACCTATCACTTCTGAGGATAAAACCTTACTTATAAAATCGCAATCACACCAAAGAAAATCAACCATTAGCTAGGTCATGAGCTGTAGAGCGGTTAGGGAAATGGCCTTATAACTACATCCTCACTTAATACTGAATACTTAAACTTAACTTAACGAGCCAAAGCTCTACTTACACTAACTAATGCTTGAGCACACCACGCCAAAAAATACCGCCAGGATTAAGCAACCTTCCCAGGCTTTAGCCTAGCTTAATTCTGAGCTTAATCCTAGGCATAATCTTAAGCTTAATCATAAGCATAATTCTAAGCTTAATTCTAGCTCAAGCCGCAATTAAGTCTAGCCTAACTCTAGCTCATGATTTAAGCATTAAGCCCAAACTCAAGCCCAAACTCAAGCCGCGCATACAGCAGCTCTAGCAGAGCTAGCAGCTCTAGCGGTCTAGCAGAGGCGCTAGCACCTGAAGCTAAGGCTGAAACCAAGTCAGAAGATAAGGCTGAAGCTAAGGCTGAAACCAAGTCAGAGGCTAAGCCTGAAGCTCAGCCTAAAGCTTTACTAAGCTCATTCTTTACGATTTGCTTACGGGGGTAGCGGTATTCTTTATCACGTTTGCTATCTATCTAGGATATCAGAATTTGCCTATTAATCATGAGGGATAATGTACTTTTCTTCTCACTCTGTCACAGAGCGAGAAAAAAGCTTACTCCCATCGTAGGTTTTAGGCTTAATTACCCCATTCTTGTGCTCCAGTAAGGAGCAATAACCCCAGGGAAAAGCCAGTTAATGCACCCAAACAATGAGGCAACTATAACAACAACCGGCATAGCTATGCATCTGAGGTAGAGGAAAAAGATATGCCCCCGCTCAGTTAAGCTAAACTGTGGCAATGCTAAGCCAAGTTAAAGCAGCGCTAAATTGCGGCAGCGTTACAGCGATATAGTACAAACAATAGTGGAATTAAGCAGAGATTCTGACGCAGTAGGACGGGGGACATGGTACACAATAGCCGCATACTTACTGAGCATGAGGAAGAAAGGCAAAAGCTTGACTGCCCCAAGCCTGGCATAGTGCGGGACGCATAGCGTAATGCGTACGTAATGAGCACGTAATGCCCATGTAATACGCTACGTAACACTCTACGTAAAGCATCACATGACGTGCAGTGAAGCGCACCGCAGAGCGCGCTACAGAGCGGCACGACATAGTAGCAGACACCTGGGACATGACACTAAGTGCGGAATATGGCACTGGGGGCGAGTGGCACTAGGTGTGGCCCCAAGGGCAAGTGGCACCGGGGGCGAGTGGCACTAGGTGTAGCCCCAGGGGCGAGTGGCACTAGGTGTAGCCCCAGGGGCAAGTGGCACCGGGGGCGAGTGGCACTAGGTGTAGCCCCAGGGGCAAGTGGCACCGGGGACGGAACCTGGTGCCAAGAGCAGGGCGGAGCGCGCTACTTCTTTACTTCTTGCTGCTACGCTTTTTAAGGACTAAGCCGGCGCCAGTGCGCTTAGCCTCAGAAATAGCCCGTTTTTGGCTGCGCTCTGCTTTTTGGGCCGCGCGTGCATAGCGGCGCTCTGTTTCGGCCTGGCGCTTTTGGGCGCGGATCTTCGATTGCGTCAGGCGCTTTTGCGCTGGCTTCTCGTTAGCATAAGGGTTTTCCCCCTCTTTAAACTCTAAGATAACTGGCGCACCCATAATCTTTAAGGACTTACGGAAGCAGTTAATGAGATAGCGCTTGTAGCTATCTGGCATCTTAGAGACCTTGTTACCATGGATAATCACCCGTGGTGGGTTATAACCACCAGCATGAGCATACTTAAGCTTAATGCGGCGGCCGCCTGAAACTGGAGGCTCGTGCTCCTGAACCGCTGCCGATAAGACGCGGTTTAATAAGGAAGAGCTATGACGACGGGTCGCTGACTCATAAGCCTCATTGATAGAATCAAAGAGGTGACCTACTCCGGTACCATGTAAAGCGGAGATAAAGTGCACCCGAGCAAAGTCCACAAAGCCCAAGCGTAAATCAAGCTCACGCTTTAACTCATCCTTATACTCCTGCGTTAAGCCATCCCACTTATTCACAGCAATGACCAGGGAGCGCCCAGAGTCAATGATAAAGCTTAAGAGGGAGAGGTCTTGGTCAGTAATGTGCTCACGAGCATCAATTACCAGCAAGGCGACATTACAGTCCTCAATAGCGCGCAGGGTTTTGACGATCGAGAACTTCTCAATAGCTTCATTAACCTTACGTCTTTTGCGCACACCGGCAGTATCGATCACGATGTACTTTTGCTCACCGCGCTCTAAAGGAATATAGATCGAGTCACGGGTAGTACCAGGCATATCAGCCACCACTACTCGCTCTTCGCCTAAGATACGGTTAGTGAGAGTAGATTTGCCCACATTAGGCTTACCGACCAGAGCAAACTTAATCGGGAGGTCAGCAAAAGGAGTGTGGGTACTCGCAGCCGCTTGCTGCTGCTCTTTTTCGCTTAACTCACCTTTAGCATGAGCGCGCTGGTTCTCTCTAAAAGCAAACCAGTCATAGCCACCCGCGGTCTTATCTACAGGCACATTTTCCAGGAAGTCAAAGCCGTTTTCCCAGGCACTATTCTCCTTTTCAGCCTTGCGTCCCCGCAGCGGTGAAGTACCAGCGTCTTGAGCGGACAAAGCAGCCTGTGCTGCAGCCTCTGCCGCCTCATCAGCGGCATATAAAGCATCAGCCTCATCAGCAAAAGCAGCCGCGGCTAAGGCGACATCGGCATCTGCAAAGTCGTGGTCGGCATCTTCAGTGCTGTCTTCCGTGAGATCTGCATCATCAGCATCGTCATCATCAGCCTCGGCGTCATCTGCCTCAGTGTCATCATCAGCCTCAGCGTCATCATCAGCCTCAGCGTCATCATCAGCCTCAGCGTAATTTTCAGCTGCGTCCTCATCATCAGCGAATGCGGCGGCGTCCTCGTCAGCGGCAGCACGGTGGTGGCTACTAATAGCCGCGTGCACGGCAGCATAGGCCTCATCAGGGGTCTCGACATGCTCTTCCTCAACAAGATCACTATCAAGTGGCCCCTCTTCGCGCAGCACTGGGGCAATAACTTCGTCTAAGAGCACATTAACACCACGACCATGGACGACTGCGGTCTGGTAAATTTCTCCTAAGCCTAAGGCATAGAAATCGGTTCCCGCGATATCCGGGTCTAAGCCATCGATTTTGTTAGCCACAATGGCACAAGGCTTACCCGACTTACGAATGTAATCGGCTACCGAGTAATCACCAGGCATAATACCCGCGCGGGCATCCACCATGAATAACACTAAATCGCACTCATCAATAGCCAGTAAGGCCTGCGAAGTCATGCGATGGGTTAAATCAGATGGCTGCTCGGCATCTTCCGCAATACCACCGGTGTCAATGACGATGTACTCGCGACCATCATAGAGAGCGCGGCCATACTTACGATCGCGGGTTAAGCCCGGAAAGTCAGCCACTAAGGCATCACGAGTCTTAGTTAAACGGTTAAATAGGGTGGACTTACCAACATTAGGACAGCCCACTAAAGCTACGACCTTCATAAAAAAATCTCAAAGATCCCATTAACTCATCTAACAGGGGATGAGCCCTAACTCAAAGCCCTAGCTCAAAGCCCTAGCACCATGCTCTAGCTTTAGCCCTTGCCATAGCTCTAGCCTGAGCTAGCTCTAACAAGAAACAGCAACTTAGCTTATAAGCTACTTGGCACCACTGTGCCTCTGCTCTAAAGCGATTGAGCTACGCATTACCTACGCTATGCAGTGAGTAAGCTAGCAAGCTGATACGCTGTACTACGCTACGTAGTACTAGGCTACGTAGTACTTACGCAATGACTAAGCGACAAAGCATCTGCGGCGGTCACTGCTATAAAGCGACCAAGCGCTAAAGCGATAAAGCAACACGGCGCTTAAGCTACGCTAGTGATCAGCTTGATACCATGCTTAAGAGCAAGCTCACCATTATGACGCAGCCACGCTTTAGACGCCGTATTAGTCCGACATTAGCTTTAGCACCAAGTTCGCACTAGGAGAAATACCAGATAAGGCATCTGGATAAATACCCGATAAAGCATCTGGATAAATACCCAATAAGGCATCTGGATAAATACCCGATAAGGCATCTGGATAAATACCCGATAAAGCATCTGGATAAATACCCGATAAAGCATCTGGATATGCCAGGCTTAAGTAAGCCTTACCTAGTAACAAACTAAACAAAAGCCGCCATAGCTTTACTTTATGACGCGACATGAGTCAAGTTACAAGGTACTGACCGCGCCCAAAGTACTAACACCGCTCAAGATACTGGCACATTACGCCCTGCTTACAGCAGCATGACTGGTGCTTTTAGTGCCTACATTTAGTTAAGTTAAGGGAAGAATGGAGAAGATGCAGAACCCTTACGCCTAAGTTAACCATAAACCATCATTAGCTGGGTTCTTAGCTCTAATAAATCACGGGGTGAGAAGAGACGGATAATTAAGTTCACTAGCCCACTTAAGGCATGAGCAGTGATAACTACACTAGCACTGATAAAGTCCCTAGAGCACTCTCTCCTGAGCATAGCTAAGTCTTGAAAGACGCATCCGCCCCGAAAAGGCCAAACCATCTCAGGAAGCAAAAGCTATCTCAGCAACCAAAGCTCACGCCAGGACAAAAGCACCTACAGGAACCACAAGTCCTCGCCGGGACCAAAAGCCCCCGCCGGAACCAAAAGTACCCACAGGAACCATAAGTCCCCATCGGGACAAAACCTAGCGTTACCGCTAAGTTACAGTACATCCGTTCTGTTGGAAATTAGCTTCCCCCGCAGGTTACACCACCGGAGGAGAGATTAGGAATAATGTCACCACAATCAGGCTCTACTAAGCTATTAGCTTACTTATGAGAGCTAACTACTATAGAGACCTTAACCCATCACCCAAACAACATAAAAAATAACAAAAACAGCTATGGCGCGTTACAGGCTATAGCCATGTCCACTAGCGCCACAGTGCTCGAGATAACTCTAGAGCGCTTGAGAGAACTCTAGAGCGCTTAAGAGAACTCTAGAAAGCTCGCATGAGTTAGAGCAAGCTCTAGCAAGTACTTGCCATCACTTACAAGACCTCGCAAGCTCTATCGTCATGACGAGCCTTAGCAAGCTCTAACAAGCTAAAGCTAGCTTAACGGAGTTTAGCTAGTCTGAGATTTGGCTAAACCTAGTCTTGCCTAAACCTAGGCCTAAACCTAGGCCTAAACCTAGGTGCTCTTACTTTTTGCTATCAACCTCAGAGCGCACACCTGGGGCAATACCAAAGCCCGAGAGACGTTGTCTCCGCTCCTGCTCGGCCGCCTTAACACGAGCCTCGTACTCAGCTCGAGCTTTAGCTGCTTCTTGGGCGGCACGACGCTGGGCAGCCAGATGAGCCTCTTGCTGTGCTACAGCACGACGAATCGCCGCACGACGCGCCTCTAACTGCTCAGGAGTTAAAGAAGATGGGGCATAAATACCGGCATCTAACACCCCTGGATGATTTAACACTGTACCTTGGGCCGCAGTAGCTAACAAGGCAGCATTGTTACGCTCCACTAAGAGGGCATTATTGCGCGTATTCTGGTCGGCATAGGTTAAGGCACCAAAGGTACCATCACGGGCCATCACATAGAGCACCCCTTCCCGTACTTGAGGAGTATTGTAAATACCTGAGCTATCGAATTGCTCCATGTAATCGATAGAACCATCTTGCATATCGATAAAGTAGAGATAGCCTTCATAATCACCTACTACGGCATAGTTGCCATAGACCACAGGAGCGGTGACATTACGATAACTTAACTGGGTATTAGCCCAACGCTGGCTGTTATCTAAGCGATTAATGCAGTAAATCGAACCATCATCCGAGGTTAAGACAATCGAATTTTGGTCAAAGCCTAAATCGCGACTTGACTGATAACCTAAGCGAGCCAGATAGTTAAAGGTACCAAAATCATACTCGACTAAGCCCCCGGAGAAAGAGGCTGAGTAAAGCACATTATTTAAGATTAAAGGAGAAGTAGAGACATCGGCTAAACGCTCTAAAGCATTAGTACCGACGGAGTTACCCACATTAATCTGATTTACCGTGGCACCTGAATGCTGCAAGATGACATTGACCTTACCACTAGAGGTACCGACTAAGACGTAGTCATTTCCGATCACTAAAGGATTAGCCTGAGCGCGTAAACGCAGAGATTGCGGCGCATCACCTGTGACCCAAATAACATTACCATTAGTAGTATCTAAAGCAGTGAAGTTACCACGGCTATCTAGGACAAAGAGCCTACTCCCATCAGCGCTAAAGGATGGCTTAGCCACCACCTCAGACTCTAAATAATGTTTCCAGCGTAAGGTACCGTCCTGAGCATTAATAAGGTAAATGTAGCCATTTTCCGAACCAACAGCTAAGGCGCCGTTACGAATAGACACACCACCTGAAATACGAGCGGAGCGCTTATCATCGTTTTCTGGCTCATCACTTAAGTCCAATTCCCAGACTTTATCACCAGAAGTCTTTAGCAATGAGTAAATGTAGCCCTTACGACTAGCGGTATACACATGGTTAGCATCAAAAGCGACAGTTAAAGCAGAGAAATAATCACCGACACCACCAGTAGAGCTAGACCACTGTTGGCTGACATTAAAGATGTTTGCCACTTCTGGCGCTGGCACTGGTTCAAAACGATTATCAGAACTAGAGCAGCCCACCACGGCAAGAAAAGCTAAGGGCAGGGCCCAAGCTAATTTGGACTTAAGCATGGTACAAAATTCCTAAGAATCGGACTAACTGACCATTTTAAGGCACTGTCACCTCTATAACAAGACTAGAGCTAGAGTTAAGCATATTTTGCCCAAAGCCTCCCCTCTATCTTTGCCGTCCCCTTACCTCCGATAAGCCGCCTGTTCATCCCGCCACTAACTGCCAGATTGTCCTGCTGCAAGCTGCCCGCTTTTCCTGCCATGAGCCTCCTACCTCCTGCTTAGCTTGCTACTATCCTCCCACCAAACAAGCGATGAACACACCTGAGAGCAATGACTTAACGAGGAATCAAGATTAGGTATATCTACCCTTATCCTTAACTATTATTTTGCATAAACTGTCCTTACTTTAAAGATGTAAAGTTATCGCTGAGCGCTCCAGAGCCTCTCTGATGCCCACATGGGCACGCCTTCTCTGAAGTTTTGCTACTTTCTTTAACTAGCTCTAGAGCAATAGCTTAGTAAGGTATGATGAAGCTAAGCTGACTAGGCAACGCTTAGCTATTTATTTCGTAAGAATTGGTTTCACTTTTTAAAGATGTAAAGGTAGCTAAAGCAGCCACTGAGCTTATCTCATGGCTCTATAATGCACTTCCAAAAACTCATGCCACCGGCGGATGTTGCTTAAGAACGCTAGCAGCAAAAATTCGTGCCCAGGTGGGTCTTACCAATGTGGGGACGGCATAACCCAATTTCCAAAAAATCGTACCAATGAGATAGCAGTACCGAAGCTCTTACTTGGGCAATTAGGTTTGCAACATTTAATCTCGGATGGGCTTAAAACAGTGTTTCTCCAAACAAGCCATAATCCATATATCTATAAAGCACCGTAAATGCATTTTATAAGATGCTGGTGGTGAGCAAATGGCTTATATATCTGGTACCCACATTGGCACGAGTTTGTGGAGGTTGCGTTATATAGCCATGAGATAAGCTCAGTGGTGGCCTTAGCTACCCTTATATCTTTAAATCACATGAAATTCAGGCGATTAGGTAATTTTCAACGATACCAATGAAACAGGGGCCACGCTCCGTAGGGGCGTGGAAAAAGGTTTTGTGCAATTTACGAGTCCAGCCAAGTAGCAA
>Cebus_capucinus_imitator_PRJNA485217_SSR093__coassemble_748_pt1 | contig 10663 bp, 5 predicted proteins | sample Cebus_capucinus_imitator_PRJNA485217_SSR093__metabat2_low_PE_002 | metagenome-assembled genome bin Cebus_capucinus_imitator_PRJNA485217_SSR093 | reverse complement strand
GCTTCAGAACTTCAGAGCTTCAGAACTTCAGAGCTTCAGAACTTCAGAGCTTCAGCTAACGGCGCCCCTGCCCCACCATCTCAAGTGGCTTAAAGTAACTAAGCTTAAGAAAGCTTAGCTAAGCTTAATCAGATTAAGGGCAGAACTTCAGAGCACGCCTTCAAAGCGCGCTCGGTTATATTATGACCTGAGCACGCTCGGCTATAGTATGACCTGAGCGGCCAGACAAGGGTATGACCTGAGATATTTCTCGATCATTGTAGATGTTTTAACTAGGCAGTGCATCATAAGGGATGGCAAAGGGATAATATTTGTGCTCTAACCCTCAATATATAAGATTAAAATGGCACAGCGATCACGATCTCTAGATAAGACTAGTGCATGAGAGCACCATTTAGGAGTGCTCAACGACACCATTTAAGAGTGCCCAACAGCACTATTTAGGAATACGCAAGCCCCCTACTTAGGAATGCAGCAGCATATAGAAATGCGCGAAAATCCTCTTTAGGGCTGCACCATAGCACTATTTAGGAATATGTAATCCCTCTATTTAGGAATACGAGAAAGCTCTCTAGGGCGGCTTTATTGCCAACTTCCCCTTCCCCTACTCCTGCCGCAATACAAACTCTGTAATGACTTGAGCTAACTTTAGATCTTTAGAAAGCAAAACAAATTCTGAAGCTTAATAGCCAAAGGTTGCGTATCCTTACCAGCTTCATAAGACCTGGCTCAGTCATTTATATAGGTCTAGCTCAGGAAGTAGCAAAAACTTAGAGAAGTCGTGCCAATGTTGGTTGTAGTGCAGGCAAAGATAGCCTAGGGTCAAGAATAGGCAAGAATATTAAACAGGGCTGTCACCAATTAACCGCCACCCTACTGTAGTGGGATTGATAGGCAATTTCTATCAAGCACTACTTATAAGGTAGTACGTAGTCCTAGCATTAGCGCTAAGCTGAGAATTTACCGGCAGACTTACTCAGGCCCGCCCTCTTAATTTATGACAGCGCTGTAAAGTACTAAAGAAAAGGCAGTAGTAAAATCAGGCAAGAGAGGGTGCAAGAGCGTCAGCGCAATGAAAATGCAAAGGTAAAGTCGCAATAGTTTTGCGATGGAGCTGCAATGGCGATGGAGCTGCAATAATGCTGAGATAATAATGGTGGGTAAGTACCAAGATATTCAGCCAGAGGAAGAGCTTAACTTAAGAGGGAACTGGATAAAGTAGGTGTGAGAAAGGTTTTAATAAGCTTAGTAATGCTGATGCAGCACGTAAGCGCTTCAGCTTGCATGCTTCAGCTTGCATGCTTCATGCTTCCATGCTTGAGCTTATAACTTAAGATTGCAAGCTTTATACAGGGAGCCGACGCTACCTCATGTACTAGGTAGCGTAGCCCACCTGGAATAAAAGCATAAAGCCATTGTCGTTATAGCAACAAATACAGCTATGACTCTGGCTCTATCTTTATATTCCGTATAACTATCACTGCGTAATTCTAGCAGCGCTTAACCTCATAAAGGAAAAGCTCTGTAAGCTTGAATGCTTAAGTGCTTAAGTGCTTAAGTGCTTAAGTGCTTAAGCTTAGCCAAACTAAGATTAGCTCAACACTAAATCTTAGCTAAACACTAAGATTAGCTAAACACTAAGATTAGCTAGACTAAGTCTTAGCCTGACTAAACTAGTTCTGCATCACTCACGCCGAATAGTTAAGAAGCTTATTCGCGGTTGTTAACCGACTTCTTTAACTCAGCACCAGCGGTAAAAGATGGAGTCTTAGAAGCAGGGATCTGGATAACCTCACCAGTCTTAGGATTACGGCCCTCACGGGACTTACGATCAGTTACCTTGAAAGTACCAAAGCCGACTAATTGAACACGATCGCCGTTGCTTAAGGCTTCAGTAATAGTCTCTAACACAGCATCTAAAGCGCGACGGGACTGGGTGATTGGTAATTCAGAACGCTTGGCGATTTGCTCGATAAGTGCAGACTTATTCATACGAAAAATATCCTTTCAATCAGACCTTAATGCTTAGGTCAACAGGCGCTATGAACGCCCTGTCCTAACCATCGTTCTAAGGAATTTCATCACATCAACATGTAAATAGCAATATGCTTTTAGAAAAAACGCATAAATAGCGGCTTTCTCCACATCATACGCTAAGGCAAAAAAGCGCTACGCTTTGTTCTAAAATCGCATATATAAGCCATTTTATCGCAAAAACATCTGGAGGCGGCGCTTTTTTCCGGGAAAAAAAATATTTTTCCCTTGACGCACCAGATTGCCTGCCTTTGGCCCTATTTGGCCCCTTTTGGCGCCTAAAGAGCACCTACCCCCTCATTTGCCTAGCTCAACAATTTGCCCAACTTTTCACTCAACTTTTCACTCAACTTTTCACTCAACTCTTCGCTCAACACGCCCCAGCTCGCAACCACCGCCGCCATATCCTGCCGCTACACCCACTGCAATTACCACGAGCAGCTGCGCCTTGCAATACACTTCACCACTGCATTGCCACCTCACCTTTACTAAGCCTGCATTGCCACAGCAAAGAGAGCTCTTAAGAGCCCATAGCCATATTGGCACGAGTTTTTGGAGGTTGCGTTATATAGCCATGAAATAAGCTCAGTAGTGGACTTAGCTATCTTTACATCTTTAAAAAGTGAAATCAATTCTTATGAAATAATAGCTAAGCGTTGCGTAGTCTGATTAGCTTCATCAGAGCTTTCTAAGCTATTTCTCTAGGGTTATAGGGTTAGCTAAGGAAAGGAGCAAAACCTCAGAGAGCTCGTGCCAATGTAGGTCTTAAGAGCTCAGGCACAAAAGCTCTTACTTAAGAGCTAACAGTAAATAACTCTTACTAAAGGACTCATGCACAAGAGCTCTTACTAAAGAGCTGATAAAGAGCTGATAAAAGCCATGCTTTGACTCTTGCTTAGACGCGATAACTCTCTTACTAAGCGTAATGGCTCGATAGTATTGCCCTTATTTTTCTGGTAATAAAAAGATGATAAAGGGTAGGAATGAGGCCAAACTAAGGGAAAACTACCGCCTAAACACAGAGAGAAATAAGCTTATCTAGCAGGAGCGTGATAAAATAGGCGCACCTTAACAATCGCCCCGCCATCTCTAAGCATAGATAGTCATAGTGAGGCATAGCTAAAGGCAGCCACAGGCAGTGGAGCATAGATAAAAGCTGCTGCTAAGCGTAGCCATATCTTTGGCCATGCCAGCTTGCTACGCAAGTTGGACTCGCAAGATCGCTACGTAGCTCTACATTGGCCCCGTCGCTTAGCCTAGCTTAGCTTTGCTTAGCTTAGCTTTGCTTAGCCTAGCCTAGCTTAGCTTAGCTTTGCTTAGCTTAGCTTTGCTTAGCCTAGCCTAGCTTTGCTTAGCTTAGCTTTGCTTAGCCTAGCCTAGCTTTGCTTAGCCTAGCCTAGGGTGCGTTTAAGCCAGTGCGGACGATTGTGTTCTTGGTATAGTTTCTACCTTCTTTAGACTCTACTCACAGCGGAGCTTCTTCATGGATTTATCACGTCCTATCAAACGGGCTTTAATTTCCGTATCCGACAAGACTGGTGTGCTCGAATTTGCGCAAGCTCTCGCCGCACGCGGCGTGGAAATCTTATCCACCGGTGGTACGGCTAAGCTCTTAAGTGAGCACGGTCTTAAGGTAATCGAAGTCTCGGACTATACTAAGTTCCCAGAGATGATGAGTGGCCGTTTAAAGACCCTCCACCCGCTCATTCATGGCGGTATCTTAGGTCGTCGTGGTACTGACGAGAGCGTGATGCAAGAGCATGGCATTAAGCCTATCGATTTAGTCTGTGTTAACCTCTATCCTTTTGTAAAAACCACCTCTGACCCAGCCTGCACTGTCGAAAAAGCCATTGAGAATATCGATATTGGTGGCCCTACCATGGTACGTGCTGCCGCCAAGAATCACCGCGATGTCGCTATTGTGGTCAACGCCAGTGATTATGAGCGCGTCTTAAAGGAAATGGATGAGCATGAGGGCAGCCTCACCTATAAGACCCGCTTTGACTTAGCCATTGCTGCTTTTGAGCACACGGCGGCTTACGATAGCGCTATCGCTAACTACTTTGGTTGTATGGCCAGTGACTATGGTCTGCCTGATGAGTGCACCACTACCCCAGTACCAAGCTCGGGTGAGTTAAAGTTAGAGCGCCGTCCTTTCCCTCGTACCCTGAACTTACAATTTGTGAAGCTCCAGGGCATGCGCTATGGCGAGAACCCACATCAGCCTGCCGCTTTCTATCGTGACCTATCCCTTACTAATGCTTCTATTGCTACGGCTAAGCAATACCAGGGCAAAGAGCTCTCTTATAACAACATCGCTGACACTGATGCCGCTATTGAGTGCGTCCGTGAGTTTGCCGAAGGCCCATGCTGCGTTATCGTGAAGCATGCTAACCCATGTGGTGTCGCCTTAGGCGCTAATATCACTGAGGCCTATGAAAAAGCCTTTAAAGCCGATAGCGAGTCTGCTTTTGGTGGCATTATCGCCTTTAACCGTGAGTTAGATGGCGCTACGGCTGCGGCTATCGTCAAGAACCAATTCTGCGAAGTGATTGTGGCTCCTAGTGTGACCGAAGAAGCCATTGCTGCTGTCGCCGCTAAAAAGAATGTGCGCTTATTAGCCACGGGCGATCTCACCAAGCGTGAGCCACGCCTAGACTTCAAGCGCGTTAACGGTGGTCTCTTAGTACAAGAGGCCGACTTAACCGCTATCTCGCGCGATGAATTAAAGGTTGTCACAAAGCGTGCTCCAACCGAAGCCGAGTTAACTGAGTTACTCTTTGCCTGGCGCGTCTGCAAATACACTAAATCTAATGCTATTGTGTATACCAAAGACCAGCACACGGTGGGTATTGGCTGTGGCCAGACCTCGCGTGTCTTTGCCGCTCGTTTAGCGACTATCCGTACGCAAGATGCCTATGGTAAGGTTGAGGGCTTAGCTTTAGCCTCTGATGCTTTCTTCCCATTCCGTGACGGTGTAGATGCCGCCGCTAAAGCTGGTGTATCCTGCATTATCCAACCAGGTGGCTCGATTCGTGATGAGGAAGTTATCCAGGCTGCTAACGAGCATGGCATTGCCATGGTCTTCACGGGCGTCCGTCACTTCCGCCACTAATTAATAAGTCAGCCTAACTAAACCTAACTACGCTAACTAAGCACACGAAGATAAATAAGCGCACGAGGCGCACGAGGCGTACGAGGCGTACGCAGCCCCCGCGCCCAACTCTCTTGGCGCTACTATGCGCTTGAGGTACTACGCTTTTAGTGCTACTACGCTCTTAGCAGCACTACGCTTTTAGTGCTACTACACTCTTAACGGTACTACGCTCTTACTGCAATAGCCAAGAGGAGGCACTCTTCCCTGAGCTCTGGTGGTATAACTACCTCCCCAGGGAAGTGTCGTAGCCTCTGATAGCTGGGGCGGCGTAATGGTTGGCGTAAGCTCACATAGTTAGGCTCGACTCAAGAGCACCGTCATGAATAAGGATGCTTAACTAAAACCGCAAACTACAAACTATACCTAATGCCCCCCGGACAGCAGGTCACACTCATAAGCTTGAGCGGGGCAAGCTTGAGATATAGCTTGAGCGAGGCAAGCTTGAAATATAGCTTGAGCGGGGCAAGCTTGAAATATAGCTTGAGCTATAGTCAGCTTGATATCGGGAGAGACCGCCAGAAGGCTTAACGTATGGGTATAGCCTCTAGCGAGGTTTGCCCTAAATGTCAGATGTAAAGAGATAGTTTGGTTAAGTTAAGATGGTTTTAGGCAAAAAGAGAGCTTGCTCAGGCACAGATAAGCCCGACAAGCTTACTTATCCTTATTTCTTCCTCATCACCTTTGCTTTGGTCATAAACTACTTATCCCTACTGACTACGCTAAACAACAAAAGTCTAAGCTGAAGCGTCTAAGCTGCAAAAATCTAAGCTGCAAGTATCTAAACTGCGCTAGTCTAAGCTGCTAAAGGGCTTCTCCTCAGCACTTACGATGATGCAGAAAATGCCCATCGTGCAGATCATGCCCAGCGTTCTGATAAGGCAGCTCATGCCGAGCTGCTGCCGATATAGCAAAGCATGCCGCTTATGCGAGCAGTAGCAAAGAACTAAGAGTGAAGTGACAAAAGCGCGCGCAAGTTTCCTGAGGCAAGTCTATGAAAGTATTAGTTATTGGTAATGGTGGTCGTGAGCATGCTCTGGCCTGGAGAGCTGCCCAATCTCCTTTAGCCGAGATTGTCTATGTCGCTCCTGGTAATCCTGGCACTAAACAGGAGCATAAGATCGAGAATGTCGCCATTGCCGCGGACAACATTCCGGCCTTAGTAGAGTTTGCTCAGAATGCCCGTATTGACCTCACTATTGTGGGCCCAGAGGCTCCTTTAGTCGACGGTGTGGTTGATGCTTTCCACAAGGCTAAGTTACGTATCTTTGGCCCAAGCCAAAAAGCTGCGCAATTAGAGGGATCGAAGTCTTTTACCAAAGATTTCTTAAAGCGCCACAACATTCCAACTGCCGCTTATGAGGTCTTTACGGCGGTTGACCCAGCCATTGCTTACATTAAAGAGCAAGGTGCCCCTATCGTGATTAAGGCAGATGGTTTAGCTGCCGGTAAGGGAGTGGTCGTCGCTATGACCGAAGATGAGGCTATTGCTGCCGTCAAGTCCATGCTGGAAGACAATGCCTTTGGTGATGCTGGTGCCCGCGTGGTGATTGAAGAATTTATGGAGGGCGAAGAGGCCTCCTTTATCGTCATGTCCGATACCATTAATGTGGTACCAATGGCGACCTCGCAAGACCACAAGCGTGTTGGCGATGGTGATACAGGTCTCAACACTGGTGGTATGGGTGCTTACTCGCCAGCTCCTGTGGTCACTCATGAGGTTTACCATAAGGTCATGGAGCGCATCATTGAGCCTACTATTGCCGGTATGGCCGCTGACGGTAATCCTTACTGCGGATTCCTCTATGCTGGCTTAATGATCGACAAAAAGGGCGATCCTCGCGTGGTGGAGTTTAACTGTCGCTTTGGCGATCCCGAGACCCAGCCAATTATGCTCCGTATGACTTCGGACTTAGTTGACCTCTGCTATAAGGGCACCGATATTGGTGGCTTAGAAGGCAAGACCTGTTCTTATGATTCCCGTCCTGCAGTAGGCGTAGTCTTAGCCGCTGAGGGCTATCCCCAGAGTCCACGTAAAGGTGATGTGATCTCAGGTTTAGAGATTCCCGTGCCTAATGGTGCTAAGATCTTCCAAGCTGGCACTAAAGAGCAAAATGGTGAAGTAGTCACTAATGGTGGACGGGTGCTCTGCGTTACCGCTATGGGTAGCGATGTGGCCCAAGCTGCCGCTAATGCCTATGGTCTTATCAACCACATTAAGTTTAATGGCATGTTCTATCGTCACGATATCGCTCACCGCGCGATCAATCGTCAGGACTAGCACGACTACCTGAGGCGAGGAAATGATAAGGCCAGCCTGATAGCGTCAAGAAGCCACTCTGCTGGAGCTTAGATCTCACTCTGGTGGAGCCTGGCGCTCCCGCTGGTGGATCCTGGCGCTCCCGCTGGTGGAGCCTGGCGCTCCCTCTGCCCAGGCTGCCCTAACACGGGCGCCTCAAAGGCCCCTAACCAGGGTGCCTAAAAGGCTCCCGACACAGCCCCCTAACCGGGCCGCCGAGACGAAGATGGCTCCTATTGAGCTGAGAGCATCCTCTTAAAACACTAATAGGATGCCCCTAAGACGGCGGAAGCGACACAGCGCAAAACGTCGTCTTGATACTCCTCGCTTATGCTATCTTTATAGAGCTCTTGCTCTATCATATCTTTTAATTAAGCCTAATCTAGCCCGCTTGTGCGGGCTTTGCTATATTTGGCAGAGTAAGTTTACGCTAAGTAGAGCCCCTCAGATTGCGGTAACTGCCGGTAGAACCATTAAGAAGCGCTCTTCTGGTCAGAGTAAGCTCTATCTTTAAACAACGCGCCTGCCGCAGATATGGGCAAGAGCTATCAGGCTTAGCTTACCAAGAGCGAGCCAGCTGCTATTATCAGGCTCTGCTTATCAGGCTGCAGTTAGCCAGCTGCGGTTATCAAACTGTGCTTATCAAGCTTAACGCTCAAGCTTTGCTATCAATCAACTAAGGAAGTATAAGGAAGTAGCACTATGGATATGCCCGCAGTGTGGGATCAGGTCATTATCTTTGCTTTTACCTTTGTCGCTAATCTCTTTGCTTCGGTCTCGGGCGGGGGCGCTGGCTTTGTGCAATTTCCTTTACTCATTTTAATGGGCCTGCCTTTTGCCACCGCTTTAGGTACCCATAAAGTAGCAGTAGTCTTCTTAGGTATTGGCGCCATGGCCAAGAAGAAATCTACTGCCTATCATATCGATAAGCGCATCATGCTGGTCATGCTCTTGATAGGCTGTCCAGCTGTAGTTGCCGGTACCCTCATTATTATTAATGTACCAGCGCAAATTGCCGAGCTCATTGTGGGGTTAGTCACCGTGGCCATGGGTATTTACACCCTGTTAAAGAAAAGCTTTGGAGCTGAAGGCCTTGAGCATATCCCACTCTGGCGCTTTATTTTAGGCTGTATGCTTATCCTCTTAGTAGGTCTTTTCTCCGGCTCGCTATCTTCGGGAGCAGGGCTTTTTGCAACCCTTACCTTAACTTTAGTCTTTGGTCTTGAACTCAAGCGCGCTATTTACCACACCATGGTTTTTGTGGCGACCTTATGGAACGCAGTAGGTGCTTTTACCGTAGGAGCTGTTACAGCTATTTACTGGCAGTGGATTCCGGCAATGATTATTGCTTCGTTTACCGGAGCCTTTGTGGGTACAGCTTTACTCTTAAAACTGCCGGTAGCAAAGGTACGTATTATCTTTTCCCTGGTTTCTATCTTAAGTGGAGTACTCCTGGTATATACCAGCATTGCCGACAGTCATAAGGATCAGGTAGAAGATACACTTACTCAAGCCAATAGCCACAGCTATAGCTATAGCCAAAGCTATGACCAAATCCATAGCCACAGTTAGAACTAACTCCATGCCCAGTTAGAACTAACTCCATGGTCTCAGCTATAGCTAAATCCATGGTCACAGCTATAGCCAAAACTACAGTCAAGCCACGCTGCGACCTAGTTAAGCCATCTTTATAGGGCTAGCCCAGAGACGTAGCCCCACTTTGGCACAAGTTTTTGGCGTTGGCCGGAATCAGCCATGAGATAAGCCAGTAGTGAGCTTAACTACCTTTACATCTTTAAAGTGAACTCAATTCTTACGAAATAAAAGCTAAGCGTTAAGCGTTGCGTAGCCTGCCTAGTTTCCTAAAACCCTACTAGGCTATTTTTCTAGACCTTACTAGGCTATTTTTCTAGAGCTAGCTAAGAAAATACCAAAAACTCAGAGCAGTCATTCCCATGTAGGTAGACAAACCTCAGAGCAGTCATGCCCATATAGGTCCCACCTATCATCTCGCTCCCGCACTTTATTAATCCTATAAAAAAGCCTCACAAAAGGAGGCTTGAGGAAAAGGCAAGGACAGGCTCTTAGCTACAACATGCCCCTACAAGCACCTTGTGGCGATAGGGCCAACGGCTGCAATGATGTTGGCTTATTTTAGCTATGATTGCCTCTTACAACGTGGCTTACCTGTTTTAGCTAGGGTAGCCTATCTTGAGCGCAGCAGCTTGAGGCTAATGATCAAGCGGTCTTCGTTGCGGAAGCGCTGTTCCAATAGCACGCCAATACTACTAAGATCGCTGCGTAAAGAGTCCTCGGTCTTATCATCCCATACCGCACTATAGCGGTCACACAAACGTAAGAGATGGTAGGTATTGTCTTCAATCTTAGGAAGGACGCGGTGCACAATGGAGAGGGTACGAGCAGAAGCATGCTCTAAGAGAGAGACTATCTTGGGATAGAGATCGAATTGACCTTGGGAGATATAGTCGACGAGGTAGTCACAGAAAGTGTTGATATGGTTTGATTTAGCTTGACGCAGGCGGGCTTGTTGTTCTGGTAAATCATCCCATTGGTCATCTAGATGCCCATAAAGATGGCTATCTGAGGTACTAGCAGCGCTGCTTCCTAAGGAAGAACCACTGGCACTATCTATAGTAGGAGGAGTGTTGAGCCAGGCTGAGCCTCCATAGCTTTCGAGTTTAATTATCCCCATATAGCGGCTCAATAACTCTTGTCTGGCTTTAACCATATCGTTAATCCAGTCCAAGCCATCGTCAACAGCTTGTAAAGTGGTATTAAAACCACCGATAGTACCTAATTCCATCACATCACCCCTCAATTTTTAGCGCGTGAGTGAACGCTCCACTTCTGAGGTGATGCCCTTAGTTCTCGTCCTGGCACGACCCTGCCACACACTGCGTACTTGCATCTGCAAATAGCTCTTGTGCATGCAAAGCTTTAGCACTAGCAGGCTCGTGCGCTTAGAAGTTCTCACGCTCTAACGTTGTGGAGAGCTAGCATTACAAAGCGCCGGCGCAGCGGCATGCTGGGAGCAGGCATGAACAGGACGATACTTTATAAAACGCCCATGCAGATGGAACGATGCATGCTCTTTGGTGGTTATGCTAGGTAAATAATCTGGGGTTAAGGCACATTATCTCTGCTAAAAGGGGCTC
>Cebus_capucinus_imitator_PRJNA485217_SSR093__coassemble_747_pt1 | contig 10667 bp, 3 predicted proteins | sample Cebus_capucinus_imitator_PRJNA485217_SSR093__metabat2_low_PE_002 | metagenome-assembled genome bin Cebus_capucinus_imitator_PRJNA485217_SSR093 | reverse complement strand
ATATGACTAAACTAAAAGCATTGAAGTTCCCTATCCCACCCCTCACTGTGCAAGAGCGTATTGTTGGCATCTTGGATAACTTTGATCGTTTATGTCATGACGCTAAAGTAGGTATTCCTGCAGAGCTCGCCGCGCGGCGTAAGCAGTATGAGTTCTTCCGGGAAATGCTTTTGAACTTTAGCAAGAGCGAGTAGCTAAGTAGGGATTGCGAAGAAGGGATTGCGAAGTGGAGGCCCTATAGCTTTTGCCTCCCAAGTGCTGCTCTATCAGGAGCTGTGCTATCAGTAGCTAGTCTACTAGGTGCTGTGCTTATAGACTAGGATTGATTAGGCTATGTTTGGTAATAGTACTTGGGGCTTAATAGGTAATAGCTATCGGGACTGCTTAAACTTGCATGTCTAGCTAAGCAAGATGGGGCTACACCATTGACCTATTCTAATGTTGTGATGCAACCATGTTGTATCGTTATCAGGCGTGCTGACGTGTCGTGTAGCGACAGGCAGTGTTGTGTCGTGTAGCGACATGCAGTGTTGTGTGGTGTCACATAACGACATGCAGTGTTGTGTGGTGTTGCGTAGGGATATGTAGCCTGCTGTGGCTTAGTGCGGCGTGGTGATGGGCGGCTTGGGATCGTATTCTTCGTGTCCTGTTCTTCTGTGTTGTGTGCTTTGGTATTGAGTGCAGGTGGTTTGGTCAGTAGGTGACACTAGGAACCACTAGTAACTTTTAGGAACTGCTGGGGCCGTTTGGAACTGCCAGTGACTGCTAGAGAGGCTTGTTATGGAGCAGCAGAGTACCTTTAATCGTATTGCCGAAAATGGTGACAGTACTTTAGTTGCGGAGTTACCTTTACATGACTCGCGCTCTGAGGCCTATCAATCTGAGGCCTCTTTAGAAGCTGAGTTTATCCGTATGCTCACTGAGCAGGGCTATGAGTATGTGCCAATTAAAGATTCCGCGCAGCTTAAGCTTAATCTGCGCCAGCAGCTAGAGCGTCTCAATGGTTATGAGTTTAGTGAGAGCGAGTGGCAGCGTTTCTTCTCCGAGGTTATTGCTAACCATAATCAAGGTATCGTAGAAAAGACAGCTATCATCCAAGAAGAGCCAGTACAAAATCTGCTCCAAGATAATGGTAAGGTTAAGAATATTCGCCTCTTAGATAAGAGTGAGCTGCACCGCAATAAGTTCCAGGTCATTAACCAATACGTCGAAGAAAGTGGTAGGTACAAGAACCGCTATGATGTGACCATTTTGGTAAATGGCCTCCCGCTCGTCCACATTGAGCTCAAGCGTCGGGGCGTGGATCTTAAAGAAGCTTTTAACCAGATCAATCGCTATCAACGCGACTCTTTCTGGGCGGGGGATGGCCTCTTTGAGTATACCCAGATCTTTGTCATATCTAATGGTACTTTTACCAAGTACTATTCCAACACTACTCGGGCGCTCCATGTGGCCGAAGTTAACAGCAGTGAGGCTACTGCAGCCTCGGTTAAGTCAGGGCAGAAAAGCTCGCAGAGCTTTGAGTTTACCTCTTTCTGGACTACCAGTAAAAATGAGCAGCTAGCTGACCTTATCGATTTCACGCAGACATTCTTTACCAAGAATACCCTACTCAATATCTTAACTAAGTACTGTGTCTTTACGGTAGACCGGAAACTGATGGTCATGCGACCTTATCAGATCGCGGCCACCGAGGCTATTCTTTCCCGCATTCGTATGTCGACCAATCTCAAAATGGTAGGCACGAGAGATGCGGGGGGCTTTATTTGGCATACTACCGGCAGTGGTAAGACGCTCACCTCCTTTAAGACCGCCCAATTAGCTACCGCTCTGCCTCATATCGACAAAGTGCTCTTTGTGGTTGACCGTAAAGACTTAGATGCCCAGACTATTGCGGAATATAACAAGTTTAGCAAGGGCTCGGTTGACCTTAACAAGAATACCAAAGCCTTACAAGAGCGTTTAGAGGATAATAATTGCAAGATTATCGTCACCACTATCCAAAAGCTCAACATCTTTATCGATAGAAATCAGAAGCATCCTATTCGAGATAAGCATGTGGTATTAGTCTTTGATGAGTGTCACCGTAGTCAATTTGGTGATATGCATGCTCGTATCGTTGGTGGTATGCTCAAAAACAAAAAGAAAGTGGGGCGCTATTTTAAGCAATACCATATCTTTGGCTTTACCGGAACGCCAATCTTTGGGGCTAATGCTAGTAAGTCTCGTCACATCATGGACTATGCACCAGCGCCGCAGCATTTGTTTACCCATAACTCCGAGAACTTAGACTCGGCTCAGTCAAGCGCAGATGTGCAGTCAGATGCTACGATGCAGTCAGATGCCACAATGCAGCCTGGTGCTACGATGCAGTCAGATGCAGCGATGCAAGCAAGCGCAGATGAGCAAGCAAGTGCAAAGACAGTTGCTGGCCTCTCTTCTGCTAAAGAGAAGATTTTTGCGCGTACTACCGAAGATCTCTTTGGCGAACTGCTGCATCAGTACACTATCGTCAATGCCATTAAGGATCATAATGTCTTACCTTTCCGTATTGATTATATCAACACAGTTAAGCAGAAAAAGAGTAGTAAAGACGAACAGGTAAAAGGTATTGAAGCGCAAAAGACTCTAGAGTCGCCGCAGCGTGTTAAGCAGGTAGTGTCTTATATCTTAAAGCACTTTGACCAAAAGACCTACCGCAATGCCAAGTATGACATTGACGGTAAGCGTCGCTACGGATTCAATTCTATCTTAGCTGTTTCTTCGATCAAAATGTGCAAGAGCTACTATGCTGAGCTGAAGAAGCAGATTGAGGAGAAAAAGCAGCTTGACCCTAATTACGAGCTGCAGATTGCGACTATCTTCACGTATTCTCCCAACAAGGACGATACTGACGATGATTTTTACTTTGCAGACGATGAGACTGATCTTCATGGTATGAGTACCATTGATCGCGAGTTCTTAGATCAAGCGATTAGTGACTTTAACTCCTCTTTTGCCAATGAGCAGACTAAAAGCTCCGCTGCTGTTCTCCCTTCTACTAGTAACTTCGATATTTATTATCGCGCATTGTCTGCTAAGGTTAAGAATGGTGAAATCGATTTACTCATCGTGGTCAATATGTTTCTGACGGGCTTTGATGCCCCTGGCCTTAATACCCTCTGGGTAGATCGTAACTTGCAGCAGCATGGCTTAATTCAGGCTTTTTCTCGCACAAACCGTATTCTTAATGCGGTTAAGAAATTCGGCAATATTGTCTGTTTCCGTGACCTATCACAGGCAACAGACGAAGCTATTGTCATGTTTGCTGATAAACATGCTTCAAGCATTGTACGTCTCCGTCCTTATGACGACTATTTTAATGGCTACAATGATGAAGATGGTAAGCATCATCGCGGCTATCATGAGTGTGTACAAGAGCTCAAGCAAAAGTATCCTCTAGATGAGGAGATTTGGGACGAGACAGGTAAAAAAGATTTTGTGGCTCTGTTTGGTCAGATTTTGCGCTTACGCAATATCTTGACCTCTTTTGATGAGTTTATTGGCGCCGAAGAAGGCCTCTTTACTGAGCGTGAGTTCCAAGACTACACCAGCAAATACATTAGTGAGTACCAAAACCTGCGCTCTCAGTCTGAGGATAAAGTCAGCATCATGGATGATGTCGTCTTTGAGATGCAGCTGGTGAGTCAATTGCAGGTCAATGTCAGCTATATCCTGTTTCTGATCCAAAAGTATAAATTTGCTGCGGCTAAGGAAAAAGCTGAGATTCGCCAGAGTATTGACTCTGCTCTTAACGCCAGCTTACAGTTGCGCTCGAAAAAAGATCTGATTGCTGAGTTTATTGACACCATCAATACCTCTTCCGATGTGGGAGCTGATTGGCTGCGCTTTATCAGTGAGCAAAAAGAGAAGTATATTAAGAACCTCATTGCTGAGGAAAATCTTAAAGAAGCTGAGACCCTTAAGTTCATTAATAAGGTATTTGCTTTAGGTGAACTTAAGACTGTGGGGAATGATATTAATACCATCCTTCCTCCAATGTCCCGCTTCGGTGCTGCTGCTAAAAAGCGCGGGGAAAAGAAGCAAAGGGTCATTGAGCGCCTTAAGGACTTCTTTGACAAGTTCTGGACCTTAGGCGGTGCCTCCAGTGATGGGGATAATGACAGCATGGATTATGACCAGCCTACAGTAGCTGACGATATCAAGTAGCACTAATCATGGCTCATGTGCTGATGACGTCGTGCTCACCATATCTCTATCCCAGCTGTTCTAGCTAGATTGCTTTATCCATACAGCTCTATCCAGAGTACTCTATTCATACCTTTCTATTAGGGCTAACAGTGGTAGTTTGGCTGCATGACAGCACTGAGCTGTACTCGCAGTGAGCTGTACTCGCAGTGAGCTGTACTCGCAGTGAGCTTAGCTCACTTGCCAGTGCAACTAGCACTGTGGCCTTAGCTTATGTTGCTATGCTTTCCTGTATAGTAAGGCTCAGGCATCCCGCGCTCTATTCGCGCTCTATTCGTGCGCTATTTGTGCGCTATTCGTGCGCTATTCGCGCTTTCTCCGCGTTCTCTCCCCGCTCTCTATTGCCCTCTCCTTATTTCTTTCTTTCTTTCTTTTTTTCTCCTAAACTCCTAATCATGCCAAGGTAGGTAAGGTTGTGCCAAGGTAGGTACTAATAGGTGTTTATCCTGTTGGCTCAAGGCAGCTAGGAGATAGGGACTGGCCTAAAGATTTCTTAGCCTGATATGGGAGTTTTAGCTTAGGGAGACTTGCTTGCTCAAAGTTATGTGGCGTTTGCATAAAAGCAGCGGATGTTTAACCAGGAGGTAGGGTTTACAGGCGCTGCTTGAGATGTGTAAGTGAGGAAATAGTTAAACTATGGCATAACTTAGAGGTGGTTTATCTAAGCCTCATAGCTGCGGTTATCACCTCAGCTAAAACCGCTTGAGAATAGTGAGAGCTGCAGGTTTAGCATAGCTTGCCTTAGCCTAAGCTCTGAGAGCTCTTGCCAGCATAGAGCGCTTGAGCCCATGACCCCCTTTGAGCTTCTATAGCATTTTGAGTCTATATAACTCTTTGAGCCTTTATACCCCTTGAGGACGCCCCATCATTAGTAGGCTACCTAACTTCGTATAAGCTGCATGAGAGGAGATATAGCAACTCATGTACTTGATAACGCTGTCTGTGCCGTCCGTATTGTCAGTGCTTTGCTCCCTACATATAGTAAAGAGCAGAGCTCCAGGCGGTAAAGCACCAGGCCACGATAGCCGGGCCCCCAGGTAGTGATAGTAGCCTTACATCATGCCTCATGTTAGCGCGGTACTCTTTCTCTAGGTTAGATAAGCGTTCGGGTTGTTATCTGGTAGCCAGGCGGTCTTTGGCTATTTAGTAACCAAGTGGTCTGGTGGCTATCTGGTAGCCAGGTGGTGGTGCCACCTGGCGGCTTTATAACATGTGAGCCCTGCGGTAAAACTGCTAACCATGTTTGGGAGCGTTGGCGTAGCTGCGGCATTAGAGCAATAGCGGCGTTGGCACAACTGCCGCGCCGTATAGGCGGAGCGGCAGTGGGAGAGCCGGCCTAAGCTAGAGCAGGGGCACGCTAGCTAGTGCTAGGGTACGCTCTCTAGCGCGTGTGCTTGCTAGTACGCTAGCTATTTTTAGCTAGCGCAGGCGCTCATTATTGCTCGCCGTCGACCTCTAAGGTGATTAAGCTGAAGCTTAATGGTGGCAGGCTTAAAATGTGGCTCTCTTGCTCGGCGGCGGTCACTGGCTTCTCGTGAGGTACCACGGCATTTGGCGTTTGGAAAGTGTTCTGGGCGCTTAATGGGCAACCTGCTAACTCTAAGTGCTTAGTAATCTTAGCGTTACCAAAGCCCTCTAACACCACATTGATGTCCTGAGTCTTATCTTGTTCCAGATTAAGCGCAAAGAGAGCAATCTCTTTCTTCTCGTCGTTATACACCGCGGCGCTGTGTAAGGTCTTGGTTTGACCATGGATAGTCTCAATGCATGGAGTATTAGCAAAGTGACGTAAGGCCTTACCCCGACCATGTTGCGAAGCCCAAGCAAATGGGTAGAAAATGGTTTGCTTAATGGCTTCATCGTTAGGAGCGGTGAAGATAGGGGCAATCACATTAACCAGCTGAGCTAAGGAAGCCATCTTCACGCGGTCGCAGTGGTTAATTAAGGTACAGAGGAGACCACCTAACACTAAGGAGTCGAGGAAGGTGTAGTGCTGCTCTAAGAGAGGTGGCGCCTTAGTAAAGCGACGGCTTGGATCTTGGTTAAAGAAGTCCATCCATGGCTCGCCCTCGATTGACCAGATATTGTACTCGTCAAAGGAGATCATCATGTCTTTCTTGGAGCGGAGCTTAGCCTTAACGAAGTCAGCGGTAGCGGTAATAGTCTTAATGAAATTATCCATTAAGACATAGGAGCCTAAGAAGTCCTCAATCTTACCGGTAGCATTTTCAAAGTAGTGGTGGCACGAAAGGCAGCTTACTTCAGGATAGACCCGCTCTAAGACGATACGATCCCAATCAGGATAGGATGGCAGCATGGTATTAGCACTACCGCAGGCCACGAGCTCTAAGCTTGGGTCTACCCAGTGCATAATCTTAGCGGCTTCTAAAGCCTTTTTGCCATAGTCATCAGCTTCTAAGTGGCAAGTTTGCCATGGGCCATCCATCTCGTTACCGATACACCAGTACTTGAAGTTAAAAGGCTCCTCATGGCCATGCTGGCGGCGTAAGTCAGAGTAGTAGGTACCACTCTTGATATTGGCATACTCAACAAAGTAACCGGCCTCTTGTGGGGTACCGGTACCCATGTTCACGGCAACCATTGGGCTCACCCCCGTCTTCTTGGCCCAATCGTAGAACTCGCCAATACCAAACTCATTGGTTTCTTTGGAGAGCCAGGCATAGTCGAGACGTACAGGACGGTTTTCCTTAGGGCCGATACCATCCATCCAATTGTAGCCTGACACAAAGTTACCACCAGGGTAACGCACAGTGGAGACCTTCAGCTCCTTGATTAAGTCCATGACATCACGGCGGAAGCCTTGCTCATCAGCTAAAGGATGACCTGGCTCATAGATGCCGGTGTACACGGCGCGGCCTAAGTGCTCAACAAAGCTACCATAGAGGGTATCTTCGACTTTGCTGATATAGTTACCAGCCTGGAATAAGTATTTAATTGCCATCAGTAATGCTTCCTTGTGCTCTTATAGGCATCCCTGGCTCTAAGGCTAATTGCTTTTCCTATAGCTACGTGCCATGCTTTATGGCTAGAGCCATGTTTTATGACTAAGTGCCTTTCATATAGCTACGTGCCTTTCCTATAGCTACGTGCCTTGAGTTAGAACTAGGTGCTAGTTCTGTCATGAGAGCTCTTTAGCTATAACAGTTGCTACGCTTATAGGTTAGCTTTAGTTTAGATAACTGCTGTAGCTGCGAGAGCGACTAGAGATCTATCTCTGCTCTATCCATAGCATTGCGATAGCTCTATGGTTGCTATACCTGCTAGAGCTGTGGTCGCTCTAGAGCCCATATCGTTGCTAGCCCTGCTATAGCTGTTATCGCTCTAGAGCTACTAAGCTGCTAAGCTACACTAGCAGAAGGGCAGCAGCTGCAGCAGTAGCGGGTTTAGTAGATACAGTAACCGTAGTTCTACTAGTTGTTTCGTCTAGTCCAAAGAGCGCTAGAGAGTACAGGTTATGGTTAAAAGGGTTAGGCTGAGTCAAGTGTGCTTGCTTCTTCAAGTTAAGCTTGTTTTTACAGGTAGGGCTTAGAGCAATCTGCACTTTGTGGCGTGCTCTAAGCTGCCCAAGGCGCTTGATGCTTGAGCTTGACTCAGTTTAATTCTGGATTTTTTTCTTAACTACAAGGGGCCTAAGGCCGCGAGTATGCTGTGTCTTCTCTTGGCTAGGCTTAACTTATCCTCACTTATCCTCTCTTAGTGAGAACTAGTCAGGCTAAGCTAAGTTAAGCTGCTAAGCTGCAAAGTTAAGCTGTGCGGCAAAGCTAAGCTGTGCGGCTAAGCCGTGTTAGGTCGCTTAGCGGAGTCTGGTGACTTAGCTTAGTAAGCAGCGCTGCTTTTACTTTATTCAGTGGCGTAGAGCTTGTGGGAGATCTTAGCCATGGTGGCGCGGTTCAGCTTGTAGAAAAACTGGGTAGTTAAGAAAGTGAGTAAGTAACCGATAGCTGGAATCCAGGTCATCAGAGCATAAATACCAGCGATAGCGCTCTCACTTTGTTGTGGCACATTAGCCTCGTAACCAGTGATCGATAGCACCATACCCACTAAGGCACCGCCTACAGCTAAGGCTACCTTTAAGGTAAAGAGGTTGCCTGAGGTGCAAAGACCAGAGGCGCGTTGACCTAACTTGTATTCACCATAATCATCGACGTCAGCAATGAACGACCAAATGATTGGGGCAGCGATTTGGTGGATTACGGAGAGCACGATAAAGAGAACGTAGATTAAGAAGACTTGCTCCGATGGAATAGCCCAGAGGATCAGGGATAAGACAATGCAGCAAATCTTAGTAGCTTTATAGACCGTGACCTTGCAAATGCGCTTGGTTAAGACGGAGGTTAAGTAGGCGCCGACGATGTTGGAGCAAATACCCACGGTTAAGAAGAGGGAAGCGGCAATCTCATCAAAGCCTAAGATATAAATAGCAAAGTAAATGGAAACGGCACCACGAATAAAGCTAGGCATGCAGTCTAAGAACATTAAAGTGATGCAGACTAACCATTGGTCATTGTGAATAATCTTCTTAAAGGACTCAGTTAAAGACTCTTTCTCCATACCTGGACGTGGTTGAATACGCTCACGGGTATAGAAGAAGCAGAAGAAGAATAAGAAGATAGCGAGTAAAGCAAAGAGGGAGATCGTCCAGAAGAAGCCGGTAGCACGGTCGCCTTGACCAAAAAAGCCAACTAAAGGCAGTAAGGTCAGGGTGCAGAATAAGGAAGCTAAACCAGCGCCGACAAAGCGGAAGCTCTGGCAGGACACACGGTCAATGGCATTGCTCGTTACCACATTACCTAAAGAGCAGTAAGGAATATTAACTGCCGAATATAGTAAAGATAAGAGGAGGTAAGTGACAAAGGCATAAGTTACCTTAAGGCCATAGCTAATCTCAGGAGTGTAGAACATGATGAGACAGGAAATGGCAAAAGGAATGGTAAAGACGGCCATCCACTTACGATAGCGACCATACTTACTTCTGGTGTTATCTAAGATAGCACCGTAAATTGGGTCAAAGAAAGCATCAAAGATACGCACCACTAAGAACATAGTGGCGACGGCGGCTGGAGTTAACCCAAAGATGTCGGTATAGAAGAACGACAAGAACATGGTAATTGGGTTAAAGAGGAGATTACACGCCGCATCTCCTGCACCAAAGGCAGTCTTTTCAAGAAAAGACATGCGCTCTTTTAAAGTCTTGGAACTAGTTCCATCAGCTTGCCCGGTAGGCTGCTGTGGCTCTTGTTGCACCACATCACTCATAAATCTTCCTCACCTGTCATTTGTACCTCCCGTCGCTTGCTAAGCACCAGCTGAAGCAGCACTTGACGTTGCTTGCTAAGCACCAGCTTAAATAGCGCCTTACAGCGCTACTAAAGCATCAGCTCCTTGCCTATACTCAGCTCTAGAACCATGCTCTAGAGCTGGAGCTCTTTGGCTTTAGAACTTTATGCTGAGACTTTGCTTTTGAGTGTCTCAACTCTCGGCTTGGTTTTTGAGCATATCTTGCTACGATCTTGTTATAGATCCGCATGTTGCGAGCTTCACTAGCGTTGGGGGTATGACTTGTAGGTTGAACTCACTTTGCCTTAAGGCAGTGAGGCTCCTATTCTTAGCATCCTTTATAAATCAAGGCTCACCTGGGGTAAAAATCAGGGGAGCGTGATTGCCCGACAATCCTCAATGGTGGTGCGTAGAGTAAGAAAACCACGATCAAACCACGAAAGGGCAATCTGAGCGTACTAAACATATGGGCTAGCTAGACTTTGCCAATAAGATAGCTAAACCTCAATTAGAGGTAGAACTAAGTCTCAGGAAGAAAGAAGGATCACCGTAAAGCGGGGGGCTAGGTAACACTAGATCCGAGCTTTAGTAAGCATGACTTTGGCAATCTTTTTATCAGCTATCGCTTGAGCAACCATAGCGTTGGTACTGGCGTTAGCAATTGCTGTTGTAGCCACAGCGTTGGCAATCGTCAGAGCAATCGCCTGGGCACTTGCCTTAGCAACTATAGTTTGAGAACCATAGCTCGAGAACCATAGCTCGAGAACCACAGCTTTAGCACTGCTCACGGAGGTAATGATAAAAATCTAGATATGCGATTTTTGTGAGATACATCCTATTTGTAAGCTACGCAGACTAGTCATATCAATCTATTGATATCAATATCAATACTAGGCAATTTACTGCCGACAGGAGAGTGTGAAGTACATCTCATTATGAGTCAGTCAGCTGGCTATAGAGCAGGGATTTGCCCCATAGCGGGGTGATGTTGCAGCAAAAAACATCATCATGATTTGCTCAAGCTGGGGTAATGACACAGTAGGCATTTGTTTTATGACATATAAGCCATTTGCTTCCTGGCATATAGCTCATTTGCTTCCTGGCATATAGCTCATTTGCTT
>Cebus_capucinus_imitator_PRJNA485217_SSR093__coassemble_740_pt1 | contig 10751 bp, 6 predicted proteins | sample Cebus_capucinus_imitator_PRJNA485217_SSR093__metabat2_low_PE_002 | metagenome-assembled genome bin Cebus_capucinus_imitator_PRJNA485217_SSR093 | reverse complement strand
GCTTTCCTCTTGGGTCAGGTGCTCAGATTGGCGCTTATTCTCCTCTGGGAGTGGGGGCTCTGATGCGAGGCGGTCTGGTGAGGTAAGCCAGGGCTTGGCTTGCTACTTGTCCTACTGCTTTTTCCTCTATGCATCTTTATTGCAGCATAGCTCCATGATTAAGCGCTATAATGGTGCGTTAACGTGGTAATATCTTTTAGTGTTAACGATAGGCGATTAAACTGTTTTTACCGCTTTGAGAGTCATTAAAAGCGCTCTAGAGCTATGTTTTACCATAGTTAAGGCGTATTTTACGGTGGGGCTTAGGTTTAATCTCAGGGCTAGTTCCCTGATTGCTCTATCTTTACCTCTATTCTTCCCTATAATAGAGTGTCTATAGGGAAGATAGCTGGCTATAAGTGCAAGATTCCTTAAAGTGCAGCTTGGGCTATGCGTAAGTCTGCTTAAAGGGCATCATGCCTAGCTAAAGTTATTGCTGCAAGCACTGTTCATACTGAGCTTTTAAGGGCAGTAGCGCCCGAGATTAAGAGCCAGGTAGAGCTCGAGGAGGGGAATAGTTCTCTCATATTTTGAGCTTATGATAGTGCTCTAGTTGGTAGGCTCTGCCTGCTAACCAATTGTGTTGAGACACGCTAAGACATCATTATCCTGCTGATTAATCTGTCTCTAGATTGAGTTTGCCTAAACTTATCATGCTTAAGGGCGGTAATAAGGAAGAGGGCTTGTCTAGAGTAAAGAGCGTAGGGGTTATCTTACGCTTATTTTTAGGCGGACATACCACCTAGCGGCTAGGGCCTTGGATCTAGTGCCGTGCACCTAGCGCTTTAGTGCTAGTTATATGTAGCTAGCGTTTTAGTGCTAGTGCTTGGCTGCGCCTGGCTAAGGCTTAAGGGCTGCAAAGGTTATCCTGCTTTAAAAGTTATAAAGACTAATCAGTACCGTAACCATCTTCTCTTCTTAGCTCTATTCCTGTTAGTGCGCTCGCACTATAGTATAGAGTAAAGCTAGGGAGAAGAACTCATGTCAAATTTGTCCTTACTCTATTTGTCTCTTACCAGGAGACAACATGGTGAAGGGGCTTACTTGAGAGTAAGTTACGTCTTGGTTATCGTTTTTTATCTCGGACTAGGCTTAGCTTTATCGCCTGAGCTATAGGGCCTTGGCTTTAGTGCTTTTGCTTTAGGGCTTTGGCTTTATCGCCTGAGCTATAGTGGAGATAATTAAGCCACTGACGGGGGCTAGCAAGTGAAGAGTAAGCATTAGCATGCTTGTCTTTTCATCTTGGTAACTGAGAGTGGGGGTGGTCTTAGGTCAAATGGAAGAAATTATGTTTTTTGATCACTTGGAATTAGCTCCTGCAGATCCTATTCTGGGTTTAACTGATGCTTTTAAAGCTGACACCAACCCTAACAAGGTTAACTTAGGTGTGGGTGTGTACCAAAATGCTAATGGTCAGACCCCAGTCCTTAAGTGTGTGAAAGAGGCAGAGAAGCAGCTCCTCGAGACCGAAACCAGCAAGAGCTACCTGCCTATTACTGGTTATCCAGAGTATGGTCGTTTAACCCGTGAGTTACTGTTTGGCTCTGACAGCGCCTTAGTCTCCGATGGTCGTGCTGTGACCGCCCACTGCCCAGGTGGTACTGGTGCTTTACGTATTGCCGCTGACTTTATCTATCAGCAGCACGTGGCTCCTCGCGTCTGGATCTCGGATCCAACCTGGGGCAATCACTTCCAAATCGTGGAAGCTGCCGGTTTAAAGACTGAGCGTTATCCTTACTACGATCGCGTCAACCACTCCTTAGCTTTTGACCGCATGATCGATACCTTAGAGCAAGCCAGTGAGGGCGATGTGGTGCTCTTACACGCTTGCTGCCACAACCCAACTGGTATTGATCCTACTAAGGAGCAATGGGACGAATTATCTTCTTTTATCGCTCGTAAGAAGTTATTACCTTTAATCGACTTCGCTTACCAGGGCTTTGGTAATGGCGTTGAAGACGATGCCTATGGTATTCGCAAGATTTTAGAGCGCAATGATGAGGCCCTTATCGCTTCTTCGTTCTCGAAGAACTTCGGCATGTACAACGAGCGTGTTGGTGCCTTAACTTGCGTTTCCGCCAACAAGGAAGTTGGTACTAAGGTCGCTTCCCAAATCAAGCTCTCGATTCGCTGCGCTATCTCTAATCCACCAGCTCATGGCGAAAAGGTGGTGATTACGGTGCTCTCTAACCCAGACTTACGTGCGCTCTGGGAGCAAGAGTTAACCGAGATGCGTGAGCGCCTCCACTCCATGCGTAACCTCTTAGCCCAAAAGCTCAAGGACGCTGGTGCTGGTGACTTCGACTTTATCACCAAGCAAAACGGTATGTTCTCTTTCTCCGGCTTAAACAAAGAGCAGGTTGAGACGCTCCGTAACGAGTATGGTATCTACATCGTGGGTTCGGGCCGTATCTGCGTGGCTGGTATCAACAATGAGAATATCGACTACCTGGCTGACGCTATCACTAAGGTAGTTAAGGGCTAATTAATCAATTAGTAATCTAACCTATACCTTAGGCTACATCTTAGGATATATCTTAAGCTACATCTTAGGGTAGAGCTTAGAACGTGCTTTGTGCTAAGGCCTATGCTTAAGGACAAGCTTAAGCATAAGAACCAACTCTAGGCGTAAAGCCTAGCGGGAGACGTAAACACCATGTGAGTGCTACCGTTTTGAGTGCTAGCGCCTTAAGCGCTACCGCCTTGAGGTAGTAGCAAGCCCTAGGAATAAAGAGGCTGACTTAGCTAAGCTAGGCCAGCCTTTTTCTTTGCCTAAAACAAACAAATAGCTCTAAGCCCATGCTCTCGTGACGCGATTTTCTGCTTATTGTGGCTATCAGTGTGAGTACATTTAATCTAGGAAAGGGGGCACCATGGCTTTTTCCTAAACCAGACGACATCCCTATACCGCCTAAGTACCGTAAGCTCACTTTTACGCAGTGATGATCTTGTTTAAGCAATGACCAACAAGGCTTTTATTTCACGATATATAATGCTTTTGCTGTGGCCCCCAAGCTCTTACAAAGTAAATTTACGATACTTCGGCACAGCAATGATTACGGCTTGTCTAGAGGAAAAATCGATGTTTATGCTCTTCCGAGATTAAATGTGGCAAATCTGATGGTCAAAGCAAGTAGTAAAGCTGCTGCTTGCGGGGAGAGGGGCTTAGTAGGCTGTGCTAGGGGGCTGGTGACCTTAAGAGCAGCTCCTATGTGAGCTGCTGCTTAGTAAATAGTGCAGGGGTGAGTTGCGTCTTAGGGTTGGCGTTTGGGATGGGGACCCCCGCTTTGGGTATGGCTATCCCGCTTTTGTTTGGGTAGCCAGCTTGGGCTATAGGTAACCCCGCTTTGGAGGGGTGAGCCGCTGTGCACCTGACCTCTTGGTAGAGGGCAGGTTAGGGAGAGCACCTTAGTGGAGGCCACTAATAGTACAGATGGCCTAAGGGCCGAGCTCTTAGTGACGGGGGCCTGCGTGAGTGCAGGTGCCTTTAGAGCCGGGGCTCTGGTGCCTGGCTCTTTAGTGCCGTTCCCTTAGTGCTGAGTGCCTGGGGGCCGGTTTCTTAGTGCAGGGCCTCTTCCCAATCCATCTTGTTACTCATTTGCTCGCGCAACTGCATAACTATTTCTTTAGTAGCAATGCCATCAGTAATCGCTGTAGCTGAGCCGGTGGCGACAGCCATATAGGCTGCACTCTCTAGCGAGTGATTAACGGTATAGTCAGCTAAAAATCCTGCGATCATCGAGTCACCCGCTCCCGTCTTATCGACCATAGAGCCACCGGGGGCGGCAATGCGATAGGCATTACCATGCTCATCAGCAAAGATAGCCCCATGCTTACCTAAGGATACTAAGATATTACGAGCGCCCTCTTTTTTGAGATGTTCACAGGCTTGGAGTACCTTAGGTGCATCATTTAGTTCCCATTTGAGGTAATCGCTTAACTCTTTGAGATTAGGCTTAATGAGGAAAGGGTGGTACTTTAAGATAGCATGTAGCTGGTCAGCTGGTGCATCAACAATCACATGAGGGGCGGAGTTAGGATTTAAGCTCTCAAAGAAAGTAGCATAGATATCTTGGGGGAGGGATGGGGGCACCATACCTGCGAGTACTAAAAAATCATCACCTTTGAGGGCCGAGAGCTTACGCACCATGTACTGAATATCATTAGCAGAGATCTCAGGTCCTAAGCCATTTATACTAGTTTGCTCATTGCTCAATTCTGCTGCAGCTGCTACCGCACCAGCTATTGCTACTGCTGCTTCTTTTCCTGCCACAGTATTGGCTCCTGCGACGCTGGGGATAGCGCTACTTGGAGATTCTGGCAGTACCCGCTCTTGGCTTTGAATACGCACATTAATGCGGGTACGTCCGCGGCGCACTCGTAAAAAGCCGGTATTAACACCAAGAGCGGCAGTTAAGCGCATCAGCTCATCGCCCGAGAACCCTGCCACAAAACCAAAAGCTGTGGAAGGAATGCCTAAATTATGGAGCATGATGGAAATATTGATACCTTTACCACCTGGGCGCAGCTCTTCTTTGACCACCCGATGAGCGGAGCCAGGAAGCAAAGATCCTGGTAATTGCATCATGAGATCAAGCGAAGGTGAAGTAGTTACGGTATAAATCATCGCCAATCTTCTCCGAAAAAAAAAAGCCCCGGCAACCGCATGATGCCCTGCCTGTTATCGCGGTAGGTTGTCCTGCCTGTTATCGCGGTAGGTTGTCCTGCCTGTTATCGCGGTATGTTGCCTCCATGTAGTGCGCCGCACTAACGCAACATCTGCTTTGCAGTCGCGCTTACGCTGCATCTGCCCAGCTACTGTATCAGCTCAGCTACTGCATCAGTACTTACGTTGCATGACGTAAAGCTGCTTACCCTTGCCTGCGGTCAATCCGCACTAACGCTACTCCTACATTGCTGCGGCCTGGTGCAACACCTACATTGCTGCGGCGCTGCAGCAACACCTACATTGCTGCGGACTAGTGGGACTTGTCGTGCGTTGGCACTTTCCTTACATCCGGTAATCAAGCGCTTTTTAGGTAAGCAGTGAGCCGCACTGGAGCTACCCAATTAAGCTAAGAAGCAGCATATCAGCATAATCAGGAGGTAGTCTGCCCCTCTCCTTAGTCCTAGCTGTAGTGCCATAGTTCTACCTAAAGCAGGCTTAAGCTGAGCGAAGCGACTCATGTGTGTGCTTAGTAGTATAGCCTAGCTTGCTTTATCACTAAATAGTTATCGTGTTCCTATAGAGGATAGTTACGGCGGGGATATTGATAGTCAGCCTGGTTATTTACTCTTACGGGGCCTGGACTATGGTGCTACTTACTCTCCCCACATTAGTCATAATTTAGCTAAGGCTAATCTAGCAGGCTTAGTTAGCAGGCTTGGCCAGTAGGGCTTATTTTGCAACCAAACGTGGCTAGAGGAGTGAGTGGTGCTAGGAAATAAGCCAAGAAAAGTGCTGAGAAATGAGCAAGGAATTGAGCAGGTAAATGAGAAAGTAATTGAGCAGGGAAATGCGCAGGGGCGGGCGCCGCCTCCGCATCCTGAAGAAGCTGAGGGACGCATGGGCCATGGTAGGCATGCTTATCTTATGCAAGGTGGATGAGCATAGCTTAGAGAAAATCGCCACTGGATTTCCTAGAGGAAAGCACCAGTGGACAGCTTTGAGAAAAATGCTACTGGGTAGCTTAGATGAAAGCGCCACCAAGCTGCCAGGAGCTAAGTGCTACTGGCAGGGCCGAGTTGTGGCTTGGCTTAGGTAGAGATGGCGCAGCTTTGCTGGGGGCTCTTACTTTAGTGGCTTTAGTGGGTACCAGAGGCGGAAATCACGCTATTCCACTCGCGGGTCATGAGGCGCTCTACCGATGCTGGTGGTACGACAATGTGGAGGCGCTTTAAGGTCTCTTTATCGTAGTAAATACCTGGATTACTCGTAATATCTTTGTCCACTAAAGGAGTGGCATCAGCATTGGCATTAGCAAAGCGGATATAGTTAGAGATTTTCGCAATGACTTCTGGGCGCATGATGTAATCGAGGAATTTATGAGCATTAGCGACATGCTTGGCATCATTAGGGATAGCTAACATATCGTAACCCATTAAGGCACCCTCTTTAGGGAGCACATAGGTAATCGAGGACATACCTGCTTCTTGGGAGCGCTGATTGGCTAATTGCGCATCACCAGCCCAGGCTACCGAGAGGCAGACTTCACCAGCGGCTAAGTCATTGGAGTATTGGGCACTATGGAAGTAGCGCACATGTTTACCCATGGTCTTTAAAATTTCCGCGGCGGCATCATAGTCCTTTTTATTCTTCGACTCAGGGTTTAAGCCTAAGTAAATTAAGGTGCTACAGAGCATATCCGAGGCTGAGTCTAAAGCGGTGACACCACAGGATTCAAACTTCTTGATCTGATCTTCTTGGAAGAACACATCCCAGGAGTCAATCTTATAATCAGGCCCCATGATCTCCTGAATCTTTTGGGTGTTATAGGCAATACCAGTGGAGAGCTCCATATAAGGGATACCATAGGTATTATCCTTATCAATGGTCGCAATCTTCGCCATCTTGTCTTTATCTAAGTGGAACCAATTAGGTAAGAGTTTCTTATCTAAAGGTAAGAGCATCCCCGCATCACCTAAGCGCTTTAAGACGTGAATCGAGGGTGCGACAATGTCGTAACCACTGTTACCCACCATGAGCTTAGCTTCGAGTACTTCATTGGAGTACATCAAATCGTAATGTACTTTAATTCCTGTTTCTTTAGTAAAGTCAGTTAAGACCTCAGGGTCGATATAGTCTGACCAATTAAAGATATAGAGCTCATTATCAGCGCTCGTTGCCGTGGTAGCTGCGGTGGCTGCAGTGGGAGCCGTGTCACTATTAGTCGCATCCTCACTAGTAGCAGTGCCATTTACAGCAGCGCTCGGCATGGTGTTTTCCGCGGCATGCGCTGGAGGCAACATGGTACTAGTAGCGGCCATGAGTACGAGTAAGCCACCTAATACTAAGTTAGAAAAAGAGCGGGCCCGCTGGTAAAAGCTCCGTGAGATCGTAGTGCCAGGTAATGGCAGCAGTGTGGCTGCTCCTAGAGCCAAGCTTTCTGGGGCCATGGTAGAAAATGAAGAAGGAGCACTCAGAGTAGTTTGGCTTAATACTGCTGGCGCCGGACAAAAAGGTGATTGCATAGTGATACCTAGAGCCCCAGAGGGGAGAGCAAGCGGGTTACGCCCCATTAGCATTAGAGTTACGCCCTATTGGCATAGGATTTACATCCAATTAGCTTTAGGGTTACACCCCATTAGCATTAGGGCGCCTTGCGCGTTACGCATACCACTCATTGCTAGCGCATCGTAGACGCTGCTATGCTCTACGCTGCGCATTGTAGGGGCGGTGCGTTAATAACGCTGCGTATTAAGAGCTTCCCTATGGTAGAGCTAAAATCTTGCGCTACTGAAAGGAGGGGATATAAAAGACAGAAAAAGATATAGCTGCATGAACATTGTTAAGACTAGACCTAGCCCCTCGTACGGCAGTAGTCCATCCTGGCCTTATGCTGTTCGAGAAGTTATCGCGCTGCTTATCGCAGTGCTTGAACCAGTGTAGTCGTAGCGCTTATTTTAGCGCTAGTCTTAGCACTTGCCTTAATATTTGCTCAAGCAACTGCAAGCGTTTAAGCAACGCCTGTGCTTAATGCGTGGGCTAAGCTGCGTAACGGGAGCATGTGCTAGAGATTCGTGACTATGGTGGCAGTCTCTATGCTGATTACTATCTTTTAACCCTAGTTACAGTTTACTCCACTATTTTAAGCCGCGCCTACGATAACCTCTATCACTACTTACTTGTCACACCGTTATGCCCAAATAAAGCGCTTGCTTTTAGTATGTGTTAGATCTTTGGGGTGCGGTAAAACCTAGGTTCCAGGCTGATAAATAAGCCAAAAGTATAGGCATTATACCCCTAGTGCAGCCCCAATTTTTTCGCTATATTTACGCACCAGCTCCTTCCTTAACTACCTTACCCTGCTCCTTAAGCGCACAGCAAAAGCGCATTAATAAAACCACGTAGAGGCGGGCGATATTCCTGAGGGCACTATCTTGCTCGTTACAACTATGGCTAGCGCTGTAATACAAGTTAAACAGCAAGATTAAGAGTATTTATTGTTTCCTTTTGGCGTTTGTTAGGGCGATACTCTCGTAGATAAATATGGGGCTAGCTCTGTGCTGGTGCGGGATGGTACTTAGTAAGAGGAGGAGCTAGTAGTGTAAAAGTGCTAGATATAAATAGCTCTAAGTTTAAACTTTAGCTTAAGATATAAGTTTATTCTAACTATCCCATGGTAATATAAAGGGTATAATTCCTGAAATATCTTAGCGCGGCATGGCTAATTTTGCGATAAGCACCATTTGGACATTTGGCCGCAAGGCTGTTTGGTGTTTGGTCTTTGGGCGTTTGGTGTTTTGTCCTTGGCGCAGGCTTGCGCGAGTGTGGCTCCGAGGAAGATGATAAACGGCGTGACGATGGGGTGGTTTATGGACAAAAGGATGCAAATTGTTAGAGATACCGTCACTGGTATCATTGGCTTAATCGTACTATGGCTATTAGCGGTAGGCTTAATTAGCTCTCCTAGTAGCTCACCTTATCGCCCAGAAGCTCTGCCGTCTACTGCAACCGAGCAAGAAAAAGCGCAAGTGCTCGCTAATGGTCTAACCCATGCTTTAGAAGAAGAACTCAACTCTTTCTTTGGCTTTTTACCTAACGATTTAATTACGCCTTGGTTTATCGATAATACTACTTACTATCAGAGTGGTATTATTTATGCGACCCGTCCTGGCTCCGATATTATTTCTAAGGAAGTTGGCCGCTTTGGTAATCGTGATACGGTCGACCCACGTTTAGCTGATGCCACCTCGCGTCACTTTAGTTACTCGGAGAATGTCTGGGGCTTCCTCTTTGTGTATGATGCCGAGAGTAAGTATCGTGCCGGTATTAGCCGCTGGGATGAATGGGCTAAATCTATTGGAACTACAGGTAAGTCAGCTGGTGTCTTTAACCTAAAGTCTGATGATGTCTATAACATCATTAAGTATTGCATTACCATGTCAGACTTTGCTTTAGGCGTGTTAAATGACAACAATATCTCCCACTTCTCGGCCGATAATGCAGTCTACTATGCTAAGGGTATTATGGCCGTGACCTCTAATATCTTCCGCGCTTTAATTGCCATTGACCAATCTATTTCTGATCGTGGCGGTGTGGAGAATGTCAAAGAGGCCTTAAATCGCTTTGATTTAATCTCCGAGTTTAATCCTACTTACGTGGTCGCAGGTGGTAATAAAGTAGGTGACGCCATGTTACCTAACCACGTCGCGGCTTTAGCCAGGCATATCGATGTCGCGAGCAATCGCTTAAATGATATGCTGGAGTCGATGTCCCGCTAAACACTAGAGCTAACACTAGGACTAGCACTCGCACTAATACTAGAGCTAGCACTAGGATAGTAAGCTTTGCCCCCGCGCTAAAGCTCAGCTTGTTAGCTTAGCTTGCTCGCTTAGCTTGCTCGCTCAGATTGCTAGCTCAGCTTGCTCGCTCAGCTTGCTCGCTCAGCTTGCTCGCTTAGTTTGCTAGCTCAGCTTGCTCGCTTAGCTTTCTCGCTTAGTTCAGGAAAGCTTGCCCTAGTACTAAGCACTACTATCTGCATTATCTCTTACACTTTGCATTAGCTCTTATGCTTTGCATTAGCGCTACACATCGCTACTTCACTCTGCGATCGCGCTGCTGTTGCGCCTAAGGACTACGCGCTAGAGTCAAGAGTTTGGCTTTCCGCATGAGATGCGGTACGGTTGCTTACTCTTGGCATACCGCAAGGCATGAAGACTGGCTAGTATTTTCCTAGCAGGAAAGGTGCTTTTATTCTATTTCTTGTAGGGCATACCCGCAGAAGGGGCGCTATAACTTATTTATGCACTTGCCTAACCCATGATAAAGCGTGATGGGTGAGTTTAATGCGCTAAGGCTAGCATTCTCTGCTAGCCTTTTTATTTGGGCGCAACAATTAATAAGGCCTTCCTACTAGCTCAAGCCTTTTAGCTTGGGTATCATGGCGCCTGCTTATCTAATCTTATGATGGCTATGCTTAGTATAGAAAGAGAGCTAGCGCGATTGCCCTTAGGCAGTTAATGGAGGCAGACAGCTCTAGCGATAAACCTTATAATGCGCTATCTATCATGTGTTATCTAGTGGAGAACGCTCTAAGAACGCTTTGCTAACGCTTTGAGAACGCTCTAAGAACGCTCGGCGGTTGCTCTTAAAGCTGATAGTGAGATCTCTTAACCTTATGGCGCTAGATCTTAATCTCATGGCGCTAGCTTTTAACATCGAAGCTGGAGAACTTGGGCTTCACTTCTGGGTCATAGCACCTAATCTCATGGTGCTAGCCTCTCATCTTGGGTAGTTTTGGTTTAGTCTCATAGCGCTGCGTGCTTAATATGGTGGCAAGATGATATGGTGGCAAGAGGGCGCCATCTCATAGTAAACAAGATCTATCTCCTATGGTTAGCCCTATTTGTTTTCTACTATATGAGACCTAGGTTTAAATGATTAAACTAATCTGTTGGTAATAGAGCTTACAGCTGGACTAGAGCTTGCGACATGACTATACAGCACTGTCATAAATTAAGAGGGCACGTCTAAGGCTGTCTCCCGACAA
>Cebus_capucinus_imitator_PRJNA485217_SSR093__coassemble_739_pt1 | contig 10760 bp, 5 predicted proteins | sample Cebus_capucinus_imitator_PRJNA485217_SSR093__metabat2_low_PE_002 | metagenome-assembled genome bin Cebus_capucinus_imitator_PRJNA485217_SSR093 | reverse complement strand
AAATTACCTAATCGCCGGAATTTCATGTGATTTAAAGATGTCAAGATAGCTAAGTCCACCACTAAGCTTATCTAAGGGCAGGATAATGCAAATGCCAAAAACTCGTGCCAATGTTGGTACTAGTGAAGATTGAGGTTTAGCGATAAAAGAGAGGAAAATAACCGAGAGGGGCCGCAACAAGGGAGGGATCAAAGAAACAGGAATTAAGGTAATTAAGGTATATTGACGATAAGCTTATCTCACTATGCCTCTATTAGTACTACGCTATCCCCAATGATTACGCTTCACCTGCCTGTCAGGGCCGCAGCTATCTAACTTACAGAGTTACACTAACAAGTCTATCCTGGCAGCGCCATTATACTAGTAGCACTACCCAGAATCATGGCATAGAACTCGTGCTGTGCCACCTCTGCTCATTAGTCCAAGCTAGAGGAGCATCTGCTTATCAGTCCGAGCTAGAGCAACATCTGCTTATCAGTCCGAGCTAGAGAAACATCAGCCCCCCAAGTAAGGCTATAAGAACATCAGCTCCCCTGGTGAGACTAGAGGAGCTTACGCTTATCAGGCTAAGCTAGTGCTGTACCACCTCAACTTATCAGGTGGGGGCTAGAGGAGCACCAGGTCATTACGATGCATGACTACGCCATGGGAGAATCCTAAGAGCTCTTCAATATCTTGGCTCTTGTGGCCTTTAATCAACTCACATTCCAAGCTGTTATAACGCACAATGCCTTTGGCTAAGCCCTGCTTATCAGCATCACAAATCTCGACAATAGAGCCACGAATAAAGTCACCCTCTACAGCTTTAATACCTGATGGCAGTAAAGAAGAGCCTCGTTCCACTAAAGCTTTAGCAGCACCAGCATCGACATAGATACGTCCCGCTGGCTTGGTGGTCGACGAGAGCCACACCTTACGTAGCTCCATATGAGTCTGCTTGGTCTTAAAGAAAGTACCTTCACCTTGTCCTTGGATGAGTTCTAAAATAATGCTAGGGTCTTTACCAGCAGCAATAATGAGGTCAACGCCACCCTTAGTGGCGATATCAGCAGCTCTAACTTTAGTAGCCATACCTCCAGTACCCAGCGAAGTACCCGAACCACCAGCTAACTCATAAATACTCTTATCAATAGTAGTGACTTCATGCAGTAACTTAGCCTCAGGATTAGAGCGGGGGTCTGAGTCATAAAGGCCCTTTTGGTCAGTAAGGAGAATAACCTTATCAGCTTCAATGGCACAGGCAGTAATAGCCGCTAAAGTGTCATTGTCTCCTACCTTAATCTCGGTAGTAGAGACGGCATCATTTTCATTAATGATAGGGACAATGTCATTATCAATGAGGGCAAAGAGAGCATCACGAGCATTTAAGAAACGCTCACGATTCTCTAGGTCAGCGCGGGTAAGTAAGATTTGTCCAATCGGAATCTCATAAATAGAGAATAATGATTCCCAAATTTTAATGAGCGAGAGCTGGCCTACCGAAGCTAAGAGCTGTTTTGAGCTTAATAATGGAGGTAAGGAGGAAGCTTTAGCAAAATGCTCACGTCCGGCCGCCATCGCGCCTGATGACACTAAGGTAACTTTATGCCCTAAGGCCCGTAATTGCGCGATAACACGCACGATCTCCAGCATATGAGCCTGATTAAGTTTATGGCCACCACAGGTTAAAGTGGAGGTACCTACCTTAATAACAATGCTCTGTCCGGTACGAGCTGTATCGTGCCCACAAGCAGAGTCATTCTCACACGGCTCTACTGCTGCCACACTATCTTTCTTCATACATTCCTATACATGTCTCGCAATAGGCGAGCTTAACTAAGATAACTTAGGCCCAAACTAAATCGAACTACCACTCCGTCAGCTTAAGCGCTATTGCTCTAGTGCTTAAGCGCGATAACAACCGCTTGCTCGAGCGCTTACGAGCTGTAGCACCAGCTTGCTCGAGCGCTTTAGTGGAGCTTGCTATTAAAGAACTCCGAAGCCTCATGATACAGAGTAGTAGCAAACTCACTCACCCGCATCTGGTCATTGATCAGCATCTTGTTGCGACAGAATGCTTGCTCAATTAAGTCTCGGTCATCGTTGTACTTAATATCAACTGGCAGTAAGACCGATAGAGTATCGACCTTGATTTTGCTACCATAGGAAATGAGCCCCTGCTTTTTCAAAGATAAGATCTGGAGCTGCGGCACAATAGTCTCCCAATGAGAGGCATCGAGGTTGAGGCGGTTAGCAATAGACGAGCGCTCGGCTAAAGGAACCATATTCAGCGTCTTTTGGTCAGTAAAGATATTATGTAAAGCCGGACTAATCATCACGGCGGCTTTTAACAAGTCAGGACGCATAATACAGCAGCGCGCTACTGCATTAGCACTTAAACGGAAACCTAAGGCACCTAAAGCATTACCATTGATAAACTTTACTTTATCGCGTAAATGCTCTAAAGCCGCTTCTAACACCACTGAGGTCTCGGCATCTAATACGATTTTGGAAGCTGATCCCATACCTGGCATTTCTACCACAAAAATAGCAATGCCCATCTTTCTTAAGTTGCTACTAAAGATACGGTAGAAGTCAGTAGCAGTAGAACCATAAGCGGCCAGCACGATAACACAAGGCTGGAGTGTCTTAGTGTCTACACTGTGAAGATAGCCCGTGACCGTTTCACCTCTAACCTTAAAAGTCTCCTCGCGATAAGCACCGTAGAGCTTTTCATCATTAAAGATCTTACGATAGGCCTGATGTCCTAAAAGCGAAGCCTGTGCGGCTAAGACATCGCCTTTGAGATTAGGATAGGCGGCAATAGCAAAGTAACGCGATCCCATGCGGTAATTATGGCTAGCATTAACCTTATCCCCGGCTTCTTCATACTTGTTGGCCATGAGCACCCGCTTTTGCCCAATAGCACTAAATTCGTAAATCCAATTACCAGGGCCATACTGCTCAATAGTATCAAAGCACTCCGGACGGGTACGCTCATTATTACCCATGACAATGTTGGCTAAGGCCTCATCAATATCAAGTAAATTACCACCTAAGTTAGCCCAGGAGAAGCGATTTAAAGGGCGATACCAGAGCGAGCGAAAGTAAGAGCCCATCATGTGCATACTCTTATCGGTGCCGGGAAGCGGACAGCCCGAGTTAGAGATAAGCGAGGTCTCAATGTAATTATGCTTAGGCTTAAAGAGAATCTCACTTAAGTTGACGCCTAAGCCATCAGCCCCTGCTAAAGGGTCATTAGGATTAGCACCACTAGGAGCGTTAGCCGCGCTAGATGCACTGCCTGATATTCCTGGAGATGGAGATCCTGCGGCTCCTAGAGACGGAGCACATGCATCTCCTGGAGATGGAGCATTTGCAGCTCCTGGAGATGGAGCTGCGGTAGCTGCCATTTCTGATGCATTCAGATTATCCACTCTACTTTCCTCCATCTACACTCACAAACACATTAGGTTTAGAGCATTTCATCCCTGTAAGTAAGCACATCCTATAAGCCTATATAGCTTAATTGATAAGCTCCACTTATAAACTCGCAGCACTAACTTGTCCCCAAGCATCATCGCTTAGCACACGAATCGCGTTAACTTGAGACGCCGCTTTCCGCACTACTTTGCTATACAACACTGCCGTACTGCTTTACTACACGGCAGCACGCTGCATTACTGCATTAGCCCCAGCGTTACTGCATTAGCACGCTGATTACTGCATTAGCCCCAGCGTTACTGCATTAGCGTGCTGCATTACCGTATAAGCACTCTGCACTACCACATTGCCAGTACGCAATGCTTTGTCTTGCTTTATAAAAATGCCACAAAATTATACTACTGAGCTTCATGTCCCTAGATATGAGCAAGGGTTGATGCACTCTGATAGCGCTATTAACTTAAGCTTAATAATAACCTAAATAAAGGCACAACAGCGCTACCCTAATGCTCCTAAGCTGAGCTTTTACTAGTCTTAGGCTTTAATAATGCCATCTTTATCAAAAAATAACCGTCATTTCCTCCCCATATAGCTCTTTACCTTAAGGCGGAATTGCTAGCTACTATGCGCAACCAATCGCAGGCAAGCAGCAAACAAGCAAGCAGCAGGCAATCAACCGCATACAAGCAACCTCCAGCACAAGTAACAGCAGCAGGCAGCCAACCGCAGACAAGCAACCTCCAGCACAAGTAACAGCAGCAGGCAGCCAACCGCAGACAAGCAGCTTGATGCTAGCCAAGTACTGCAAATAACTTGGTAAGAAATTAGGGGCATAGCAAATGACTTATATAACAGGAGATAAATAGCCGATTTATCATTACCTAAACAAGCAGAGAGCTTATAAATAAGCGCTCATGCTTAAGACACCTTAAAATAGAAGCATGAGAGAAATGGCGTTACAAAGAGCTTACGCCACTCAAGATAGCAAGGGCTAATAGTAAGGGCATATAGCACAGTAAGCCAAGAATAGAGCGAGAATTATGCAACTAAACATAGCGCTCAAGGAGAGCTAGATAGCGCTCAGAGGGAGCTATGAGGGAGATCAGGGGGAGCTATGAGGCCGCTCAAGATAAGCAATGAAAAATCTCAGGTTATGAGGTATATGGTTTGGGTGAGGCCTAAAAAATAAAATGCGATCACAAAGGATCGCATTCTTGAATAGGATACACACAATGGAAAGAACCGCCTTGCATTAAACAGAAAGAGCAAAGAGAAGAGCCTGGAGAGGATTTACTTTGTCCTACGGTTTCGTGCTTGGTTAGCCTATGCTAACTTTATTTGAGTTAGCTGTCAACAACTCCTCTAAGAAATTTTTAATAAGCCTTAAGTAACCAGAATAGTAGGCTTAAATAAGCCATTTATAAAACACAACTACTCCTAAGCACCATCATAAGCTCCTAGCACTATTAAAGAGCAATAAACGGAGCCACAAAAAGAGCAACCAGCAGGCAGGCAATGCGCTAAGCACCAAAGAGCGAAACCAGTCAGATAGTTGCCACTCCCGCCACACTTTAACCCTAGCACTCACTTGGCACAGTGTGGCAAAGTTGGCACAGTGTGGCAAAGACATAGCAAATCGCGGCAAATCATAGCTAACACTTAGCAAATTGTGGCAAATATTTAGCAAACACTTGCCCTCTCCGCAAGCCAAATAGCGCTCACCAGATAACTTTTTCTTTCTGGCAGTGACCTGCTTTCTCCTTATCTTAGGTGGGCTCGCTACTTTTCTCTAGGCTCATAAAGAAAAAACCCGAGACTAACGCTCCGCAGCATCATATGTTGCCAAGCAAATTGCCTTACATATAGCAAAGCAAAGAGCGTAACAACATTGATACCGCGACAAACGTTAGCTCGGGTTAATTAGGCAGTCATAAGAACAGCCGCGATTTAGCTACTGCTAATGCTAAGTCTATTTAACAAGTAGCACTACTCTCTATTTTGAGAAAGCGTGCAGCAAAGCTGCTAAGCACAGCCTCTAAGCACCACTTATAAGTGGTGCTGCTATGCGACGCTGCTAAACACAGCGGTGCTGCAATGCGACGCTGCTAAACACAGCGGTGCTGCAATGCGACGCCGCCAAACCTCTAAGCTTAGCTTTAGAGAGCGTTGATGCCCTTTAAGTACTCTAAGAGCTCTGGCATCTTCTTCTTACCAAAGGAGACTTCTTTACCATTTACTACTAAGCATGGCACGGACATCACCTTGTACTGGGTACGCAGATCTGGGAACAGACCCACGTCGTAGACATGAGTGGTGACCTTGTCAGAAAGTGAGGCCATACGCTGCGCAGCTACCACTAAGTCTGGACACATGGTGCAAGATAAGGAGATTAAAACCTGCATCTTCACATCTTGACCAATAGCTTTGATCGCCTCTAAGTCCTTGTCATCTACATGCTGACCAGGGCCGGCTGCATTGTACATACCTAAGACAAAAGATTGGAACTCGTGACCACCAGGGACACCATGGAAAGCCATGCCAGTAGCAGTGCCATCAGCACGGACAAATTCCACATAAGGTAAGTGCTCGCCCTCAGAAGTAGTCTCTAACTTGAGCTTGTCAGTTAAATCAACTAACTCCTGCATAGCGGACTTGAGCTCATTGCCCTTATCATCGCCAGAGGTGTGGACACGCAGAGTAATCTGCGAATCCATCTTGCCAAAGACCATCTCTAATTGTGGCACCATTTCCGCAGAGATGAACTTATCAGAGCTATCCTCTGGCACCACTGAAGCACGTGGCTCCTCTGGGGCCTTACGGGTAGCATTAGGCACAACAGGAACTAAACCAGTCTTCTCGTGCATAGCAGCAGCCACCTTTTCCATAGCAGTAGCGGCTAAAGCACCGTCGGAAGTAGCAGTAACAACTTGGCGTAAGCTCTTAATGCAGACATCACCAGCAGCAAAGACACCAGGTACACTGGTTTCTTTGTTAGCATTGGTCACAATGTAGTTCTGCTCGTTAAGCTCAACCTTGTCCTTAACTAAGTTGACATTAGGCACATAGCCAGCAAAGACGAACACACCAAAGGTGTCCTTATCAGCAGCTTCGTACTTAAAGGTACTGTTGTTCTTGTTATCGAAAATCTCAGCACTGACAATACCCATATCAGTACCAGTGACGCTCTTTAACTCATGATTAAAGAGCACATTGATCTTAGGATAGTTCTTTAACTCATCCACCACGCCCTGGGCACAGGAGAATTGGTCTTTACGCACTAAGATCGTAACCTTGCTGGCGTAACGAGTTAAGAAGATCGATTCTTCGACAGAAGCAAAACCACCACCAATCACTAAGAGCTCTTTACCCGTAAAGAACTCACCATCACAGGTAGCACAGTAAGCTACACCGTGACCACGGAACTCATTCTCACCAGTAAAGCCAATGTGACGTGGGTTAGCGCCAGTAGCGATTAAGACGGCAAAAGCACGTAAGGTACCACGGCTGGTCACTACCTCTTTGATATCACCCTCAAGCTTTAAGTCAGTAACTTCGGCTAACATGGTCTCGGCACCGAAATTCAGAGCCTGACGACGCATAATCTCAGTTAAAGCCTCACCAGAGGTAGATTCAACACCCGGATAATTCACCACCTCATGGGTAATGGTGATCTGGCCGCCAAAGCGATCTTTTTCTAACACGAGCACACGATAACGGGCACGAGCTAAGTAGATAGCAGCGGTTAAGCCAGCTGGACCACCACCAACAATGATGGCATCATAAAGATTATCATTAGGGTTCATAGATTTCCTTTCATGATAGGACTATACACACTCAAAGCATATCCTATCAAAGTTAGCTAGCTAAACACACTAGCAATGCTAGATTCTGTCATTTACTGCAAATTGTTATCTCTCATTAGCTCTATCTCATCACCATCATAGAGCAACTGGAGATAAGCTTCTTTATACCATTACCATAAACAAACGCTTATATAAGCTATTCTTCCACCAAAACCAAACATATGATCCCAACACCACTATTTTTCCCACAGCTCTCGAATCAATATCTATTTTTGCTTTTGCTCCACCACCCTACCTTTTGAGCATAGATGGCTATGTGGAGATGGCTACATTGAGACGGCTATGTTGAGATGACTATGTTAGGGGATTAATGTTGAGATGGCTACATTGAGACGGCTATGTTGAAATGGCTATGTTAGGGGATTTTTGTTGGATAAGTTATGTTGGAATTGTTGGCAGCAGCGCTAGGTTGTTGCTGGTTTAGAAGAAGTTAACACAGTTAGAGAAGTGAGGCTGGCTTAAGACAGTTAGACTGTTTTACTGTTGCGGATATTGGTAATGAGTGGAGTTGTTTAGGGGCTAGTGGCCACACTTGCAAGTTCCTAGTTCTTTGCAAGCTCGTGGCAGTGCTTGAGAACACCACTCCTTAGGAGCACCTTGCTCTTAGGCACATCTTGCTCTTAGGCACACCTTGCTCTTAGGGGCTTTGGGGGCTAGCTCGGATAAATCTGGTGACAATAAAAAAGGCCCACAAGGGGCCTTTTTTCAGCAATACATGTTCATACAGCCAGTATCACCTAGGATAGGTGACACTTAATAACTAAGGAGGAGGTTTATGCCTGTATGAGCATGCACTCTAAAGGAAATTAGAGAGTGCCAACCAGATCGAGACCTGGCTTCAGGGTCTTCTCACCCTTCTTCCACTTAGCTGGGCAGACTTGGTCACCGTGCTCATGGACGAATTGTAAAGCCTCAACGCGACGTAAGAGCTCATCAGCGTTACGACCAATGTTGCCAGCAACAACCTCATAAGCAACGATCTTGCCTTCTGGGTTGATCACAAAAGTACCACGATCGGATAAGCCAGTGGTCTCGTCGTAAACGTCGAAAGCACGAGCTAAGTTGTGGGTTGGGTCGGCTAACATTGGGTACTGGATGGCCTTAACGTCTTTAGCGTTAGGGGCATCGTGCCATGCCTTGTGGATGAAGTGAGTGTCGCCAGAAACAGAGTAGATCTCAGCGCCGATTGCCTTGAACTGCTCGTACTTGTCAGCTAAGTCCTTTAACTCGGTTGGGCAGACGAAGGTGAAATCGGCAGGGTAAAAGAAGAACACAGACCACTTGCCTAACAGGTCAGCTTTCTTAACCTCATGGAAATCATCATTCTGATAGGCCATGGTGGTAAAGTCTGCAACTTCTTTATTGATTAAAGACATCAAAAACTCCTTTAAACGAACATCCTCACTAACCTTGCAGGTACTCGGAAGATATTCGCAGTATAAGCGCATCTTAATAAAGATGGCTGCCGGTTAAGCGAGAATTGTGCACTAGCACAAAATAATTCTTAAACTTAACCCAAATTCTGTTGTGTTCTTAGCTCTAAATCCTCGCAAGCACTACTTCAATCCATCCAAGTAGTACTGAGCTCAACGAACATCGTGGTATCAATTCTAGGGGCTTAACTGTGCAAATGGTAATCAGCTGATAAAAAGCATCACTATTTATCATTAGCTAAAACTAACTAAAGCTCCCTCAGGCACAATCTTAGAGCGAAGCGGCATACACCCTTATAAGGCAGTCGCCACCATTTAGCCTATTTCTATCACATTCTTATCTCTATGCTACGGAGCAGTACTTCTCTTAGCTTAAGCTATCCTACTAATCTCTCAGGCCAGTTCTCGCTTAATTTAGTGTAAATTTATTCTCACTGGTACAATCACCTAAAGAGTACAGCATGCTTAGACATAAACTTAAGTACAGCTTGCTTAGACCTAAACTAGGTACAGCGTACTTCAGTCTGCTCTAGCCTTAGCAGTAGACCACTACTAACAAATTTCTCAGCAAATGGTTTAGCCAGCTCTGATTATTGCTATAGTGAGAATGTCCTTGGTCACAGCCTGTACCATTAATTATCAACCCCCAGGTGAGTAGCATCGTGTTCACTGGTTAAAACTACCACTTTGCAACGTCGACTTAAGAGAACGTTATCTACTTCAGTAATACGACCTCGACTTAAGAGAGCGTTATCTACTTCAGTAGTGTTACCTCAACTTAAGAGAGCGTTATCAACTTCAGTAGTGTTACCTCAACTTAAGCCTAGCTACATCGACTTTAGAGAGCTACCTCAACTTAAAAGTGCTCTGCTGCCTCCCCTAGCTGGCTTATAACAGCTACACTACAACTAGTAGTAATGTAAACTTAAGCCTGACATGGCTTAGTTAGGCTAAATAGTGTAGCCCCTCTAGTTGAGTATCAATATTGATAGTAGCAAGATAGTAGATATCTCAATTGCAGATATCTCTATAGTGGGTAACAAGATAAGTAGATAGCTCGATTGTGGATGTCTCTATAGTGGGTAACAAGATAGTAGATATCTCGATTGCATATATCACTATAGTAGGTACAACTGCGGCTGTGCTTCTTTACCGTTAAGAGTGCTCCCTTTATGGATACTTTTCTTTTCACTCTGTATGCCACTGGCTATACATTTTTAATGACGGCAGCAGGCGCAGCAGCAGTTTTAGTCACCAAAAAGCCTCCGTCACAACTCTTTACTAAGCTCTCCTTAGGCTTTGCCGCCGGTATTATGATTGCCGCCTCCGTATGGTCACTCTTAAATCCCGCCATGGAGCAAGCTGAGAAAATGGACACCTGGTCAGCTATCCCAGTAACAGGTGGCTTTATTTTAGGTGCCGCTTTCTTAGCGCTCTTAGATACCATCATGCCGCACTTGCATATCGGCAGTAAGCAACCTGAGGGCCCTAAATCTCATCTCTCGCGTCATCAATTACTCTTTCTTGCTATTACTATCCACAATATCCCAGAAGGTATGGCCGTGGGTATTTCCTTTGCTGCCGCAGCCGCCCTGGGCTCACCTGAAGCAATGTCCGCAGCAGTCGCTCTGACCATTGGTATGGGTATTCAAAACATCCCTGAGGGCACTGCTGTGACCTTGCCTTTACGCTCACAAGGCACAGGACGCGCTAAAGCATTCTTCTTAGGCGCTATTTCGGGCATTGTTGAACCAATTGCGGCCTTAATTGTGGTGTTCTTAGCATCGTACTTTATTCCGCTGATGCCATGGCTCCTCTCTTTTGCCGCTGGCGCTATGATTTATGTAGTAGTCGAGGAACTGATTCCTGAGGCTAAATTAGGAGAGCACTCTAATCTCGGAACTATTGCCGTCTTATCAGGCTTTGTCATCATGATGATTCTCGACACTTCTTTAGGCTAAAAGATAAGCACCGGTGCTATCAGCCCGTGCTGCTATAAGCTCGTGCTGCTATCAGTTCGCGCTGCTATAAGCTCGTGCTG
>Cebus_capucinus_imitator_PRJNA485217_SSR093__coassemble_737_pt1 | contig 10772 bp, 3 predicted proteins | sample Cebus_capucinus_imitator_PRJNA485217_SSR093__metabat2_low_PE_002 | metagenome-assembled genome bin Cebus_capucinus_imitator_PRJNA485217_SSR093 | reverse complement strand
TAGCGCGCTGTGAGCTCTTTATGAGCTCATCTCATTGTAGCGCGCTGTGAGCTCTTTATGAACTCATCTCATTGTAGCGCGCTGTGAGCTCTTTATGAGCTCATCTCATTGTAGCGCGCTGTGAGCTCTCTGGAGCTCTCTAGGAGTACACCTGGGACTGTTCTTTGCGCGTTGCTTAGTAAATGGCTGCTGTTAGTTGCTCCACTGTGCGCGGCTAAGACTTGCTTTCAGGTTAGCGGCGCCGCTAGCGTTACTTGGCGTGATGAGCTCTAGTAAGCCTAGGTGGTTGGAGTGGTCGTTTTGCTTTTTCTAGCTCTTGCTAGCTATGTCTAGCTCTTGCTAGCTATGTCTGGCTCTTTCGTTGCTAGTGCTTGGCTAGTTCTGTGGTGGTTGTTTTAGGTAGTTAGCTGGTTTCTATTCTGGTTTAGTGCTTCATGGCAGATCTTGATCATCATCCCCATCTTTATGCGCTCATTGCAGGTGAAACCTCTGGAGACACCTTAGGAGCCGGCCTCATCAAAGCAATTTTACGCCATGATCCTCAAGCCAAATTTATTGGTATTGGCGGCCCTAAAATGATCGAAGCGGGCTTAGTCTCCGCTTTTGATATGAGCGCGCTCTCCGTCATGGGGATTTTTGAGGTACTAGCTCATGCTCTCCCTCTGCTGAAAATTCGCTCTCAGATCACTAAAATCCTGATTAAAGCCCGTCCTATCGTCTTTATAGGCATTGATTCTCCTGACTTTAATCTCTATGTCGAGAACCACCTCAAAAAGGTGGGCATTAGGGCTATCCATTATGTCAGTCCCTCGGTATGGGCTTGGCGTGAGAAGCGAATCGAGAAAATTAAGGCTTCTTGTGATGAAGTGTTAGCTTTGCTGCCTTTTGAAAAAGACTTTTACGACAAGCACAACATGCCTTGTACTTATGTCGGGCATACTTTAGCTAACCAAATTCCGCTCAATATTGACCAGCAATTAGCGCGGGAGCGTTGCGGTCTCTATCAAAATTCGGTCACTCCTATCGATGGTAAAGTCGTCGCTATTTTGCCTGGTTCCCGTAAAGGCATTATTAGCCGCATGCTGCCTTGTTATGCTAAGACTGCGACTTTACTTTGTGAACAGATTAAAGACCTCTCTTTTGTCACGGTAGCTCCTAATCGTGAATGTGCCCTCTTAATCAAAGATATCTGGCTTAATCACACTCCTAATATCTCGCTTACTGTCTTTGTTGGGGTAAGCCAAGATGTGATTGCTTCAGCTGATATCTGCTTGGTCACTTGTGGTACCGTGGCTTTTGAGGCCATGCTCTTAAAGCGTCCTATGGTAGTGGCATATAAAGTCTCAGCCTTAAGTGCCTATATCGCGCGCCGCTTACTTAAAATTAACATGTTCTCCTTGCCTAATCTCTTAGCACAGCGGGAAATCGTGAAAGAGATGATTCAGGAGAATTGCACCCCCATGAAATTAGCTCATGAGTGCATGACCTTGCTCTCTTCCGATAATATCCTGATGAAAAAGGAGTTTATGATCATTCATGAGCGCATGCGTACTAATGCTGATGAAATTGCTGCACAAGTAGTGTTGCGTCATGCAGCCGCCGCCTTAGCTCAACCAAGCTTAGCTACAGATCTGGTACCGGTTAATAGCTCGAGCGCGGTGGCAGCGGCAGCAGCTGCTGCAGCGGCAGGTAGTGCCACAGCTAGTGCTAGTGCTTCTATACATGGTGCTCCGGGACTTGATGCTCCGGGATTTGGTGATGAAAACATGCCAAGAGCAGTGGAGGTGACAGCAGAGGTGAGCGCTACTACCTTAGATCCAAGCGCCGCCTTACAGGCCCGAGCTAGTGCCGCTCAGGCCGAGCAGCCAACCACAGCCGAGACTATCCAAGATATGAGCGAAGCTGCGCCTCCAACTTCATCCTCCTTTATCGGCGCTTCGGCTGATTATCGGGTTGCGGAAAGCGATACTAATGTTGTCGCGGACACGGCCGCAGATAGCAGCACCAGCTCTGGGGCTAGTGCTGCGGACACGGCTGCGGATACGGCCGCTAGCGCAGCTGATAGCACGGCTGCGCCTGCCGGCGTTCCTCAGGATCAGAGCGCTGAGAACGTTAGCGCTACAAGCAAAAAAGCTAAAGGAAAAGGTGGCTGGTTTAGTCGCTTTAGCTGGAAAAATAGTGATAAAGATAGCACCACTAGTGCGACAAACGCAGCTGCGAGTGCTCAAGCTGCAGGTAAGGTGGTTATCACTATGGCCGCTGTGCCTAGTGCCCCTGAAGCTGCTAACTCCTGGTTAAGCAGTAGTACTAATGGGCAAGGAGCTCTGGCTAGTGAGAGAAGTGCTAATTTAAGTGGTGCTAATACCACCAGTAGTGCTAATACCACCAGTAGTGCTAATACCACCAGCAATGCTAAGAAAAAGACCAGCACCGAGCCAGATTTGGCTCCATCGTGGTCGCTTAGTGCTACTATTTCCTTAGGCGCTAACACTAGCTCTAGTCCTGTGGCTATGAGTTCAGCTAGTACTTTAGCTCCAGGGAGCGCGCTTAGCAAAAACAGCAGCACGAGCTCGAGCACTAGCACGAGTTCTAGTACGAGCACGAGCACCGGTAGCACCTATCAGAGCAAACCTGATACTACCTGGCGTAGTAGTACGGTGCCGCCATCTAACTACTCGCCTGACTCTTTATTAGCCCCACATGCAGGACGCACGACGAGCAGTAGCAGTACAAACAAAGCGCAGGCTGGCACTACTTCTAGCTCAACCTCTAGCTCTAGCTCAACCTCTAGTTTTAGCGCTAATTCGAGTGGTTGGAGTACTAGCTTAAGCTTTACCGCTAGTAGTAACCCTAGTGGGGGAACTAGCTCTTTGGGGAGCGCGCTAAGTAAGAAGCGTAATAGCGCTACGACGAGCACCTCTAGCACAACTAACAGCACCACCAGCTCTACTGGCACCACCAGCGCTAAAGGCAGCAGCTCTCTTTTGAGCGGTAAACAAGGTAGTATCCGTCCCGCAACAACGCTCAATCCAAGTAATAGCTCGACTTTTAGCTCTTACTCGGCTGCTAACTTAACTACCACCAGCGCCACCACCAGCACTGCTAGTGCTAGCAGTGTCAGCAGTGCCAGCAGCAGCTCCAAGCGCTATGGTGCCAAGGGTAGTAGCTTAAGCTCTAGCTCTACGGGTTTATCATTGGGGGCGTCATCTACCTTATCTAGTACAGCTTTAAGTAGCAATCGTAGTGCTAGTTCTTCTTTCCGTAGCTCTACTCCTAGTAGTAGCGCTAGCTCTAAGAGTAGCTCTAGTTCTAGTGCTAAAGGCTCGGCTAGCTCTAGCTCTAGTACCAAGAGCTCGGCTAGCTCTAGCTCTAGTACCAAGAGCTCTTCTAGCGCTAGTACTAAGTCGGGGGCCAATAGCTTTAGTAGTAAGAGTGGGGCCAGTAGTGCTAGTACTAAGACTGGCGCTAATACCAAGTATAGCTCTACTACTACTACGAGTCTGACGGGGCTTAGTGCCAGCGCCTATGGTTATTCTGGCAGTAATCGCAACAGTAGTGGTGGCGTTAGCTCCACCAGCTCGGCTTTGAGGACGAGCACGCCTGTTAGTACCAGCTCTTCTTTGAGTACCAGCTCTTTAGGCAGTTCTAGCCTCTTACGTAATAAAGGATGGGGCAGCTCCAGCGCTAATACGGGCAGCTCTAGTGCTTATACGAGTAGCGCCAGTAGTGCTAGCAGCAATAGTGGCTATAGCTCTAGCTATAGTAGCCGTAATCTCGAGAAAGGCCTTGATGACGCTACTATTGCTTCCCTCAAAAAAGAAGCAGCGCGCGAAGAGAAAAAGCCATCCCTTACGGAGGTCTTAACCAGTCCGGCAAGTTCTGGTAAGGGTAAGCACAATAGCCGGACACGCGCGAATAAGAGCACGCTCCCCCGCATTTAACCCGCAATGTGGCGATGCGGCATGACGCCAACTCGTATGTAATAAGCAATGTGGCGATGCGGCATGACGATGCTGCCTACGTTGCCCCGACGTCAGAGTTACGCCTTAGCCCGAGCTTACACCATGTAAGCTTAGCTACTAAGCTAGTGCCGCTTGCTGTGCGAGCTGCGCTTATGCCCTAGATGAACGCCCCAAGTGCAGATGCCCCAAGCGCCAATGCTTGTGCCTCAAGCGCAGATGCTCCAAGCGCCAATGCTTGTGCCTCAAGCGTAGATGCTCCAAGCGCCAATGCTTGTGCCCCAAGCGCAGATGCTCCAAGCGCCAATGCTTGAACCTACATTGGCACGACTTATCTGAGGTTTTGCTACTTCATGAGCTAGAACTATAGAAATGGTTGTGCTAGCTCTGATGAAGCTGCTAAGACCATGCAACGCTTAGCTATTAAGCTTAAGAATTTGTTTTGCTTTTTAAAGAGATAAAGTTAGCTCATGCCACTACAGGGCTTGTCTTGCAGCTGAAGAAGCGTAACCTACAAAAACTCGTGCCAATGTGGATTGAAGCGCACTAGGCTCAGCGCATTTAGCAGAATTGCTGGGCCGAGGCTCGATGTCAGGCGTCTTGCCAGGCATCTTGCCAGGCATCTTGCCAGGCATCTTGCCAGGCATCTTGCCAGCGGAGCAAGGCTATAAGCGTGGGGCTGCATAGCTTTTACCTACTTAAGTAGGAAGGCGGCGCTTTTGCGCTTAGTCTAAAAGCTAAGCTTGTTATCTCAGTTAGCAAACTAAACTCTTGAACTCAGTCATCAAGCTAAGCTGATGCTTTCCCTTTATTTTGTTCCCCTTAACTAGCGATAATCTAACCTAGCAATATCCCTGTGGAGAAGAGCATGGCGCGACGCAAACAAGATGATTTTGACATAAGCTTAGGCGATCTCTTAAATCCCGAAACCATCGCGAAGCAAGAGGCAGCGGCTCAAGATCAAGCTGCATTAGCTCATGCCGCAGCAACTTCTAGTGCGATTATCAAAAATGGCACCAGCGCACCAACCTCTACTAGTGCTCCTATCTCTACTACTGATGCTACTGTTGCTAATGCTGCTAGTACTATTAGTGATAATAGTGGTGTCAGTGCTACTAGTGGCGCTAGTGCGACAAGTACTAAGCGTCAGGCTAGTGCTAAAAGCAAGACTAGCTCCAAGAGTAAGACTAGCCCTAAGAGCCAGGATAGTGCTGCCGCACCCGCCAAGCGGGGCCGCAAAGTCAAGGAGATGCCGCCTTTTCCTTATGCTATTGATCCCCGTTATCAGGTGGTCTGTGGTATGGATGAGGCAGGACGAGGCCCGCTGATGGGGGACGTTGTTGCTGCCTGTGTCGTGCTTGACCATAGCAACATGATTATGGGGCTTAACGACAGTAAAAAGCTCTCAGAGCAGCGCCGCGATGAATTAGCTGAAGAAATTAAAGAAAAGGCGATAGCTTGGGGTATAGGCCGCTCCTCGGCTGCCGAAATTGATGAGATTAATATCCTTAAAGCTAGTTTCTTAGCGATGAAGCGGGCTTATGAAGATATGTGTGCGCGTGCTTTAGAGGAATACCATGAAGCAGGGTCTCGTCCTCCGGTAGCTGCTAGCACTAGAGAGAAGGTAACCTTAGCGACAGCAGCAGGAGGTACCTCTGCTCCTACCATGATGCCTCCCTCGCATACCTCTGCGCTTCCTCCCGCGAATTTCTCCGAGCAGCCTCTAGAGAATCCCTTAGAGCAGCCCACAAGCGCCGCGCATTCCTCAGCGCTGCCCACAAGTGCCGCGCATCCGCTGGCGGCTCGAGGGTCAGGTTTTGGCGGCTTAAGCCCACGTGAGCAATTGCTGCAGCGCTTAGTGCAGTACGGCGTACGTATGGCTATGGTGGACGGTAATCGCGTGCCCCCTGGTTTACCGATGCCAGTAGAGTGTGTGATTAAAGGTGATGCCCGCGTACCGGAGATCGCTGCTGCTTCTATTCTCGCGAAAACCGCCCGAGATAATGACCTTTACCAATTAGATGCGCTCTATCCTGAGTATCACTTTGCTAAGCATAAAGGCTATCCCACCCCCGAGCATTTAGCTCTATTAGCTAAGTTGCCGTTACTGCCTTTTTATCGCTTTTCTTACAGTCCCGTGCGCCATTTAATGGAAGAGCGTACTCAAGCCCAAATCTCTCAGAACCAAAGCGCACCTAGTCAAAACTACCAAGACCCAAACTACCAAGAACAAAATGGCGCGCCATATCCTGCTTATACGCAGGAACCTGTTACAGATTATGCCCAGGACGCGGGGCCAGATTATGCCCAGGATGCATCCCCGGATTATGCCCAGGATAGCAGTTCGGTTTATGAGCAAGCGCCAGGACAAACATATGCTCAAGCTCCCGACCCGACTTATATTCCTCCCTTAGCCCCGGGCTATGCTCCATCTGGAGAGCATGGTTATGACCAAGCTCCTGCTCCAGTTTATGGCCAAGTTCCAGGACAAACATATGCTCAAGCCACGGGTCAGGCTTATGCTCCCGCACCTGCTCATGATGTTGCGCCAGCTTATGCTCCCGAACCTGCTCATGATGTTGCGCCAGCTTATGCTACCGCACCAGCTTATAATCAGGCGTCTGCTGCGGTACCAGCGCCAAACCCTGGTTATAACCAGCCAGCCGCGCCAAACCTTGGCTATAACCAACCAGCCGCACCAAACTCTGGCTATAACCAACCGGCACTTCCAAGCGCGGGCTATAATCCCGCAGCTGCTCCTGGGACGGTTTATAATCAAGTCCCTGATTATGGGCAGACAGCGGCGTATGCACAGGATCCTCCAGGTGGTCAGGACCAAGCTTATGAACAAGCGCCTGCGGGTAGCCCGAACGCTGTGGTTGGCCCGAACCCAGCTTATAACCAGGACCCAGCTTATGCGCCAATGCCTGAGACTCAGCCAAATAATGGGCCATATCCTGCACCTGGTACTATTACGAGCAGTGAAGATGGCGCTATGGTAGCTCCTGAAGCTAGCGCTGCGGCTCCTGAGCCTGGGCGTAAGATGGAGATAGCGTCTACTCCTGCTGCTTTGCACCTACAGGATAGGAAATAGCCTAGAGGTAGTCTAACTTTATAAAGTATAAAGAGAGAGGTTCTGCTATAGGCTAAGTTGCGATAATCTTGATAAAGCTCGTGGGCCAGAAGCGCACTTTGCTGAAGCAATCTGGATAGAAAAGAGCTTGAGCTGAGCTTTAGAAGAATCGCGGATAAGCTTGGGCCGAGCTTTAGCAGAATCGCGGATGATCCTCGTAGGAATAGGCCCCCCAGGACCCCCAGGTCCCCCCAGGGCAGAGATAGGCAGAACGAGAAAGAAGCAGCTGGAACGCAGTAGGGCTAGACTTCTCGGGGGGAAATAGAGTTTTTAGCTAAGTGGGACTGAGGCTCCAGCGCCGTGAGTACGTTCTTATGCTTAAGCTAAGTAGGATAAAGCAAGGTAAAGGATGGCTAAAGGTTGATCCTCGCCATGCTTTTCGCTAAATTATAGGGTCGGCTTGCTCAAAGTTACGGGTTTCGCTGGTGGCTCCAGGTATAGTGCTCACAGCTGCGTACTTAAAGCTGCGTGCTTAAAGCTGCGTGCTTAAAGCTAAGAGCGGGACGAAACTAACTAATTTGATTTACGGATGGGTACGTATGGCTCTAGTAGTCAGCTGCCTCAATCCGCCTTTGTATCAAGACTAAATGCGGCTCTCATTAACTATAGGCTGGTGTAAGTAAGGCGCCAGTGTGTGGTTATGCGGCGCCTCGCACAGCTAAAGAGTGCGCATTATGCTAAGCTCTTACTGCTAAGTACGTCAGCTCGTAAGACAATGCGCTTACGATGAAGCTTTTACTACCAAGCTCTCATGGCTAAGCTCGTAAGATAATGCGCTTACGATTAAGCTCTCATGATTAAGCTAGGGTTGCTAATGTTTTTCCTGACATTATGATGATGTCAAAGTAAGCGTCAAGCTGAGTTTACATAAGCTTAATGCTTACGTTAGGGGAAGCGTGAGGCATAGTAAGCTTGGCTCGCTTTGTGAGCTTTGCTTAGTAAGCTTGGCTCGCTTTGTGAGCTTTGTTGGCGTCAGGCTTAGTAAGCACGATAGGCTAAGATAGGGTCTAAGGCAAAGGTTTCCTGAGGCAAATCTATGAATATTAACTACTTAGAATTTGAACAGCCCATTGCGGATTTACTCACCCATATCGAGGAACTCAAGCGCCTGAGTGCGACCATGGGTGACAACAATGTCGACATGAGTAAGGAACTCCAATCGCTGGAGAAGAAGAATATTGAGCTTACTAAGAAGCTCTATTCATCGCTCACTGCTTGGCAAATCTCGCAATTATCGCGTCACCCTATGCGTCCTTATACCTTAGATTATGTGTCCCGTATGTTTACGGACTTCCAAGAGTTAGCAGGAGATCGCGCCTTTGCTAATGATAAGGCTATCGTGGGTGGTATGGCGCGTTTAGATGGCGAACCAGTTATGGTCATTGGCCATCAAAAGGGCCGTGATACCAAAGAGCGTACTATGCGTAACTTTGGTATGCCTCGTCCTGAGGGCTATCGTAAGGCGATGCGCTTGATGAAATTAGCCGAGCGCTTCCACATGCCTATTTTGACCTTTATCGATACGCCAGGAGCGTACCCTGGTGTGGGCGCGGAAGAGCGTTCGCAAGCTGGTGCTATTGCCGAGAGCCTGAAGCTCATGAGTGAGATTAAGGTTCCTATTATCTGCACTGTGATTGGTGAGGGTGGTTCTGGTGGCGCTTTAGCTATTGGGGTAGGCGACCGCGTGAATATGCTGCAATACTCAACCTATTCGGTAATTAGCCCAGAGGGTTGTGCCTCCATTTTATGGAAGAGCGCGGAAAAAGCTCCTTTAGCGGCTGAGGCTATGAACATTACCGCGGAAAAGGTTAAAGCCTTAGGTTTAATTGATGAGGTGGTTCCTGAGCCTTTAGGTGGCGCCCATCGTGATTATGACACTATGGCGAATAATCTTAAGACTACTATTCAGCGCCAGCTTAAGACTTTAGAGCGTCAACGTGACCAGCAGCTGTTAGACCAGCGCTTCTCGCGCCTGATGTCCTATGGCTATTGCTAATAAGCACTAATAGCCTACCCCGCCCTAGAGGCATTTAAGGGGACCAAGCGCTCTTTGTAGTCGGGGGCCATGTGCAGCAGCGCTAGAGGATAACTCTAGTTCTGCTGCGGGGCATTGCGCTTCGTCTGGTCTTAGGCGCACCCACGCCGAGTTGCACTTGCGCTAGCGCTGAGGCGCACCCACGCCGAGTCGCACTTGCGCTAGCGCTAAGTCACCGTTGCGCCTTGTCGCACTGGCTTGGCCCGAGCTGCTTATGCGCGCTTTACCCTTTGCTTGTCTAATCTTGCCTTCCTCCTGCCGCTCATGGCTCATTTGCAATTGGCCATTCCTGGCCCATTATTAAGCCCTCATGCAGTCAAAACTCTCGCAGCCTCAGATGGCTCTTGCCTCCGTATCTTCTCCATCATCCCCGCAGATGCAGGCCTTAGCTATACCCGCAACAGCAACCCAAGTATCTAATTTACCGCCATCATCTGGAACTTCACTAGCAGCACCTAATTTAACCTTAGCCCCCACCGCGGCGCTGTCTTTTAGCCAAGAGCATTTGCTTAACCAAGAGCATTTGCTTAGCCAAAAGCACTTGCTTCTCCAGCGTTTGCTTAAGCAATGGCGGGCTTATTTACGCTCTTTACAAGATAAGGAAGTACGGGCGCAGAAAGCCTGGGGGCGTGCCCCCACTCAGGTCGAGCGTTATCGTATTTTAGGCAATCCCCCAGCGCGGCAGAGCATGATTGACTTTAAGCTGCAAGAGCGTAGCCCTAAGCTCACACAATTAGCTGAGCTCTTACTCACCTATTTAGCCGAGATTAGCCATATCTCTTTACAAAAGCATCTCGATGAACAGGGACTTAGTGCGCCGCAAGCGCAGAGCGTCCCGCAAGCGCAGGGTAATTTGCAAGTGCAGAGCGTCCCGCAAGCGCAGAGCGTCCCGCAATCGCAGGGTAATTTGCAAGTGCAGAGCGTCCCGCAAGCGCAAAGCATCTTGCAAGTGCAGGGTACTTCGCAAGCTAAGAGCGCTCAGGAAGCTCAGAGTACCAAGCAAGCTGGGAGTACGGTAAGAGGAGGAGCTAATTTAGCTGGCGGGGCCCCGGGGGCGAGAGGCGGGCTAGCACACGCTGCTGTTGGGATGCCTTACCCAAGTGCCAACTATCCTCGCCTAGTAGTGGGATTTTCGGGCGGAGCTGACTCTACTTTAGTGTTAGCTTTAGCCTGTAAGATGCGTGAGCTGTTTGGCTATGAGGTCTTGGCGGTGCATTGTATTCATGGCTTAGACCCTGATGATGACCAGTGGCTAAGCCATAATAGAGCAGTCTGTCAAAAGTTAGCAGTGCCTTTAGAAACTCCAGTACTAAATATTGTGTATGGAGAGGGACTCTCGCCTGAAGAGAGCTCGCGCGCTGAGCGCTATCGGGCTTTACTATCCTACTGTCAAGCCACTTCCCAAGCTTTCCCGGCTCGTGAAATGGGGGCTTTAGAGGCTACGGAGCAGACGGCAGGAGTGCTGTGTCTCGGGCATCAGGCCGATGACCAGGTAGAGAGCTTTTTATTAGCCCTCAAGCGAGGCGCGGGGTTAACCGGTCTCAGTGGTATGCGTTTGCTCATCGCTGATGAGCGCGGGCTCATTATGCGTCCTTTATTAGAGCTGCATAAATATGAAGTAGAGCAAATGCTGGTAGCGCTCAAT
>Cebus_capucinus_imitator_PRJNA485217_SSR093__coassemble_734_pt1 | contig 10827 bp, 1 predicted proteins | sample Cebus_capucinus_imitator_PRJNA485217_SSR093__metabat2_low_PE_002 | metagenome-assembled genome bin Cebus_capucinus_imitator_PRJNA485217_SSR093 | reverse complement strand
TCATGTACTTAGCGTATCTCATGTACTTAGCGTATCTCATGTACTTAGCGTATCTCATGTACTTAGCGTATCTTATTCTTATGCACTGAGCTTATCTCATGGCTATATAACCCCTCCTCCCCAAACTCGGGCCAATGTAGCTCTTATCAAGTAAATTTACGATGCTGGGGCGGGCTAAGGCTTAGGGCTTGTTAGGAGGCAAAACTGCGAGGTACGCCCAATCCGCGCTAAAAGATTGCATATCTAATGGCCACAGCAAGAATTAAGATAGAGAGCTAGCTATATCTAGATAATGGTCATAATGAAGCGGTAGGGCTGTGACCTGCGGGCAGCATCAGGGGTAGCCTGAGGGGGAGATAGAGTAGCCGGCATCGCCGCGGCGCTAAAGCTCTCAAGCTGGAGAGTGCAGTGATGCTAGGGTAGTGATGCGGTAGCAATGACGCGGTGATAAGGATGTGGTGGTAATGAATGCAGTGGTAATGACGCGGGGATAACGTGCTAATGAGATGAGGCAGGCGGCTGTTATATGTATCTCCCAGGATAACCAACAGCAGGCGCCAGAAACAAAAAAAGAACCACGTAGGTTCTTTATTAAAGGTAATCTTTATGTTTGGCGGGGGACTTAACCATATCTCGTACCTCATTACTTAAGTTTGGCTGCTTCCTTCCGGACCTGACCAGGTGACCTAAGAACAAGTACGAGAGGGCTAAGTACCCCATAACGTATGGGGCATATGATAATCAATTTGCACTAGCTTAGCAAGGGGCTGCGCATTTTTAGTAGTAAATCAGGGGCATAAGGGCTCTTAAAAGCAGGGCTAAATCTCCTACAAAACATCGCTCTATCCTATATCTAGATGATTTTTGCTCATGTCTATATGATTCTTGCTTGCGTCAAGCCGCCGCGATAAAGGTAAAGCCAGATATCGTAAAGGCCAAGCCAGCTGCCGCAAGGGCAAAGCATCTACGACCAAAGCCAAGCCAGATACCGTGCCGCCGTAAGGGCAAAGCCATTCGCACTAGTAGGGCTAAGAAAAGAGAGTAAATAGTGGAGTGCCCAGACTAAATTGCTAAGACAAAAGTACTAATACCTTACTTGGGTAAGGACAAACAAGGCATTGATTTCACTTTAGATAAGCCTTTTTCTGCGTCTCTAACATCTTACAAAGTAAATTTACGACGCTGAGGCGGGGTAATGATTCTGTCTTATCTCTAGGAAAAATCGATACTTAGGCTTATCCGAGATTAGATGTTGCCAATCTGCTAGCCCAAGCAAGATGGAATGGTACTCAAGGTAACTTAGCAGGAGGAAGTGCTGGTAAGTGGCGTGGCGCTAAGTGGTGCTAGGCTGAGACAAGTGGTGATAAGTAGATATTTATGCCTTAGGCACCAGCTTAGTGAAGAGCCATGCTAAAATAGCGCGCTTTAAGCAAATGGGTAGTGTAGATACAAAAGTAGTGGCTATGCTGGGGGGCGGAGCTTTGGACTCTGTGCTATTTGCTTAGGTTTTTGCCACGCGGTGTGCTTAGGCATTTGCCGTTTTTTGAGGAAAAAAGAGGGGTCTCATGGCCAAACGCAAGATCAATGGCATCTTTTTATTAGATAAGCCTGAGGGGATTTCCTCCTCTACGGCTTTAGTCCGTACCCGAGCCATGTTTAAGGCACAAAAGGGAGGGCATACGGGTGCACTTGATCCGCTGGCTTCCGGTCTTTTACCTATTTGCTTAGGTGAAGCGGCTAAGTTCTCCTCTTTCTTTTTAGAGGGCAAAAAGCGCTATATCGCGGAGGGCACTTTAGGCCAGAGCACTACTACTTGCGATCGCGAGGGAGAGATTGTGGCCACGCGTGAGATTGGAGCTGCCATGAGCCGCTTGGAGGAAGTGCTGCCTTCTTTTTGTGGTCCTATTACCCAGGTGCCGCCAATTTACTCTGCCGTTAAGGTTAATGGTAAACCTCTTTACAAGTATGCGCGTCAGGGCCGTGCCGATGAGGTAGAGATTCCATCGCGTCAAGTCGAGATCTATGAGCTTAAGCTTTTAGAAAAGACCGAGACTACCTTTACGGTAGAAGTGTTCTGCTCTAAAGGTACCTATATCCGCACCTTGATCAATGACATTGGTGAAGCTTTAGGCTGCGGGGCTTTTGTCTCGAAATTACGTCGTACCTTTGTGGAAGGCTTACCACATGGGCAAATGATGCCTTTAACCGAGCTACAACAGCTAGTTGATGGCCGCAGTGATAAGAATGACTTTAGGGCCCTGGATGCCCATCTCATTCCTATTGAAGAGGCCTTAGGCAATTTGCCTATCGTCTCTTTAGAGCGTCACCAGGCGGAGCCTTTAAGCCATGGCATGCGCTTAAAAGAAGTGGAGATTACACCAGTCTTAACTAAGCTCTATCACAGCGGGACGCTTAGCCCTTTACAAGTTAACGAGCTGTTCCAAGTGCGTTATCATGACCACTTTTTAGGCGTCTGTTACCTCGATGAGCAAGGTACGCTCATTCCTAAGCGCATGATGGATCCCGAGCTGATGCAGCAGTACCTGGCGGCCGAAACACAGGCCTAAGCACCCGCCTAAGCACAGGCCTAAGCCTACAGGCAAGCCAAAGCTCAAATCTCTAGGCAAGCCAAAGCTCAAATCTCTAGGCAAGCCAAAGCTCAAATCTCTAGGTAAGCCTAGGCGACAGGCTCTAGGCAAGTCAAAGCGGCACTCTTAAGCGGGCACTTCTAAGCTACAGCTCCTAAGTAGCCCCTCTAAGCGGCAAGCATCAGCAGCTGTCCTAAGCGGTAAAGTCAGCTTCTATAGCGCATTTTGGAGCTTATACCAGAGATGCGCTTATGCCGGAGATGTGCTGATGTGAGAGCGGCGCTGCCATTGCGGACAAGCTTTACTCACAAGCTCTACTTACAAGCTTGGCTGAGTTTGCTTGCAGATGCTCTTAGCGGTGCCATACTGAAAGCCACCTGGGTACGATTTTTTTGGGGGATGTGGCATTATCTAGCTCTAGCCGAGATGTAAGCTTGGTGGCGGAGTTAGCTACCTTTACCTCTTTAAAAAGTGAACTCAATTCTTAGAAATAATAGCTAAGCGTTGACTAGACTAGTAGGCCTAGCGGCATAAGACCTTAGCAGGCTCTAGACCTTACTCGGCTCTTTCTCTAGGTCTAGCTCAGGAAAGTACTCAAATCTTAGAGAAGTCGCGCCAAAGTGGGAGAAATGTCCTTTAAGGCTTGAGCTGGCTCGAGATAGCTTATCTTGCTAGCTCACAACTGACGCAAGTTTTATTGCAAAGCTGTACCACGCTAGCTTTACCACCATGCTATACCGCACTAGCCTTACCGTCTTGCTTTGTTCCCTTAGTTTTACCGCCTAGCTGTACCGCACTAGCCTTATCTCCTTAGCTTTAGCGTGCTAGCTTTACCGCGCTAGCTTTGTTCCTTTAGCTTTATCTCTGCGGTGAGCTTGTCACAACTGTATTTTCCCACTCTGCATTGTGCCAATGTTGAATTGAGCCCTCTACATTGTTCCCACTTTGCCTTTGTCTCCACTGTCTCTGCTTCAGTTATACTTGTTTCACTCTGATTTATTAAGCACCCCTGAGCAAGCGGCACTTGCTTATCTATAGCGCTACAGTGATGCCATGCGGGAGCTGTGGTTGGCTGTTTCATAGGCTTGGTTGCTGCCACTATTTTTTGCCACTATTTTGCTGCTAGTGGCTTCTTGGATATGCCTTAGGCATAGAGCGGCATAGAGCGGGGCGTCTGTTAAGCCAGGCTGCTGTAATCTGGCGCTGCGTGAGCTAAGTCTGCTGGCTAGAACCAAGTCATAAGCTTGCTTAGTCCTGCTGTTTACAAGCTTGCTTAGTCCTGCTGTTTACAAGCTTGCTTAGTCCTGCTGTTTACAAGCTTGCTTAGCCCTGCTGTTTACAAGCTTGCTTAGTCATGCTGTTTGCAAACTTGCTTAGCCTTGGTGTTTACGGCCTGAGTATTACAGCTATATACCGCCCTAGTATTAAGGTCATATAGCCTATGGTTACGGCCATAGTTTCTAGTATTACCGCCTTACTATTACCGCCTTAGTATTACGGTCTGAAAGTAGGGGCGTTTGGTTGGACCTTAAGGATAACCATGAGGTAGCGCCGGCCTGAGATGGGGCAAATTTGGTGCTAACACGTACAAGATAGCTAGAGAGATCACGCTTTAATCATTAGGTGGTATGAGATTAAGTTATCTCTGGCCTGCTAGTGTATGATGGCAAGTTAAGTAAGAGATAGAATGAGGGCTTTGCGGTCAGAGCAGCCTGCTATGGGAAAGGTCTCTGGTCAGAGAAGCCAGCTGTCAGAGAGTCTTCTTGTCAGAGAAGCCAGCTGTCAGAGAGTCTTCTTGTCAGAGAAGCCAGCTCTCAGAGAGACCTCTTGTCAGAGTAGCCAGCTCTCAGAGAGACCTCTTGTCAGAGTAGCCAGCTCTCAGAGAGACCTCTTGTCAGAGTAGCCAGGCGTCAGAGAGACCAGTGTCGTTCCATCATGGCGCTGGATCCGAGAGTATAGGCTGACTTAGCTAGTTTAGGCGATATAACATACCCGCTGGTTCGGCTTCTCGGATGTCCGGTTGCTGGGTTATCAAGATGATTGGTTGCCCACTTGTACGCTTGCCCGGTTGTACGTTTGCTTGGTTGCCTGGTTGCTGGGTTGCTATTTTGCCTGATTATCCTGTTGCACGGTTTTACTTTATAACTCTGCTTAGTGGCAGAGCCGGGAGCAAGCGGTGACAACTTCCGGGCGAGGTCATGTTTAGGCCTTGCGCTAAGTTTGTGGTTAAGCTCGTGGCTAAGTTTTAGACTAAGCTTGCAGTTATGTTGGCGGTTTAAGTTTTAGGTTAGGGGCGTGGCTAAGCTTGAAGCTAGGTTGGTAGCTTAGCCTTAGCCCGGGGTGCCTAATCTTACTTAGCAGCACTGTCATAAATTAAGAGGGCACGTCTAAGGCTGTCTCCCGACAAAGCTTTACTTCAGCGCTCATGCCCAGTTTGCGTAATACTTTATAAGTAGCGCCGGATAGAAATAGCCTATCTTTCTAATCTCAGTGGTTTACCTGCTAATTTATGACAGTCCTGTTAGGCTCTAGGTAAGGTTGAGATTAGTATTTTAGATAAGATTAGGGGTGGGACTAATCTTTGTTACGGTGCCGTATTTGCTATATGATTTCAGATATGGAAGCACGAGAAAAGCACTTAGAGTGCAGTATATAGTGGCATTATTTAGCTTTTGCATGTTTGAGCCAGTGGTATTAAAATAGCGCACCACTTTACGTTAACAAATATAAGGAAGAACCAGGACTAAGAGCACAAGTCGAGCGGCTAAAGGTATATAAGCTAAGTAATGCAGGCTCAGCCATGTCGGCTAAGGTATATAAGCTCAGTCATGTATGCTCAATCATATAGGCTGCTTGGTAGAGGCTAGCACTAAGTTACGCTAATTAAAGCCATGCTAGTTACACTAATCTATGCTACCTCAAGCCATGCTAGTTACACTAAGCTATGCATCCCAAAGTTATGCTATCAAAATCTATGTTACCAAAAGCTAGGCTACCCCAATCTTACTAATCTTCACTACGTTAAGCAGCGCTTCACTTTGCTAGGCTAAGCTGGGTTAACGCTAAACTGTGTGAACGCTAAGCTGTGTGAACTTAGCTGAGGTGAGATAGGCAAGAGTCTGGTTAGAGATCGCTTCTTGGTAAAGAGCACTTTTGGCCATGCGGGCCTTTTGGCAGTGCATATTTCTTGATAATGTGTGCCTTTTATAAAGTAGTACTGGTTGCCCCAAGATTTCATAATTTGACAATAACAACAGAGGAGTAGAGCGGTATAGTCCTAATGAGAGCTGTAGCTAAGCTCAGGAAACCGCTTGTATAGGCAAAGGAGTCATTTCTGTTAAAAGACTACAAGGGATAGTTCTGATAGCTTTAACCCTCATGCTAATTAGGGTTAGTGCTGGTAGAGTTGCGCGTTTAGCGCAGTGAAGCACCGTAGCATTGCTATTACAACTTGGCTAGTGCTGAGTTGCACTGAGTGCTTATATTCAGCACTTTGTCGGCTTATCGTTGGTATCTCGTCAGTTTATTTCCGGCTCATCATTGGCATCTCGTCAGCATTGTGGCTAAGCGAACTTAAAGCGGCGATACATAGCAGCGCCCTAAAGCAGTGCTGCAAAGCAGTGCCGTACAGTAGATGCTGCATGAGAATGGTGGTGAGTAGGGGGCGTGAGCGCTGCCGCGGGTGTTAGCGCTGTATGTGAGCCGTGGGTATGAGTACTGCCGCAGGTGTGAGTGCAACTTGCTTTGTATAAGCTACAATCGTGCTTGTCCTTGATTTAGTAGTCTTCTTGTCTTGATAAGTCAGCATAATTAGCTTTACTCCAGCTGAGTTTAAGCTTTACGGCAAGGTAAGCTTGATTGAGCCGGAGGCAGTTTTGCTTAAGCTTTTTGGTTGTTAAAGCGGTTCTTAAGTCGTTTGTTCTTTCTTTCTTTCCTGTATTGCTTTTTCTACTGGTATCAAGAGGAATAGTAAGTATTTACTAAGCTTATCTACTAAGTCGTCACTTAGCTTACATTGGGAGTAATATTGCGCTAGGGGCAGACGACGTAAGGAGCAAAGCTAAGCTTCTAGCCAGAGACTAAGTTTCTAGCCAGAGGCTAAGCTAAGTCAAGTGAGTTTGTTTAGGCTAATCACGAGAAGCACTTATTTTCCCGGGTGGACAATATTTGTAAGGTGTTGCATTAACCATGGCGATAGGATTTTTTCAAGTCAAACGGATTCGCGATATTTCGCGGCTCTTTGTTGTGCCTGTGATTATCATGTCGCTCTTTTTGTCTTTTTATCTCTATATCGGTTTAGATAAGATTCAGGACAAATCGCATGATTTGGTTAATAGTGCTATTCCGCATGTGGTGTCAGCTCAGAATAATGCCATTACACTGGTGCAGTTACAGCGCAATATCGACATGATGGCTACTTCTACCGACTTACCGCGGGCCCGCAATGCCTATATCAATGCTCGGGCGAATATCACTAAATCTGACTTTTATGAGCGCACTGACTTAAATCCTTACAGCCAAGAGATGCTGGCGGAAATCAACCGCTTATGGCGCGTGCGTTTAGAACTTGATAATCTCCGGACTAAAGTGCATACCTCTTTGCACTTTATGGATACCTTAGCCTACCTTATCTATTACGAGTACCCAGCCCTCTTTCCTGAGTTTGCTAACACTCACATCAGTCATGACGATCTCTTTATCAGCACCGGTTTCAAAAATGACCTCTTAAGAGAGCATGAGCGCTATTACAAGCTGTTATGTGAGCGCTTATCCCCTAATTTTGACCGTATCTCTTTTGTAAATAAATCTTTAGAGAAAGTATTACCAGCAACTAAGAGCACTTTTGTCGGCTCAGGTAATACTGTAGGTCAGGCTCGGCCTAGTGCTAATGATGCTGGAGACGCTAATGGAGCCGTAAACGCTAATGGTGCTGTAGATTGCAATGGGGCGAGCGGAGCTTCTGGAGGGGCGAGCGCTGCTCGAGCCGCTGATACATTTGGTGCGGTCGGCTTAGTGGCCGATAATGCCGCTGAAGCTATTGCAGTGACGCAAGCTTTAGCAACCCAAGTCGCAGCAAGGCGCGAAGAGCAAATGGATGTACTTCGCGCCTCAGGTGGGGGTGCGCCAGTGATTGAATCGCCTCTATTCCATTCTCCGGCCACCCCGATTAACCCTAATGCGATTAATCAGGCCTCTATTAGTGGATCGATCGATAGTGCAGCGGCAACTGCGACTGAGGTAGCAGCGGGAGTGGCTGCTGCGGCTAAGAATTCGGTTGCTAAGAACTCAGCTGCTGCTAGAGCAGCGCTTGAGGCAGCAGCGCAAGCCCATCATGGCTCGCATATGAATACCCCACAAGCGGCTCCAAAAGCACCAAGCACTCCAGAGGAAGCAGCCCATGCGGCTCATGTGGCAGCCGAAGCGGCTTTAGAAGCAGTAAAGCACAATACGCCCTCATCGCTACATGAGCAAATGGCTATTTTAAATGCCATGTCTAAGCACTCGGTTTATCGGGCTTCCCAAGATAATGCCCGGGCCCAAGCCAATCTCCAGGCGCAAGCCCAGGGGGTAGCGCAAGCCCAAGACTATCTCCATGCGCAAGCCCAAGACTATGTGCAAGGGCAAGGCTATGAACAAGGACAAGCTCAAAATGCCCAGCTAGGTCAGGTTCATCAAGCTAACATTGCGACAGTAGCTGCCGCCAACACGGTATCAGGAACAGCTGCTTCAGCAACATCGGCAGCAAATTCTTCTTATCTTCGTGGGCTTGGGAAGCTCGGGGGGGCGGCGCGTTCTGATGATGTGGCCTTAGAAGAGCTAAATGAGCTCATGTTCCCTAGCAATATTCGCGATGAGTGGGAAGAAGTAGCAGAAGATATTAGTAACCATGAGACTACACCGGCTCAAGCTAATGTCAACTACTTACAGGCTATTGTCACTAAGCGGGCTTATGAAAATATCGCGCAAGGGCGAAGCGCTCGGCTAAACCAGAATGGCGCGCCGCAGAATGGCGCGTTGCAGAATGGCGCGTTGCAGAATGGCGCGTTGCAGAATGAGGCGCAGCATATCTCTCAGAATGCTGCTACTACCCAGTATGCTCATGGTGCTAACACTGCCGAAGCGCTAGCTATACCTGGCACTATCTCCTATGAAGGTAGGATCGCGGTAACTGCAACGCCAGCTCCAACTGATACGCCAGCTCCAACTGATACTCCTTTGCCAATTGGTACGGCTGTGCCCGTTAATATTACTTCTCCAGATGGTATTGTGGCTTTAGCTGCTTCTTATAGCGCTGCTAACAAAGCAGCTCATAGCGCCACTAACAACGTCTCTCCAGAGCTAGAGGCTGATAACCAGGGGGATAACAATAGGGCTAAGGTTAAGGATATGGCCGCTTCTTATAGTAATACCTTACTTAGTAATGAAGTTAATGCCAACACCCTGAAACTCTTAGAACTCTATGGCGCAGAACTTGACCTCTTTACCCCGCAATGGCAGCTCTTTTTCCGCATGCAGCATGACTTTGTCACCGAAGTTTCGCAATTAATTAAGCAAGTTGATGAGGTTGCTCACTCCTTTACTACAGGGGAAATTAACTCCTTGCATACCGAGATGAGCTATATCTCCTCCTTAGCTTATGAAGTGAAACCTATGGTGATGATCACTATAGGTGTCTGTATCTTTGGTTTCTGGGGGGTACTCTATCTCGTCCACCGCATTGTTATCTTGCCTTTAAAGCAAATAGCCCTCTTACTCATACGCTTTAGGCAAACTAAGATTATCAATACCAAACAGTTTCAAGATTTCTTCAACCATAGCTATTTGCGGGAAATTCGCGAAATTATCGATGTCTTGCCGCAAATCTTTGATGATTTTTCCACCATTAATAAGCAAAGTGTTGAGCTTAAACAACGCTATAACGATTTATTGATGCACTCTAAATATGATGACCTCACTAAAGTCTTTAATCGTGAAAGTCTCAACATGTTGGCTAAAGAAGTAGGCTTTAATACGCCATCGCACTTTGCCATCATGATGGTTGATATCGATAACTTCAAAAAGCTAAATGACTCCATGGGCCATCAGCGTGGTGATGAAGTGCTCTTTGCCGTAGCGCAGACTATTGCGGGCAATCTCTCTAAAAAAGATATGGTGTTTCGCTATGGTGGTGAGGAATTCTGCGTCATTTTAAATGACATCATGGTCGATAATGCCCTCTGTGTGGCTAATCGTCTCTGTACCGCTGTGAAAAAGCTACGCTTAATTAATGAGGGTGTGCCTAGTAAGATTGTCACTATCTCGGTAGGTACGAGCTTAGTTACTACCGACTATCGCCAATTCCGTATCGATGAGTTGATTAGCCAGGCTGATAAAGCCCTTTATATGTCAAAAGAGGCGGGCCGTGATCAAGCTGTGTCTTGCCCAGAAAATGTGGCTTTAGACCTGATCCGCGCTGATGATTATGCCTATGATGAGGATATGAGTCCTGGCAGTGATAAGTCCGAACTCGAAGCTCGTAATATTCTCAATGCCGAAAACTTCCGCCGCACCGACCATCACCATCTAGCGCCTGCCGGAAGCGCCGCGAGCTCAGCAAGAGGTGCTAACCCTGACAATGCCTGTACTGCTGACACTAGCAGTACCGCTAACACTAGTAGCTCCGCTGACGCTAGCAACGCCGCTGACACGACCAGCGCCACTGGCAACAGCACCGTTGACGCCACCAGTGTAGCTGTCAACAGCGCGGTACGCTCTAGCAGCTTCGATAGCAGCAGCGCTGACAGCAATAATTCTGACTACAGTAGCAATACCGCTAACAGCGCTAACTCTGGCACCTCCAGTAGCTTAGACTATGCGGACAAGCCCGAGAGCTCCGCTAGTTCAGATAGCACCTATAGTTCCACTAGCGCCGTTAATAGCGCTAGCACTGGAGCCAGCGGTGCCGCGAGCGATGCTGCCACTAGTTCTAGTGGGGATAAAGCTGGAGTAAGTGCTCTTCAGAGTGAAGCCGCTAGTGGCACTAGCTCTAGTACCGGTGACAGCGCTAACCTTAGCGCCATCACTAGTGTAGAAGCTAGTGAGGCTGCTAACACAGAAGCTAGCCCTGTAGCTAGCGCAGAAGTTAGCACAGCTAACACAGAAGCTAGCCCTGTAGCTAATGCAGAAGTTAGCACAGCTAACACAGAAGCTAGCCCTGTAGCTAATGCAGAAGTTAGCACAGCTAACACGGAAGCTAGCC
>Cebus_capucinus_imitator_PRJNA485217_SSR093__coassemble_727_pt1 | contig 11009 bp, 2 predicted proteins | sample Cebus_capucinus_imitator_PRJNA485217_SSR093__metabat2_low_PE_002 | metagenome-assembled genome bin Cebus_capucinus_imitator_PRJNA485217_SSR093 | reverse complement strand
TGAGTAGTGGTACGGCCGCTATGGTGAGTAGTGGTACGGCCGCTATGGTGAGTAGTGGTACGGCCGCTTTGATGTTTAGAAGCGGAAGCTCTTCATGGTGTTAGCCAATTGCTCAATAGCACTGGTGGTGCTATCAATGATGTTCTGGGTCTCATTAGCGATATTTGCAACTTCACGGGTAGCGGTGGTGAGGTCTTGCATATTAGTTGAGATCTCATTAGTAGCCGTGGTTTGTTGCTCGGCAGCGGTAGCAATTTGTGTAATCTGGCTATTGACGCTACGCACCTGCTCTAAAATCTCGTTTAAGACATGCTCTAAGACCGAAGTATTGTCAGCCAAGGTAGACATACCCAAGACAGCGCGGCTCATAGATTCAGTTGCGATATTAGCATCGTCCTCCATCTTGGAGACCATGTCTGTAATCTCACTAGTAGAGCGGCTGGTACGTGAGGCTAAAGCGCGTACTTCGTCGGCTACCACCGCAAAGCCACGACCTGCTTCACCAGCACGGGCGGCCTCAATGGCGGCATTTAAAGCTAAGAGATTAGTCTGAGCGGCGATCTCATCGATAGTATTCACAATGCCATTGATACTATGCGATTGCTTGATCATGGCATCAATTTGCTTGTTGTTGGCCTTAGTTTGCTCGGCTTGCTCGTAAATAGCATTGATCGAGGTCTTAGCTTTTTCCATACCATCGCTGGTCATTTCAGTGGATTTGTTAGCTAAGCCAGCAGCGACATCACAGTTACGGGCAATGTCTTGGGTAGTAGCAACCATCTCATTAGCAGCGGCAGCCACACTAATGGTACGGCTCTCTGAGTCGGTGGCATTTTGGCTTAAGCGTTTGACCGCATTGTTGGCAGTCTGCATTTCCTCACTAATGTGCTCACTCATCTGTGCCAGCGATTGCATCATACTCGCTTGGTTACTACGTAAGTTTTCTAAGGTGTTAGAGAGGTGACCAAATTCATCGGCAAAAGGTAATTGGATCTTATGGGAGAAGTCACGCTCGGCTAAGCGGTTAATGCAGGTAGTAAAGCCATTTAAGGCGCTCTTGATATAACCAGCCGTCATAAAGGCAATGGCTAAGCCTAAGACAATGGCAACGATAGCGACCACGGTCACAATGATCATTGGGGTGGTGTCTGCCGCGCTATTTACCTCTTGAATCGTAGCTTTAATTTGCCCCTGACGAATTTTGGTTAAGTTAAAGAAGCAATCATTAAAGCGTAAGAGCATGTTGTCAGAATAGTATTCGACAGCCTCACGTACTTGGCCTTGCTCGACCATGGAGGAGATTTGATTGCGGTAGATTTGCGCGAGATCCGTGGTGAGGCTACGCAGGGCGTTGATTTCGGTAGGGAAGTTAGCGGTACTTAAGCTATTAATGATATTGAGCATCGCATCGGTGGCCTGGTCGGCTTTGTTTTTCAGAGTGCGCGAGGCTGCAGGGTTTTGGTTAATGATGTACTCATACATTGAGTTTTGAAATTCGCTCACTAACAAGGTAGTACGCTCGATACGACCATAGCGCTCTTCTAAAGTCCAGTTGACATAAGTAGCAACCTGTTGGGATTGGCGCATGGAATAGATAGCATAGCCTGTGATGATACAGGTCAGCACAATGATGAGAGTAAAGCTGCCGAGCAGCTTAGCGTTAAGCGGAAGTTTGTAATACCAACCCATGGTGTCATCCCTTATTACAAGCGTTAAAAAATTAAAGATAGATAGGGTTTAGCTTATAGAGAGCTTCCCGTAATAGTCATATCAAACCGATTATCACATCCTAAGACCAGGAGCAGCGCTGTACTGAGAGAGCCGCCTTAGAGAGCCGCCTTGAGAGAGCTGCATGCAGCTGTATCGTATTAAGTCTAACTGCCCTGCCCGCGCTCTAGTGCTACAGTATAGAGGCTGTAGTTATACCGCTAGTTCCTAGAGTAAGTGCCAGGGAGGTTGTATTTGGGGTAAAGCTCCTGCTTATATGAGATATACCCTCTCTCCAGTTAACGCTAGTGCTCTATCTAATGCTATATCTGCTGTTATATCTAGTAATGCTAATAAAGAGGTTTTGGTAGATAGATTAACTTTCCAAGCTTGAGCTATCTATTGATATTCACTTTAAGAGCAGGGGAGCTTCTTCTCTTAACCCTCCCCTTAAAAAGGATGCTTCTTATTTTATTGCCAATCTAATGCAGGTTATGTGGGAGCAAATTACCCTATCAAGACCTCTTAATTAATAGCACTAGGACTCTATCAGGTGTTCTTTCTAAGGCTCTATCTGAGTTCTATCAGGTGTTCTTTCTGGAGTTATATCTAGAGTTCTTTCTAGGGCTTTTTATGGTGTTATATCTTCTGGCGTTCGCAATGCTCTTGCTTCTTTACTGATGATGCTACTTAAAGAGATAGGAACCGAGCTGTAAGGCGCTGGTTTCGTGCTCTTGGGGCTAAGGCAAAAGCAGAGTGTTTGCTTTAATGTTTAGGAATTGCTGTGAGTTATATGGGGTAGCGGGTATTTGCTGATAACTTTAATGAATCTAGTTTTGGGGGCGCTTGAACGCACTAAGCTTCGTTAGGGCCAACATAGGCACTTGCTGGAGTCCCGGAACTAGTACGAGTGTACCGGGGTAAGTTCTCGCATAGCGGGATCGTATCGTACCTAGTGGCTATTCTTGTCGTGTTATCACTGGGGCGGTGTTAACTGAGCACACCTGGTTTAACTAGCTCACTAGGGGATAAGCTGGTTGCGGTGATGATTTTACAAGTTTATGTCAAACTTAGCGCAACTATATGATGGTTTTTATGCAAAATTTGTGGCTAAGTTAGTAAGCGTACTTTTGAGCTAACTATTTTGGATTTAGCGCTGTCGATACTAGTGCTTTATTAGTTAGTCAAGCTGCTTTCTGTTAAATTTTGTCGCAAATTTGCACCATGCCCTAACATGAGAATATGCAAAGAACTAAGTATAAGAGCTTGCTTGTCACACCACTATGAGCTTAGTGGTATATTTTTGCATAATTTTGCAGTAACTAGTTTTAAACTTACTCTTAGTCTTGCCTCCTAGACTCTATCGCCCCATGTAGGAGAGAATCTAGCTAGATAGAACCTAGCTCTATCGGTCTATGCTGGATAGAGCCTAGCTATATCGCCCCATGCTCTATCGCCTCATACTTCATAGTTCCATTCTATATCGATCCCATATCGTCACATACTTTATAGTCGCCTGCGTTTAGGTAGCAGCTTGGTCAAAGCATGGGTGTTGGCTTAAGCCTAATAGAGCTAGCTTAGCTCTAGAACGGGCTTAGCTGCTAGAACGGGCTTAACTGCTAGAACGGGCTTAACTGCTAGGGCTGACTTTACTTGCTAATAATGGGGCTTGCTTCCTAGAGTTCGTGGAGCCGGCGGGAATTGGCTTTATCAGCTAGAGTAAAGCCTATTTGGGCCATCAATTTGGTGTTTGGCCATCATGTTGGCAGTATTTAATCTAAAGGGGTATAGCCATCAGTTTTTCCTAGCACAAGCTGTAATCCTTGTACTGCCAAAGCAGTGTAAAAGCCTTTCTTAAGAAGTTAATCGCTCTGGTAATGTCTTCTTATGTATCGGGGACTAAAAGCCTTATTTATCATTGCTCAAGCAAGTTATGCCGCATAGTTCCAGCTAGTAAATAAGTGCTTGGTTTAGACTTTTAAGGATATAAGCTCTAGTCAGAGTGAAGCAAGGGGCAAGCGCTTAAGTAAGCAAGATAAATGGCTTAAAAGTCCTAGTAAGGTTGTGGAAGTTGGCGCTGGAGCTAAAGAAGCTTAGGCTGAAGAAGCGTAGGTCTAAGGCGCAAAGTTCTAAGGAAACCTAAGCCGAATAAGCAAAGGTCTAAAATAGTTTGCGGCAGATTAAAGAATTTTACGGAAGATTCAGGAGCTTTGAGAACGCTTGAAGCTGCTTGAAAAAGCTTGAAGCAACTTGAAAATGCTTGAGGTAGCTTGAGCAAGATTTGGTAGGTAGTAGGGGGAGAGTACGTGAGGAGTACGAGGATTCTTAGTCAGGGCGCCTTTCACCGAAAAACGCCCTAGAGGGATGAAATAAAAGGAATCTAGTGCTCCTGGTTCCAGCCGAGCGGTGGTCCGGTATCTGAGCGATACTAATACAAGCAGGGAGCGCCCTGGTAGCTTGAGCTTAGCTGCGTGGCTTAGCGGCTTGAGCTTGGCTTTGCTTGCTTAGTGGCTTGGCTTCGTGGCCTCAGCTAGCTGAAATCAGGAGTTCTAGCATGCGTGGCACGTTAGAAACGGAAACTCTTCATGGTTTGGGCAAATTGCTCAATGGCGTTAGTGGTTGAATCGATCATGTTTAACGTCTCATTAGCAATACTGGCTACCTCCCGGGCTGATTCAGTTAAATCCTGCATATTTGAGGAAATTTCATTAGTCGCGGTGGTTTGTTCTTCCGCGGCCGTGGCAATCTGACTAATCTGGGCGTTAACGTTACGGACTTGATCGAGAATATCGGTTAAGACATGCTCTAACACAGAGGTATTATCGGCTAAGGTCGACATGCCATGTACCGCCTTGCTCATCGAATCGGTAGCATTATTAGCATCTTTTTCCATGTGTGCTACCTTTTGGCTAATCTCACTAGTGGAACTACTGGTTCGCGAAGCCAAAGCACGTACTTCATCGGCCACCACGGCAAAGCCACGTCCAGCCTCACCAGCACGGGCTGCTTCAATCGCAGCATTTAAGGCTAAGAGATTGGTTTGGGCGGCAATCTCATCAATAGTGTTCACAATGCTATTGATGCTATGTGATTGCTTGATCATGGCCTCGATCTGTTTATTGTTGGCCTTAGTTTGCTCCGATTGCTCGTAAATGGCATGAATGGATGCCTTGGCCTTCTCCATACCATCGTTAGTAATCTCAGTCGATTGGTTAGCGAGGTTAGTGGCGATATTACAGTTTTGTGCGATATCTTGGGTGGTAGCTACCATTTCATTAGCGGAAGCGGCCACACTGATAATGCGATTTTCCGACTCGGTGGCATTATGGCTTAAGCGATTTAAGGTCTGATTTGCAGTATGCATTTGCGCGCTAATGTGCTCACTCATTTCTGCTAACTCACGCAGCAGGAGAGCTTGATTAGAGCGTAAATGCTCTAAGGATGAGGCTAAAGTGCCAAATTCATCAGCATAAGGTACTTGAATCTTATGCGAGAAATCGCGCTCAGCTAATTGATTGATGCTGTTGCCAAAAATAAGCAAGGCTTTTTTGAGATAACCAGCTGTAATAAAGGCAATAGTTAAGCCTAAGCTAATGGCGGCTAAGGCAGCAATACTGACCATAAGCATAGGGCTGATATCAGCGGCCTCATTCACCTCTTTAATCACCGAGTTGATTAGATTCTGGCGAATGGTCGTAATGCGTTCAAAGCAGCTATTAAAGAGAGGCAGCAACTGATCAGAGTAGATACCGACCCCCTCACGCACTTGTCCTTGCTGAACTAAAGGCACGATACTGCCAGTGTAGGAAGTAGTTAATTTCTTAACCATATCGCGCACAAGGTCAACTTCATTAGAGAAGTGTGCGGTGTCTAAGTTGTTTACTAGCGTCACCATTTGTGCCGCGGAGTTATCAACTCCATCTTTAGCTCTCTCGGCTTCACTAATCGTGTCGCTAATGATGTAGTTGTAGAGCTTGTTCTGGAAATCGTTGATGTAGTAGATGCTTTGCTCTAAGCGGCGATAGCGATTTTCTAAAATCTCATTTACGTCCATAGCCACTAATTGAGCTTGCCGCATAGAGTAGAGCGCATAACCAGTGATGACACAGGTTAAGACAATGATGATCGAGAAGCTCATGAAGAGCTTTGTCTTTAAAGGTAATTTATAGTACCACCCCATAGTGTCACCCCTTATCACAACTATCCATTAGTAAGAGCTATTAGTCCGCGCTGCCGCTAGGAGGCTGACCTAAGTACGCACCAGCTGCCGTAGCTTGGCTGCCACAGACCTGCTTATGCGATCCTACTGCTGCCTTACAGCTGCCTTAGTCCTGCTGGCTTAGCTTAACTGCTGGAGCATCCCTACAGGTGCGCGCTGCTACGCTTGTGCGCTCCGCTCCTCTAGCTTGTTTATGTAGCATAAGCGGCATCGCTCTAAAGCATGCCTCAGTCCTAAAGCATGACACTAATGACAGTAGCGCTAAACTACTAAAGTGCTAAGGCGATAAGGTGCTATTGCCTGCGCTCAACTGCTATGCCGGTACTCAAGTGCTAAGCCAGTGTCTAAGCACTATGTCAGCGTCTAAGCACTATGTCAGCACTTAAACACTGGCGTGAGGCTAGCTCTGAAGCGCCACACTAACTTTAAAGGCGCCTCAGGTCTTAATTGTTTGGCCCTGACTCAGCAACAGGTACAGAGATGCGGTGGCTCTACTTGGCCTGAGATAGTAGGACATGGTGCTTTCTTGACTATCTCTACAGCTCATGTTTACTCGTAATGAGCTTTTTTAATCTGGTTCTTACTCAGTTCTTAATCTTTACTAAGCTTTGCTTAAGCTTGGTGTTAATCCCTATATTTGTCTCATTTATCAGCACTTGTTCGCGCTACGTGACGCCCATGATACTCGTGACGCCCATGATACTCGTGACGCCCATGATACTCGTGACGCCCATTAAGCTCGTGACGCCCTTGACTATTGTGATGCTCATGATGCTTGTGATGCTCATGACGCTACTCTTTTTTGAAGAAGTTCCCGCCCCATTACAAGAAGCAAATGACTCCCGGCTTACTTTGTCTCTACAGGAGATAAGAGCATGCTCTACTGCAATAGAGCAGCGGCTCTTTAGAGACATAGTGCCTTGAAGGAGTTCCAGGTTCCTAAAGAAAGGAGCGGGCTAAAAGTACTCGGTTAAGTTTGACTAAAGTGGCTAGCGAGTCCATGCTTGGAAATTGATATAAGGGCTCACTTAGATTACTTAGCTTGGTCCACTAGCTACTATCAAGAGGATGCGCCTCGTGACTCCACTTGATTAATGCTTTACGCTGGGCTTTTAGCGCATGCTGCTTGACACGCTTATGTAATTAGACATGCTCATGCCGCTTGACATTCTCATGCTCGTTTATCTTGGCGCTCTCAGTGTGACCATAAAGCTATGGTTAATCAAAATAGTTAAGTAGTGTGCTAATGTGGTATTTTTCTGGTTAATTGGTGTTAACCGGGTTAACTTTGGTTGAAATACTGTGCATCAGGTTAATGCTGGTGTTATCGCTGTTAATTGGGTTAAATCAGGTTTAATCGTGGATAGCTAGGGGAGATAGTGCCTATATCTACGGGTAATGTGGTTCTAATTAAGTCAATAAGTAATAGGAGATTGGTCTAACTTGATAAATTTAAGGGCCTATATCGCAGGATTGCTTCCTTAAAATTGCCTATTGCCTGCTCTCTGTAGCTTATATTTTGTGGTGTGAGCCCGCATCAGGTCGTATCTCCTCGTCAGTTTGTCAGTCTTAACTAAGATCAAGCTTCTTGTGCCTTAGGCGGTCGCACCGGCAGTGCTAGCCCTGCGGTGGTCGCTCCTACATTGCCTAGAGCATGCTTTATCTTAAAGCTTAGTAGCTTGAGCTAAAGCTTAAGCTTGTAGCTTTATCTAAAGCTTTTGCTAGCTTGAGCTTGGTAGCTTAGCTTTAAGCCTTACGTGGAACTAACCTGCTATGACTCAGGCGCTGGGTATGGTCACGTACTTCCTCTGTTTGTTATCTCTTATCTTTTATCAAGCTAGCTTATGTCATAAGCGAGGCTTGCTTGTTTTCTCTCTTGTTTGTTTGCTTGGTGCTAAGTTGGTAGCAGCTAACTTGCTTGTCTGAGACTGTGCAGCGGTGGAGCAGATGGCTCAGATAGCTAAGTCTTATGGCTCATATAGCCAGTCTGACAGCTTGAGCCTTAGTCTTGGCAATTTGACTTTAGTCTTGGTGCTTGAGCAGCCCAGCGGAAAAAGCAAGGTGCAACGGCGGTAGAGGTTGACGAGGCCCCTGCGGACGGAGCATGCTCCAGTCTTCTTGATGATTGGCATCTTGCTTAGTTTTGGTGCTAGCTCGGGCTGCTTGTACTCGGGCGCAATACTCTTTGAATAAACGCGCGAGATTTTGCCTATGTTGATCTACGTTCACTTATGTTTGTATCTTTAATATGGTGCTATGAACTAGCACTATAGCAGTTAAAAATTACTTTCCTGAGATTTGTGGCAGCTATATGTTATTAGTGCTAGCAATGTCGCAAAGTTCTGGGTAAAACAGGCTTTTTTTGCGTGGCACAAGCCTTACCTGTCATACATCTGAACTCTTACTCAGCCAAGCTATGTTCGGCACTAAGCCTTTAGTGCTCATGTCTGTGATGCTCATACTAACGGTACGCGTAGAGGCAGAGGGTGGAGCCTACAGGAGCTCTTCTCTCTGTGTTTACTCTGTGAGCTCCACTTTGTGAGATCCACTCTTTTCGCTTCACTCTGTGACCCCTACTCTTTTCGCTCCACTATTTTCGCTTTACTCTGTGCTTTTGCTAGTGTCTTAGCCATACCTCCATGGTTCTTCAGGGCTAAAGTAAGCGTTTACATTAAGTAAAGAGTGGTAGCGCTAGTGTGGTTATCTTAATAAATAAGCCTCTAGTTCCTACGTTCCTCTCTCGTACTGCCTGTTAGAACTCTAGTTAAGAAGCGCTGCTATTAAAGCACTGCAGTCAGAGGCTAAGTAAGGTTGCGTACTAGGCTAGGTGAGTTAGATAGCTTATTTACGTAGCTATGGCACCCCATTTTGGGAAAATTGGTTATTAATGTCGCTAAAAAAGAGTCTCAGTCATAAAAATCATGGTGCTGAATTAAACTCGCTAGGCGAGTAAAACCTAGATTTGATGCGACTCTACCTATGTTTATTTGTTGTTTTTTATCAATCTTGTAATCCTAATATGACTAGGATCCCAGTTGCTTGGTATGGGCGTATTTTAACATCTTTTAAAATATATGTACGTTTAGCTTTTGATGGTTTAAGAGCCATGGATAGGGCGTAAAGCTAGGTAGAATCAGCTCTTGCTTGCTGTAAATTTTCTGCAAAGAATTTAAGATGTATCACAACCTAAATTTCTAACAAATGTGATTCTTACAGGACGTAATAATCATGGTTGGTATTAGAGATAAGTCATTTATTACAGGGAAATAAGTATTTAGCAAGAATGCATAGCTTCCTTAGGATAGTTAGTGGGATTTTGCGCACAAAAATAACTAATAAAAAATAAGAAAAACTATACCTATACCCTACCGACTTAAGTTTGGGCTTACCTGCTGTAGCTTGGGCCTACCATGCCTAAGCACAAACTTACTTAGCGTAGTCTTTGCTTATTAAGGTAAGAGATACAGCAGGTAAAGGTAAGAAAGAAGAAGCAGTATTTATTGAGAAGGGAGCGAAGCGGGTAGCACGTAGTAGAGAAGTGAAATAGAGGGAGTGAAATAGCCAAGCGCAAAGCTTATTTAAGCAAAAGCTAGAGATGTTAAGCAATGACAAGGTTAAAATCTTGCTAAGAGCTAGCTATGGCCAAAGCTTGCTAAGAGCTTGCTAGTACAAGCACTATGCTTGTTAGTGCAAGAGGTTATGCTAAAAGCTTGTTAGCGTAAGAGCTATGCTGGCTCCAGAAACAGCAAAGCCTGGCGCTTCTCTGTCTTATCTCTACTAAGTAGAGGGACAAAAAAGGCCAGGCTATGGCGTCAAGGAGCACCTGGTACTAGGCTTGTTGATGCTAGGCTGATGGACACTAGACTTGTCGGCAGTATGCTTGTAAGCGATATGCTGAGAGGCAGCTGCCAGAACGAATCTTAACCTGCTGAAATGAGGCTAAGTTCTTTTCAAGCAAAGTGTGGCTAAGAGCAGCTAGTGCGATTAGCTGAGGCACAGCTATGCTCTTAGCAGAGCCGCGGTTCGTGCTATTAGCTCATAAGACAGTTCCCGCTTAAGTGGGGATAAGCTTAGCAACTTGCACTGCTATATATGCTGGCACTGCTACTTCTGCTGGCACTGCTGTGTCCGCTGGAACTGCTATTTCCGCGGACACTGCTACTCTGCACGACCATCCAGATATGGTTTAGATCCCATCTCGCCTCTTAGAGGCAGAGATGAGCCTATAGCGCTGGATACTCTTGACGTTTTATTGCTTAGATAAGGCTTTATCGCTTAGATAAGGTTTATAGCTTAGATAACACCTTGAGCAATCATGGTGTCAGCAACCTTACGGAAGCCAGCGATGTTGGCACCTAACACTAAGTTGCCCTCAGCACCGAACTCACGAGCGGTCTCATCAGCATTACGGAAGATGTTGATCATGATGTTGTGGAGCTTGGTGTCGACTTCTTCAAAAGTCCAAGAGGTCATACCGGCGTTTTGCTCCATCTCTAACTGCGAAGTAGCCACACCACCAGCGTTAGCAGCCTTAGCAGGGCCATAAGAAATCTTAGCAGCTAAGAAAGCATTGATAGCATCGATAGTCGATGGCATGTTAGCACCCTCAGCCACGCAGGTGCAGCCGTTAGCTAACAGGGTCTTAGCGTCTTCGAGGTTGAGCTCGTTCTGGGTAGCACATGGGAAAGCAGCGTCGCACTTGACGGTCCACACGAAGTGCTTGCCTTCTGGGTACTCAGCCACTGGGACATACTTAGCGGTAGGGACTAACTCAGCATAACGAGTTAAAGAGGCGCGCTCAACTTCTTTGACCTGCTTTAAGATCTGGACGTTGATACCATTTGGATCGTAGATCGAGCCGCGGGAGTCAGAGACGGTCACTGGCTTAGCACCGACGTGGTAGAGCTTCTCACAGCAGTAGATAGCAACGTTACCAGCACCAGACACAGCGCAAACCTTGCCCTCTAACTTCTCGCCCTTGACCTTGAGCATTTCTTCAGCGAAGTAGACAGTACCGTAACCAGTAGCCTCAGTACGAGCTAAAGAACCACCAAAGGTTAAGCCCTTACCAGTGAGCACACCC
>Cebus_capucinus_imitator_PRJNA485217_SSR093__coassemble_723_pt1 | contig 11061 bp, 8 predicted proteins | sample Cebus_capucinus_imitator_PRJNA485217_SSR093__metabat2_low_PE_002 | metagenome-assembled genome bin Cebus_capucinus_imitator_PRJNA485217_SSR093 | reverse complement strand
TGCAGGTTATGTGGGAGCAGATTAGCCTACCAAGACCTCTTAATTAATAGCACTACCTCTGAGTAGGTCTTGCTCAGTCCTGTCACAACTCTTGGTTAGACTAAGTGCGGCAGCTTATCTTTATCCCTATTGTCGCATTGCTTTATTATCTAAAGTGGGATCGCGGTAACCTATCTTGCATGCGATTTATACCATGTTTTTTATCTAGCGAAGTGCCTCCCATTCCCGCATTCTTGTTGTGTTTCTGTGGTCTTAGGACAATGGCTTCATTTTGCAATTGCTAACTTGCAAATGCTAGGCCGGGAAACTAAGCTGATAGTTTAAGCGCTCCGTATATTTTAGCTTATAGGGGCTATCCTGAGCCTGTTCTCTAATCTTGTCGCGCGAAGTATCATGGCCTGACTCAGAGTCATGTCTTAAATCCTGTCTCACAGTCATGTCTCAAGGCCTGTCTCAGAGTCATGTCTCAAATCCTGTCTCAGAGTCATGTCTCAAATCCTGTCTCACAGTCATGTCTCAAGGCCTGATAAAGAGCCTACCCTACAGCCTGACAAAGAGCCTTGTCTCATATCCTGGCGCAGAATCTATCTCATTGCCTGACGCAGCGTCTTCCTTATAGCCTGGCTTATAGCTAGTTTTATCGTCTTTTAGCTAGCTTATCTGTTTGGTCGGCTAGAGCGAGTTTGCATGGGTAATTTGCATGGTTAAATAGCCTTGAGGCAGGTTAATGGCGGGAAGATAGAGCCTATTTGGCTTAGGTTAAGCAATTTGCTGCTGGGGATAGTGGTTAGGTTAGCTGTGGCTAGCAGCAGCTAGCGGCAGGAGCTGCGGCTTTGCTAGCTGTTGAGGTGAGCTAGGTTGGTAGCGGTGTAGGGCTCTGCAGGAGCGCTGCGTGGGAGGCCTCAGGGGTAAGGATTTATACTTGTGCTCCCGTCTACTATTAGTTTTGATCCGGGCTCACAGATATAGGATAAGGCTAATGAACTCTTAGCCTTTTGGTCTTATCATAGATCTTTATGTATAAGGGAAAATAGAGGTAGTAGCAAGCTTAGGTCTGAGGCTCAGAGCGTCTCTAGTCCTAGCAGATAGATAAGATAGCCGCTAGTTTTTTTTAGTGGTGAGAGAGCGGTATTTATAAGTTCACGGTGCTTGCTTTAGGAATGGAGCGAGTAAGGCGGGCACGACGGAGATAGCGAAATAGACAGATGGGGCGGGCTCGACGGAGATAGCGAAATAGACAGATGGGGCAGGCTCGACGGAGATAGCGTGTGGGAAGGATGGTGCCTGCAGCCTCAGAGCAGAGGACGTCTAGATGATACATGCTGGTGATTTTTGCAAGTTTTTTCCGAGTTTTTTGCAGTTTTTACGGATTTTTTAAGGATTTTTGGGTTATTTAGCTGAGTTTAGCTAAGTTTAGCTGATTTTGCTAAGTTTAGCTGAGTTTGGTCGGTTTCTTGAGCTTAGATAGTGCTGGAGCTAACGCAGGAGCGTTTATCCGTGTATGCGTAAGCATAAATCTAAGCATGGTATATGGTTTAGCACACAGTTTGGCCAAGGTAGGTGGCCTTATTCATGAGTAAAGTCGTATTTGTATTAGGATTGTGGTTGTTCTTAGAGGTGGCATTCTTTGTCTTCCTGGGCAACACTATTGGCTTTCTCTGGGCGCTGCTCATGCTCCTATTTCTAGGTATGTTGGGGATGCGCTTTAGCCGAGCAATGAGCATTTCCTATAACTTATATGCTACTTATCTCATGGAGCTCATGCATGGCAAGATAGAGCCAGAGGCTTCTTATCCTAATATATCTCCACTCATGCAAAAGAGGTTTCTGAAGTTTACCGATGAAGAGCGGGTAAAGTATTGTGATAAATATGTCCGCTTATCCCGCGTTTATGGAGTGGCCCTCATGTTATTTTTGATTCCGGGGCTTATTTCCGATATGGTGGCCATTCTCTGGATTTTATTAGGAATATTTGGGCTTTTAGGGCCTATTTTTGTTTGGGTTGTCTCTAATATGCCTCAGGGACGCATCTTCAAAATGAGCTCTGGTAGTGCCTGGAGAAAAAGTTGGGGCTCTTTTAGCTCTAATAGCAGTGCTGAAGATATGTATGGCAAGAGTACTCGGGAGCAAGAAAAGGAGCAAGAGTCCCAGGACGCTGACTCGCCTTACCCTGTCTATCGGCAAGAGAAAGAGGGCGTAAGCAAGATGAAAGAGAAGTTCCAAAACGAGCGGGTTATCAAAGATGTGAAGTTTGAAGATATAGGCAATGACTCTGCCAGTTCTGATGCTTCTCAGGAGAAAAATAAGCAGTAATAGGGGTAAATAATGCATTGAGGATCAGGTACGATCTTGCCATAATCCCTGCATGAAGTAAGCCCTAGTCATAAGCAAAGCATCACGGAGCGATATCCCTTATCACGGTTACGCTAGATAAGCGATGGCCTTAAGTAAGATATGGTCAAGCAGGCTAAGCTTACTTAATAAGTAGCTATTTAAGTTGCTATAGGAGCTGCTGAATAAGCAGCTAGTTTAGCTGCTTTAGCTGCTTTAGTTGCTGTTTAAGCAACGGTAGAAGCAGCTGCTTTTACAGCTTTAGCTACTGTTTAAGCTATAGCAGTGGCGCTCCAACGCTATTCTGAGGCTATCCTGAGCCTGTGTCTTTAGTAACTTATGAGTTTTGCTTAAGCAAGGCCAGGGCGATAAACTTGCTGATTTTTACTTAACAAAGCGAGCTTTTTAGCTCGTTTTCTTATTTGCAGCATTGCTTTTTGCCAAGCCAGGGGGCTCATTGCGTTTAGCTAGAGGGATTCTCTGACGAGTTTGCGGCAGAACTAGATAGGTGTAGCTCGTGGAGTAGCTATATAGATGTAGCTTGTAGCGGAGCTATACAGATGTAGCTTGCGAGGGAGCTAGATAGAGGTTGCTCGCGGTGAAGCTTATAGAGGAGCTGTCGCATAAATCAATGATGCGATTTTACCTGAGCGCTCGATAAATGGCGCGCGCTCTCTCGGGTCAGTTACTCTTTGGCGTTTGCGTGGCTCTGGTTATTTGCTCTGATTCTTTATTCTGGTTTTTTACTCTTATTCTTTGCTCTGGTTCTTTACTCTTATTTTTTACTCTTTGGTGTTGCGCTCGTTATTTAGCGAGTATTGGGTGAACAGTCATAAGGGGGCCTAAGGGCCGTTTAGTGGTACGAGGTTTTTATGTCTCATGCTAAATATTACTTGTTGCTGCTGGTTGTCTGCCTCATTTGGGGCGCTACCCCGGCTAGCGGTAAGTTTACGGTGGAATCATTTTCGCCCCTCATGATCACTGGTATGCGCTTTGCCCTTATTGCGCTTATCCTCTTTACCTGGATGTTTCTCATTAGTGATAAAAAGGGGCTAAAGCCTAGTAAAGAGGTCTTAATCGTGACCTTTGCTATGGGCTTTATGGGCGTCTTAGTGCATAACGGTATGCTCTTTTTAGGTTTAACCTATACCACTGCAACTAATACCGCCTTAATTGAAAGTATTGGCCCTACTGCTACCACGGTTTTAGCCTTCCTCTTTGTCGGAGAGCGCCTCAATGTCTTTGGCTGGATCGGTATCTTTATTTCTTGCTTAGGTGCACTTTGTATTGTCTCCAAGGGCTCGGTTGATGTGATCTTGAGCCTTTCCTTTAACATTGGTGACATTTACGTGCTCATTTGTGAGGTGGCGTGGTCGGCTTATGCCGTTATTTCCCTGCGTATTCATGGCAAGGCTGGTACCGTAGCAGTTACGGCATGGTCGGGACTATTTGGCTCCTTGCTCTGCTTTGCTTTTGGTAGTCTGACCGGTACTTTACATGTCTATGAGGTTACTTCCCGCGCTTTATGGGGCTTTAGCTATCTCACCTTATTCTCCGGTATTGTGGCCTTTATTGGTTGGAACTATGCGGTACAGCGCGTGGGTGCTTCTAAGGCCGGCGTCTTTGTGTACTTTGTCCCTTTAACTGGCGGTATCTTAGGTGTCACCTTATTAAACGAGCCTATTCACGCTGCCGAAATTATTGGTGGTTTAGTAATTATCGCCGGTGTCGTGGTGACAGTGCGTGCCAAAATCAAACTCAAGTTTGACGATGCGGCCGCGGAAGCTAGCGCGGCTGGGGCTGCCGCCGCGGAAGCTAGTGCTACTGAAACTAGTACTGCCGGGGCTGCCGCTACTGGATCTAGTGCTACCGAAACTAGCGTGGCTGGAGCTACCGCCGTATCTGCTGATGTTACGGCTAATGCTTCTGCCAATATCATTACTGAGGCCACGGCAGCTACCGCTATGACGCATGGAGCAGATACTGTTCCAGACGTCGCTCCAGATGCCGCGTTAGCAGATAGCACGACTCAAGCCAGCACTAGTGTAGCAGCTGCTACTAGTGTTGCGGCTAAGGCTGCTACTGCAGGTGCTGAGAGCGCTGTGGCAACGTGTATTAGCACGGAAGCTAGCGTTGATAGTACGGTGGTAGCAGATAACGCTTCACCATCTGCTGAGTCCCAGGACGCCGTGGGAGCGGAGACGGCTAGCAGTACCACTCCTTCTACCTTAGCGGAGACGGCTAGCAGTACCACTCCTTCTACCTTAGATGAGGAATTAGCTCATAGTGTAGCTGGTGAAAGTCCAGTAGCACCCGAGCCTATGCCTCAGGAGAAAGACTTGTTAAAGCGCTTCCCAGAGTTAGCTATTGAACACAATGCTAAATTAGCAGCTAAGGGGATCTTAGTGCCAACAGACAAGTTTGCGCTTGATGTTGAGAGGCAGGGCCAAGCTTAAGACCAAGATGGCTCTGTTTTGCTCAATGGTTGAGAGAGAAGCTAGCTCAGGACAAAGCTAGGTTTCTTATAAATCTCTCAGCCGTGAAAAAGAGCGCTCTGAGAGTAGGGGGTGCGTAGAGATAAGGAGAAAAAGCGATGGCACCGGTCGACAACGCTACTGGAGGTGACGAGCTTAATAGCTCTAATCAGCATAGTACTGGTCAGGATAGCACGGCTCAGCAGAGTGCGGGGCAGGACAGTTTTCATCAGCAGATTGGGGGGCAGGATAGCCCGCATCATGGCTATGGGCCCCAGGTCGAGCAAGTGCTGCGCTCCTGGTACTCTCTCTCGGCGTCAGATGATATCGCAGCTGAGCTGGCGCAAAAAACAGGACCGGCGCAAGTAGGGGCTAACGAAATACGCTGCTCTTGTTCTTATCTTTTTAGAATTAAGGTTGCGGGCAAGTACTTCTTAGTCAGTAATGAAGAGTCGCGCAATCTTAAATATCAGCCCGTAGGGGGCGCTTATCACTTTAGTCCCAGCATGATTCCTCTGGCTCAGCGTATATTCGGCATGCATGGGGCTTATTCTTCTCACGATGACCAAGCCACTTTAAGCGACTTTGCGCTCGACTATCGCTTCTTTATCTCTTTGGAGCATTTGCCTGATTTTTGGTCGTGGTGGCAGCAGGATGAATCCTTAGGGGCTACTGATGCTACTTACTTACAAGTAAGCGCTTTACCTATTAGCATAGGTCAGGTGCTCCGCGATGCGGTTCCGCTTGTCTATGACTTAAGCCAGCGCTATGGTCAACGGCATCAACGGTATCACCAGCTCTGGACTCAGAGTATCTCACCTGATAAGGGAAAGGTTGATTTACCTACCTATCGCGCGCGGGAGACGGTTTTTGATTTAAGCCGCGAGTTTAGTGAAGAAATGCTCGATTCGGGCATTATTCCTCGTGATGAGGTTGAACTCTTTAAAACCCTGACTTATGACTATTGTGGCCGCACCTTCTCTTTATGCTATGACCAGCGCTTTGACTGTCCTAACCTCATGCTGACCGATGTGGTAGAAGTCGTACTTACTAATGAGCAAGAGCGCTGTTTAGAGCGTTTAGTCAAGCAAGATTCAGCTAAGTACTATTTAGCTACAGCTGAAGAAATGCTCGCAGCTTATGCCCCATGGCAAGATGGCCCTTACATCATTCCGCCATGTCTTAGAGTGCCTAATTCAGCCTTTGCGCTACCAGGGAGCTCCAAGGCGGTAAGGAAGGAGGAGCGCTTTAATCCATCGTGGCTTAAGCAAGTGATTAAGCGCTGGCGTGAAGAGCCTGCTCTGACTAAACTCGATACTTGGTTCTATCCTGATAGAAAGGAGGCAGTGCCAGGGCCGGGCCTTTCTGCAGACGCAGCTAAGGTTGCGGTCGCAGCTACTGTTGCTGACGCAGCTATCTGTGCTAACTCAGCAACTGTTGCCAAGTCAGATCAAGATGCATCTCCAGCCGTGGCTCCTTCTATGGCCCCAGCTGCGGTTCCTGCCGCGGTTTCAGCAACGGAGGAAGTGGCCTCAGCCGCGGTTTTCGCCGCGGTTTTCGCGGCGGCTCCAGCGGCGGAAGAAGTGGCTGCTTCATTTACTGCTCCTGTACGTATTTCGGAGCACAGTAGCTTTTTATTAGCGCCTCTCTTTATGCCACAGAGTGTGCTTAGGGGCAGCGTGGAGCGTGCTAAAGCTGCAGGAGATGATAAAGAGCCAGGCCAAGTTAATTCTTTGCGTATTAGTTGTCAGTGCCGTTTAGCTCCCGAGCGCTTAGCGCATGAGTATGAGAAAGAGGCTAAACTCCAAAAATACCTCCAAACTCATGACTAGGTCAGGGCTTAACAATAGTGGTAGCTGTGTTTAAGACTAGCGGTAGCTGTGTTTAACAATCGCAGTGGTGGGGGGCTCAGGATGACTAGCGTGAGCTTAGCTCAGGATAGTGAGAGTGGACTGCGCTTGGGGATGGCGTAAGCTTAGCTCAGTATGGGGAGCGTAGGTTGCGCGTAGAGTTGGTGTGGGTATGACTGGGAGCGGGGATGGCTAAAAATACGGGATTTTAGAAAAATTTGTATTTGGCCCTTGAATAAATAAATGCCTATCCCCATATTAGGGGTTAGGAAGAAATCTAGTTGATTTGCCTGAGGGGCCGTTTGTACCCTCAATCACCTAGCTTACCCAGGAACAAAAGCTAAGTTTTATCGTTTAAGCATCTTAAGCAGATACAGAGAGCTACTTAAGTAGCCCTTAAGCTAAGACTAAGCTACTTTGGGTTAAGATAGGGCTTCTTTCTTAGTTCTATGAGACAAGGCCAGACCTAGCTATGAGGGCGGTTTGGTATTTTCTTTAGGCTAAGATGTAAGAAGTAATGAGGGTAAGAGAATTGATCCTCACAAGTCAATTATCGATTTTCTTATCATTTGTCGAGCTTATCTAAGTAATCAAGTAAGGCGCAAGCAAGTGCTATAGGCGCTAAGCTTACTTTGGCTATAACTTAGTAAAAGCAATCAGGTTTTAAACAGCTATCATCTTTCTTAGGGATAGTTAGGATTAAAGTCCCAGGATTACAGCCATAGGACTACAGCCCTAGGCTATAGGACTACAGCTCTAGAACATAGGACTAAGGTCCTAGCGCCATAAGAAAGCCTAAAAGAAGAGGCCAGGCTCTAGGTCGTCTTTGAGGTCAAGGTAGTTGTTGGAATAATAGGCAACAGAAGAAGATGAATTTAGTTCCTTTATATGACCGCGTGATCGTTAAGCCTTTTGAGGTGGAAACCAAGTCTGAGGGTGGTATTTTATTAGGCTCTGCTGCTCAGAAATCCACCCGTGGTAAGGTTATCGCTGTGGGTAAGGGCCGCATCTTAGAGAATGGCCAAGTCACTCCACTGAGCGTTAAGGTTGGTGATACCGTGATTTATAACGACGGTTACGGCACCAAGAAAGAGCGTATTGACGGCGAGGAAGTGATCATCCTGTCCGAGAGCGATGTATTAGCTATCGTTGAGGAATAAGACGCTAGCAAGCTGTATAGAGTAGAAGCTAACTTCACGTTAGCTTAGCTCCAGGTAAGAGAGCTAAGAAAGAGTCTATACGTTGTAAGCTTGCGCGCATCCTTTGTATAGAGCTGTCGCTCTGAGGCTTAGTAGCCCTAAACCACTTTATGGTATGCCTAGTCTCTCCTTAAAGAGAGGCAACAAGAACATAGGCTTAAGCTCATATGCTTTAGCCTAAGATTTTAAGCTTTAATGCTTGAGCTCCGAAGCTTTAGCTTTGAGCTCTGATGCTTAAGCTTGTAAGCTTTGATGCTTTAGCTTAAGTTTTTAAGCTTGTAAGTGCTTTAGGCAAGCTACTGGGCCTGTAGCCCTACCGATTTATTGTATTTAGGATTTAAAGTTTAAATGGCTGCAAAAGACGTATTTTTTGGTAACGAAGCCCGTGCCCAAATGTTAGAGGGTGTTAATACCTTAGCTAATGCTGTTAAGGTCACCTTAGGCCCTAAAGGCCGTAACGTGGTGCTCGATAAGGCTTATGGCGCTCCATTAATCACCAAGGATGGTGTGACTGTTGCCAAGGAAATCGAGCTTGAGTGCAAGTTCCAGAACATGGGCGCTCAGATGGTTAAGGAAGTTGCTTCCAAGGCTAATGACGCTGCTGGTGACGGCACCACCACCGCTACTGTGTTAGCTCAGGCTATCGTCAACGAGGGCTTAAAGGCCGTTGCTGCTGGCATGAACCCAATGGATTTAAAGCGTGGTATCGATAAGGCTGTCGCTGCTGCTGTTGCTGAGTTAAAGAACCTCTCCACCGAGTGCAAAGACTCCAAGTCTATCGCTCAGGTTGGTACTATCTCCGCTAACTCCGACGCTACTGTGGGTAACCTTATTGCAGAGGCCATGGACAAAGTGGGTCGTGATGGCGTGATCACTGTTGAAGATGGTCAGGGCTTAGAAGACCAGTTAGACCTGGTTGAGGGTATGCAATTTGACCGTGGCTACCTCTCCCCATACTTCATTAACAAGGCTGACACTGCTACTGTTGAGTTAGAGAATCCATACATTCTCCTCTGCGACAAGAAAGTCTCCAACATTCGCGATATCCTCAACATCTTAGAGGGTGTGGCCAAGGCTGGTAAGTCCTTACTCTTAATCTGCGAAGATGTGGAGTCCGAGGCTTTAGCTACCTTAGTTGTGAACAACATGCGCGGTATCGTTAAGGTTGCTGCTGTGAAGTCTCCAGGCTTCGGCGATCGTCGTAAAGCCATGTTACAAGATATTGCTATCTTAACTGGCGGTACTGTGATTTCCTCCGACTTAGGCATGGAATTAGACAAGGCCACCTTAGACGATTTAGGTATTGCTAAGCGCGTCGTGATTACCAAGGACAACACTACCATTATCGATGGTTCTGGTAAGACCGAGGACATCGCTGACCGTGTCGAGCAGATCCGCAAGCAAATCGCTGAGAGCACCTCCGATTACGACCGTGAGAAGCTCCAAGAGCGTGTGGCTAAGTTAGCCGGCGGTGTAGCTGTCATCAAGGTTGGTGCTGCTACCGAAGTTGAGATGAAAGAGAAGAAGGCCCGCGTTGAAGACGCTATGCACGCTACCCGTGCTGCCGTGGAAGAGGGCGTGGTTGCCGGTGGTGGTGTCGCTTTAGTGCGCGTTGCTGCTGCTTTAGCTGATAAGGTTCAGGGCGACAACGAGGATCAAAAGGTTGGTATCAAGGTTGCTCTCCGCGCTATGGAAGCCCCATTACGCCAGATCGTTGCTAACGCTGGTGAAGAGCCATCTGTGGTTGCTAACAACGTTCGTTCCGGCAATGGCAACTATGGTTACAATGCTGCTACCGAGACCTATGGCGATATGATCGAGATGGGTATCTTAGACCCAACCAAGGTCACTCGTTCTGCTTTACAGTACGCCGCTTCTATCGCTGGCTTAATGATCACCACCGAGTGCATGATTGCTGACGCTCCTAAGAAGGATGACGCTGCTGGTGCTGGTGCTGCTGGTATGGGCGGCATGGGTGGTATGGGTGGCATGGGCGGCATGATGTAATCAGCCCCCTAGGCAACCGAGCATCCAATTAAATTAAGGGATGGGATAAATCCCATCCCAGGCATAAAAACTTGTGTCTAACAGAGTGGCAGGCTGAAGCTAAGCTAAGCCAAACCAAGCTAGTTAAAGCTAAAATAGCCAAACCAAGCTAGTTAAAGCTAAAATAGCCAAACCAAGCTAGCTAAAGCTAAAATAGCTAAACCAAGCTAGCTTGAGGCTAACCGAGCTTAAGCTAGCAAGCTGAAGCTAAGCAAGGCTACTTTAAGCTAAGCTATACTTAAGACAAGAGTATAGCTAACACAAAGGCCCCCCTGGGGCCTTTGTTGTCTCTACAGTACTATGTTTTTATGTAGTATGGCTCTACCCTTATCCTTATCCTGTTTATATTTTCCTGACTTAATTCTTCTCTTTCCTTATATCTCACTTGGCACAAGCTGGTTGAGTTATGGCAACTATGCTTAGCATTAATAGTGCTTGAGCTGGTTACTATCCTCATTAGCATGACTTTCCTATCAGCACGACTCTCCAGAATCAGCATGACTTTCCATAGTTTTTCTTAGTTCTCTTAGTTAGCTATATAGGAATGGCTGAGCCTGTCTCTACTGCTGCTCACGCTATTCACGCTATGGTTATGATTTACCTGCTCTTAAGCAAAATGGCTGTTACTTGGTTAAGTAGTGATGCTTGCTATCTTCATTAAAAAGATTTTATATCAGCTTATGGAGTTATAGCTAATACTAAGGAAAATAACTTAAGCTTCAGAGCAATCAATGCATTTTGGGTCATGGTTATAGCAATCTCTATTGTAATCATAGCCATACCTCTGTTTAATGCCTCTGCTTCATACCCCTGCAACATACTTCTACCACATACTTCTGCTCCATAATTTTTCGCGTAATTGACTTGCTATGCATTGCTTGGCTATATAAGTAGTAATAACCGGTTGTTACTACCATAATTATAGTAAGTCTGAGTTTGCCTGCGTGCTTAGCTATGACGATAGCAATATATCAAGCTAAGCTTAGTTAAGCCTAGCTCTAACGCATGTCCTATCGCGACCTATTTCTTTTTCTTATGAAACACAAAAAATAAATTAGTAGCTACTGCGAATCTTGCTACTTGGCTGGAGCTGAATCTTGCTACTTGGCTGGAGCTGAATCTTGCTATTGCTTCGTTCCTTGCTACTTGGCTGGACTCGTA
>Cebus_capucinus_imitator_PRJNA485217_SSR093__coassemble_718_pt1 | contig 11113 bp, 4 predicted proteins | sample Cebus_capucinus_imitator_PRJNA485217_SSR093__metabat2_low_PE_002 | metagenome-assembled genome bin Cebus_capucinus_imitator_PRJNA485217_SSR093 | reverse complement strand
AGATTGTGATTTTGGTAGTACATAATGCACATTTATTTATGACACGTTCCTAAGCATTACATATTGCTCATTACGCATTGCTCATTACGCATTGCTCATTACGCATTGCTCATTACGCATTGCTCATTACATATAGCTCCTTACGCATTGCCCATCGTTTAATGCTGGGAGGCAGTGGGTGTTGCTTGTTTCTTAGCGCGGGAACAGCAAGTAACAGCTAGTGCCTCCGCTTAACTTAGCTCGAGCGCCTGGTTATGAGCGTAGCTTTATCCTAACTAAGAGCCATAATTGCGGCTTAACCTGAGATCAAAACTCATGGTGATATGTTGAGCTTTGTTTTCTCTTAGGTGTCAGCTTGCGCTTTATTAGCGCTAAGGCATTTAAGTTTAGAGCAATAGTTGCTTTGGTTGGAGTTGCCGGAGCTTGGCATTACTGTCACAAATTCACCTATATCTACTTTAGCGAGGGAGATAGGAGATGTCTGGAGGCTCTCTACTTATCAAGTAGTACGCTTTTCCATCATTAGCGCTGGCGGTAGCTCTTACCTCAAGGCAACCAGGATAGCTATCTTAATTTGTGACAGCACTATTTAGTGAGCTAGGGTATTTTGCGTGCTCGTTTGTGTGTTATGGGGAGCACTAGCTTCAGCGCTTGCTTCAGTACTAGCTTCCGCGCTTATTTCAGCACTATCTTCAGTGCTTGTTTCAGCACTAGCTTCCGCGCTTGTTTCAGCACTTGCTTGTGCTTTAGTTGGGGCGTTTGCTTGCGTCAGCGTCGCAATGGAGCCATTTCTAATCTTGGCAAAGGCAATTAAGGCCACCACAGCGATAGAACTAGCTAAGAGTAGGAAAGTGTACTCTAAGCCAATGCGGTGGGCGATAAAGCCAATTAAAGCAGGGCCAAAGAGACCGCCGATATAGCCAATGGCATTCACAATTAAGATGGAGCGTTGTAATGGTACTTCTTTAACCGTAGCTGCATAAGAAATGGTCTGTGGAACTAAGTTAGCAGCACCAACACCCACCATACCAAAGCCCATAATGCAAACGATAGGGTGAGGCATGGTCACAGCTAAGCATAAGCCGGCCATGGCAAAGATAGCGCCATAGGTGAGGACGTTACGGCGTCCTAAAGTAGTCACAATCTTATCGCCAGTGAGACGGCAAATTGTCATCATGATGGCAAAGGCAGCAAAGCCGTAACCAGCTTCATGTAAAGGCATGCCCTTAATCGTATTAAGGAAGACACCCGTCCAATCGAGCATGGATCCTTCAACGATAAACATGATGAAGCAGATCAAGCCTAACAAGAAGAGCATAGGGGTAATAAAGACCTTTTTGCCCGTAGTTTTGCTTGTTTCTTCATTCTTATGTGGAGCAGAGTCCTTACTATCGCTCTCGCTCTGCTCGACTACCGATAGGTCAGTGAGCAGATTACGGCTAGCGATTAAGCCACAGTACAAGATGACCGCGAGGGAAAAGACACAGCAAGTAAGTAAGAGATTACCTGCGATAAAGTTAAGACCTAAGCTTAAGAGACCGGCAACGATAAACACCCCCACAGCATTACCAAGCGAATAAACGCCATGTAAGCCGGACATGATATTGCGCTTGAGTAAGTGCTCCAGAGCGCCCGCGTTAACGTTAGCGGCCATTGATAAAAACTCACAGCTCATGCCCATGATAAAGAGGGTAACGCAGAGCGTGTAGAAATTAGGAATAACGGTTACTAGACCTAAACATATAGCTAGTATGGCCGAGCAGACCTGCACAACGATACGGCAGCCCACCTTAGTTAAGAGGGGGCTAGCAAAGAGCAAGGCCGAGATGGCACCTACGGCCATACACATCAGCATAATGCCTAGTTGGTCGACACTGAGCTCAAACTTATCCTTGATATAAGGGATAAATGGCCCCCAAGAGGCGACAGCAAAACCAGGGATCCAGAACGCAGCACGATTAGAGTTAATAAGCTGCGAGGGTTTGATATCCTGCCACATAAAATTACACCTAATAAACCAGACACGAAGATCAGTGTTAGCTAAGCTTGACACCCCGGGCTGCTACCTGTGAGTCTCAGGCCGTGCTAGCTGTTGCTGTCACTACGCCATAAAGCTACTAAGCTAAAAAGCCACTTAAACTCGTGGGCCACTTGCACCACTTGCGCCACCGGAGCTACTTACGCTACCGGAGCTACTTACGCTACTGGAGCGCAGCGCTTGTTTTAGTTGCTAAAGCGCAGCTCCTGTTTTAGTTGCTAAAGCGCAGCTTCTACTTTAGTTATCCTTGGTGGAACTGCTGTAGCTCTAACCGTGACTTTTAGTGCTAGTAGCGACTGTTAGTTCTTGCCTCGCCAAAGGTACGCTTAGCTATCATTACACCCACGCCATCGCGCATGCTTATGCATGAGAGTTTACAAGTTCACCCCTCTAAAACCACTTACTAAGAGCTCATACTAAGAGCAATGCTTGCGTATAGCTAAAATAAGATCATGAGATAAGGAAGGCTCAAACCAGACCAGGTTCTCAAGCTAGAGTCACTACTCAAGCTAGAGTCACTACTCAAGCTAGAGCTGGTGCTCTTTAGCTTTATCCTTGTTCCGCTTGTAGTTTAGTCAGATCCTATAGCTAATGGGCACGTGCACATGATTTAGGAAGAATCCTGTGCTTAGGAGTGCTCTCAGCATAATGTTAGGCTCTCAGCATAATGTTGGACTCGCGGCAATGTAGGGGGGCTACATGTTGTAGGCCTATGCATGTTGTGGAGCTATACATAATGTAGGCCTCTGCATGTTGTAGGGCTCTACATAATGTAGGGCGCTGGGCGCTATGGCAAGAAGTGCTATTGTAGCTATTTTTAGCTCCTATGCTCACTTATCTTGAATCTTGCCAAGCTTGCTTATAGCCTGCTTTGCTTCGAGCAACGCTAGGCGCAACATGTTTTTTTTTTGCTGGGGTAATGCTATTAAAACAGAGATAGTAAGGGAAATCTAATGATTTTGTGAGCTAGGATAATCCGCATCATGATTAGGTCAATCTAGGATAGTTTTGTAAATTGTGATGGCTATCAATCTTTAGAGCATGGTGGGGTGTCTCTGATAAGAACAAAGATGATAAATAAGGATTTTCTTGTTAAGTGTGGTTTCGTGATGAAAAGACTTTTGAGAGTGTGAGGCCGCTAAGCTTAATGAGCAAATTGGATTATATTGATGATTTTTTTGCGGAGCGGCAACAGCTGAGCTTAGTTAATCCCAGGTTATGGCCATAAGCTTGAGGCCCGAACCTGAGGTGGTTATCTCTAATGTCATGGCTCCAGTAGTTTACAGGGTATTGCCTGGTTACCACCTTGGCACGAGTTGGTGACGCCTGGACACGAGTTAGTGGCGTCTGGGTACGAGTTGATAGTGGTCATGCGGTGACGCGCGCTGAGGCTGGGGGTATGGCGGGACAGGAGCTAAGCCAGGTGGCAGAGCTGGTTGCGATAAACCAGGCAGCAGGCCTACTACGAGGCTTAGCTTGTTGGGTGTGGCTAACAGCAGACGCCGGGCTTGGTCCCGGCGCGAGCTAGGGTGCAGTGATAGATGATGGTGTTTTTTGGTTCTTAGAAGATATTGCCATCACTGACATCGGAGGTATCGATGCCGGTATTGCTCATCGATTCGCTTGTTGAACCATCATCAATCACAAAGGTATTACCAGCAGCTGGCTCAACAATACCACGATTACGGGTATAAGAGAGGCCATGCGGTTGCTCAATCAAGCTTGGTTCTACCCCCTCTTGGGCCTTTTTAAAGAATTGCGCAAAGACTGGTAAAGCGGTAGCTGCACCACCCTCAGAGCCTTTAGTCCGGCTATAACCTAAGTTACGGTCGTTATCAAAGCCTACCCAAGTAGTCACAATGAGGTTGCCATTAAAGCCGGAGAACCAGGCGTCATGCACATTATTAGTAGTACCGGTTTTGCCATAGAGGTCGTCACGTTCCGTAATACGCGCTGCTCTCGCACCAGTACCCCAGTATTTACCATTGATTCCATTACCACCGTAGATATTAGAGTGGAGTAAGGAGCTCATGAGATAGGTATTAAGGGTACTTAAGATTTGTGGCGCCTGCTCTACTGGCTGAGATAAGGTTTCTAGATCAGCTAAGAGCGAGACGGAGTTTAAGTAAGCCCCCATGGCGGCGGCACTACTACTGGTGGCACTGGTGCTCTTTTCATCAGCTAAGCCAGTAGAAACGCCACTATCATCGCCTTCCTCAGCATTCTCATCCCAGGATGGGGCAGCAGGATTGGTGGCGGTGGTTGCCTCAGTAGTTGTGATGGTAGCATCGCTACTGAGCTGAGTTTGGTTGTCCTGGGCATTAGCATTGGCATTAGCATTGGCATTAGCATTGGCCGCATGGTCATGCGCCTGGTCCGCATTATTGGCGTTATCAGCGCTGACGATGCTCTCAGGAGAAACCCCTGAGGCTAAGAGGGCAGCTTGCATGGCAGCTAAAGCTACTGGATCATCGTTATCTTTGCTTAAGGCCTTGGCTTTGTTGGTTAAGCGCTCTAAGTCTTGTTTAGCATTAGCACTTAACTCAGGGGCAGCATTGAGGTCATTGACGCGATGGGCGCGCTCTAAATCTTCTTTAGTAGGGCTATAGCCACGGATAAACTCTAAAGGAATAGCGTTTTGTACCACATTTTGGGCATGGGGCACATAGCGTGGGTGAGCCTCATAGAGCACCTCACCACTATCTAGCTCAATTTTCTCAATGAGATAAGGGGTAAGTTTATAGCCACCATTAGCAAAAGCAGCATAGGAGGTTGCCATTTGTAATGGAGTTAACTCTACCGAGCCTAAAGCCATTGATTCACTTTGTTGGAATTTAGGCACGTAAATATCGAATTTACGCAGGTGCTTCACGACATTAGGCACCCCAACATGGCGAATGGTACGGATAGCAATGGAGTTCTTGGACTTAGCTAAGCCCTCACGCAAGGTCATTAAACCCTCAAAGCGATTAGGCGAATTACGTGGTTGCCACCAAGTACGTGAACCCACATCCCACGTACGAATAGGTTCATCAGGTAAAACTGAGTTTAAGGCAATGCCATAGGCTAATGCTGCCGAATAGATAAAAGGCTTAAAGCTCGAACCTGTTTGGCGGAGTAATTGGGTGGTACGATTAAACTTACTCTTTTCAAAGTCAAAGCCACCGGACATGGCCAGCACGGCACCGCTATGAGGGTCTAAAGCAATTAAAGCACCCTCGACATCAGGTAATTGCACCATAGTGAGTACTTGGTACTCTTCCATGGTGGTACTCCACTTCTTAATCGGACGCTCGCGGGTCTGGACTAAGGTAAAGATCATGTCGCCTGGCAGTAAGAATTGGCTAGGGCATACCGGCTCATCGCTTTGATAGCGGTCAGTTCTAAAGGCCCGGGCCCAGGACATGCCATCCCAGGTCAGGATTAATTGATCGCCTGCTGGATTTAAGATAGTGGCTTCTTTAGTCTCATCATTGACGCTTAGGACTAAAGCTGGGGTAATGCCTTGATATTTGTTCTCTTTACGCAGGAGGGCTAATAAGTCGTCATAGCCATAGTTAGCTGCTTGTTGTGCTTCTGGCAGTGGCGCTAAGAGGGCATCATTATCGACAGCCTGACTTAATTCGGGATAGGAAATGGTGCGGTTACCGGCCTCATACTGCGCTACTACTTGTGCGCGGGCCTCCATAATGACGCCATTATTGACGTTAGCATGAGCGCCATTTTTTTCTACAGGTTGACGCGCTGTCCCACGCATGCCACGGCTCTTATCGTAGATATTAAAGAGTGGACCACGATAACCATGGCGTAGATCATAAGCGATGATGTTATCGAAGAGAGCTTCGCGGGCATAGTGTTGGTAATTAGAGTCTACGGTAGTGTAGATCTTAAAGCCCTTTAAATAGGCGTCGGGACCATACTTAGCTAAGACAGCTTGCCGTACTTCTTCCGCAACATAAGGAGCATAAGCTTCTAAAGGCGTAGAGTGGAAAAAGGCCTTAGCTGGCGCTTCATCAGCTTCACGGAATTCTTCTTCCGTGATATAGCCTAAGGTGAGCATACGCTGCAGCACTAAGTGGCGGCGCTCTTTAGCTCTTTTGGGATTGGTAATAGGATTTAAGGTCGATGGTGCCTTAGGTAAACCGGCGATAGTGGCAATTTCCGCTAAGGTTAATTCATTTAAGCGTTTGCCATAATAGGTTTGGGCCGCTGCGACCACACCGTAAGAGCGGTGGCCTAAAGCGATCTTGTTTAAGTAGAGCTCTAAGATTTCTTCTTTAGAGAGTACTTGCTCCATGCGCCAGGCGATAAACATTTCTTTCACCTTGCGCTCAATGGTCTTATCACGCGAGAGGAAGAAATTACGGGCTACCTGTTGGGTAATGGTCGAAGCACCTTGAGTCGCCGAGCCCGAGCTTGCAGCTACCGCTACCGAGCGCAAAATACCGATAGGGTCGACGCCCGAGTGCTCGTAGAAACGGCTATCTTCAATAGCTAAAAAGGCCTGTTGCATGCGCAAAGGGATTTGGTCGAGCGACACAGGAATACGCTTATGCTCACCAAATTCACCAATGAGCTTACCATCATGGGTATAGATCTTCATAGGTGTCTCAAAGCTCACATGCTTGAGCTCTGCGACATCTGGTAACTCATCTAAGGTGGAGTAATAGGATTCGGCAGAGGCCACGGGGAGCATGGTAATGGCACTTAAGGCCAGGGTAATGCCCCCACTCCCTATAGCGAGCTTAAGATATGTGCCGATTCGAGAAAACACTATTTACTCCTGCTTTAGTTATCCTAAGATAAAGCGTCCCCATCTTTGCACCTGAAGTGCTGAGGCTACCTGCCCCAGGGTTCACCAGCGGTTCCCAGAGGACCTTAAGGCCCCCAGAGAATACCAGAGGATACCAGAGGACTTTAAGGCCCTTAGTGATGGTTTTGCTCCCACGAGGTGCCGCGGCTACGTATGCTCAAAACCACTAAGACCAAGGCTATCGCCTGCTAAGAACCACTAAGGCCAAGGCCATTGCCTGCTAAGAGCCACTCAGGCCAAGGCTATCGCCTGCCGAGAACCACGCAGGCCAAGGCTATCGCCAGCGCAAAACCTCGCATACTCATAGCCCCCCATCTCCTTGACCTTGTCCTATCGGAGGTCTTGCTCCATTGGAGCTCTTGCCCTCTCTAAAGAGCTGAGGTCTTGCATCATAACTTGCGCTTATGAAGATTATGCTTGCCCCCGAGGCCTCATAGCTCTAGCTTAAAGAGCATGATGCTTTATCTTCAGGAGCATGATGCTTTAGCTGTGCGCTCTGATTCCTCTAAGCTTAGCTTGCTTCTAGTTTAGTAGTCTGGTGTTAGCTAAAGTAGCGTTCAACTGTGAGCCACTTCGCCTAGTGCTACTACTGCTTAGTAGTACTACTCTGCCTACAAAAGAGGGGATAGGGGAAGGATGCATAAACAGCTAATTTTAGCAAAAAATGACCTGCCCCGGTTTGTTTCTTTCTCGATGAAGCAGATAAAGTCCATGCCAGAGCTCAGATAGTTTTTACGATAAATATTGGTGCAAATGCGAGGGCAAAACAGTGATACTGTTTAGGAATGGTGCATTATTGCCCTAAGCTCTATCAGGCTTAAGTTATACTAGTTTTTACGCAGCCGCCTCGCACCATGTAACCTTGCACTATGTAATCTTGCGCTATGTAATCCCGCACCAGAGCAAGAGATAACATTCTCAGGTGTCATGATGATGCGACCTAACGGGCTCAGGTGTCAGGAGGATGCTACATAGCGTGCGATTAGGCCAGGACAGAGCATATAGTGCGATTAGGCTAAGACATAGCAGAGCTTGCGATTAGGACGTGTCTTTGCGGGTGGCTAGGATGGTGCCAGTGCGCGGTGCCTGGCATGCACTGCCTGGGGCGTGGAGCATGGCATGCACTGTCTGGTGCGCGGTGCCTGGCATGCACTGCCTGGGGCGTGGAGCCTGGCATGCACTGCCTGGGGCGTGGGGCCTGGCGGACGGCGCCTGGGGCGCTGGTAGAGCTAGATTAAAGATAGAGCTTAGTTAAGCCAAACTTAGTCGCGTTTGGTCGCATTTTTTTCGGTGAGTGGAGCAAGATAGAGAAGAAACATGGCGCAAACAATCAAACCTATTGTTTTAGTAGGGCCGATGGGCGCAGGTAAAACTACGATTGGTAAAGCTTTAGCTTTGCGGCTGCAAGGTAGCTTTGCTGATATGGATGACATCATTGTGCGTACAGCCCACGGAATGTCCATTCCCGAAATATTTAAGCAACATGGAGAGCCTTATTTTCGTCAGTTAGAGTACGACTGCTTAGAGCAGACGCTCAAAAGCTATGCTCCTTTGCCTAATGGGGCGCTAGCTGCATCTCCTGCCACTGCACAAAGTGAGGTGCATGCCGCAGTACAAAGAGAGGCGCAAGCCACTGCACCGCGCTCAGCTCATGCGGAGGGCAATGAGTTAAATCTCTGTATCTTAGCAGGGGGTGGCGGTATTGCCATGGCTGAGGCTAATCGTGCGCTCTTAAAGGAATATAGTATTTGCCTTTATCTCAACCTGCCGGTTGAGCAGCAGTATGATCGGGTTAAAGGTGATACCAATCGTCCTATGCTCTATGCACCTGATGTTAAAGAGCGCTTACAAAATCTCTATGCTTCACGTGACCCCCAGTATAGGGATGCAGCAGCGACCATTATTGATGCCAATGCCTCGATTAGCGAGGTGGTGAATCGCTGTTGTCAGGCCCTCAAACAATTAGGGGTACCGCTCTCTTAACCTCACCTGGGCCCAACTGCAACCGCGCAACCATCGTTGCCGCAACTGCAATTGCCGTAACAAATTGTTGCGGCAACCATCGTTGCTGCAACCATCGTTGCTGCAACCACGCAAGTCTCGTTGACGCAACCATCGTTGCCGTAACCGCGCAACTGCGAATGGTACAACCATTGTTGGCGCAACAACGTAACTGCGAATGGTACAACCATCGTTGCCGCAACAGCTAGTGGCCCAACTTTCTTGAGCGGTGGCCACTTCTCGGCGCTAGTCTTAGCAACATAGCTTAGTAAGCTCGCATTCCTTCCTGGGCCCGACTTTTCTTAGGTTGTTTTGTCTTTGCTGGGCTAGCCCGCAAGCAATGGCTTAACTAGGTCGCAGCGTAAGTAAGGCTACTCTAAAGCTTCGCTATTATTACGAAATAATTAGCTGCACTTATTTAAAGGTGTAAAGTTAGCGTAGAGCACTACAAATCTTGTTTAGCATCTTGAGAGATAACTGCCACAAACTCGGGTCAAGGTGCTTGATCGGATGAGGCAACACTTTAGCCATTATTTAGTAATAATTGGTTTCACTAATTAAAGAGGTAAAGGTAGCTCAGGCTACGATGGAGCTTAACTGAGAGCTTGGCGGGCAGCGTGAATGAGAGCTTAACTGGGAGCTTGGCGGGCAGCATGGATGAGAGCTTGGCTGAGAGCTTAATGTGGAGCTTGGCTGGCAGCTTTAAATAATAGCTTCCACCAGCTTGTGCCCTGTAGGTAACAAGCACAGAGCCAAAACTCAGGTCTAACTTATATCTGAAGATAGAGACGATTTACATATGTCCGCAGGTGGCTAAGCTCGTATGCTCTGCCAGTACTTATCTGCTTAGGTCAGGATAATATCGATAATAGTTGCTCATACGAGTGCGCTGCGCTAGTGAGTACAAGCTAGTGCTAATGTGCTCTAGCTAGCGCGAGCTAATGTTAGAGCGCCACTCTAGCTAGCCCTAAATAGGAGTAGCTAGTGCACCTGGTATCTCGGCGGTTAAGTGATTAAAGATAAGGAGAGGGATATGGAACAAGTACGGATTGATTTAGGCGCTAACTCTTACGATATTTGCATCGGCTATGACTTACCTACTGCTAAGTTAATTCGTGAGGCTCTCCCTAAGACCCGCGATCTCTTAATTGTGAGCAATGATACGGTAGCTCCCCTCTATTTGGACCCTTTAGCCCAGGGCTTAACCGAGCTGGGTTTTACCTGCAAAAGCTGCATTCTCACTGATGGTGAAGCCTACAAAAATGTCGATAGCTACATGCAGATTATGACCACCTTAATGGAGGATGGTTTTGCGCGTGACTGTGCCATTATTGCTCTAGGTGGGGGAGTGGTTGGTGATATGGCCGGCTTTGCTGCTGCTACCTATCAGCGTGGTGTCGATTTTGTGCAGGTGCCTACTACTTTATTAGCTATGGTGGACTCCTCGGTAGGAGGTAAGACCGCGATCAATCATCCTTTGGGTAAAAACATGATCGGAGCTTTCTATCAGCCTAAGCTGGTAGTAGCTGACCTCTCTTGTCTGGCGACCTTACCAGAGCGTGAAGTGGCTGCCGGTATGGCTGAAGTAATCAAGTATGGCATTATCTTGGATCGCGAGTTTTTCCAATATTTCCAAGAGAAAAAGGACGTCCACGCCCTTGATTTAGCCTATGTGGTCAAGCGCTGCTGCGAGTGGAAAGCCTATGTCGTAGGTCAGGATGAAAAAGAAAAGGGCCTGCGTGCGCTCTTGAATTATGGTCACACCTTTGGCCACGCTATTGAAGTAGGTTTAGGTTTTGGTACCTACTTACATGGAGAGGCTGTGGCAGTCGGTATGGTGATCGCAGCTTATGTCGCCCATCATACACTGGGCCTAAGTGAAGCCGATTATCATGATATTGCTGCGGTGTTGCCTTACTATAACTTACCAACTACTATCCCCGAGAGTCTGACGGGAGAAGACTTTATCGCCCATATGCATCATGATAAAAAGGTGAAGCAAGGTAAGATTAACTATGTCTTACCTGAGGCCATTGGCAAGAGCAAGGTGGTCAACAACTTAAGCGATGAGCAAATTAAAAAGCTTATCGATGACCTCAAACAAGAGCAGACTAAGTCCTAGTCCCGGGCTTTTCTCGAGCCTTTCCCCGAGCCTTGCCCGAGAATAGCTAAACCATAGCGAGGGATGTTTAGCTCTTAGCTTTGTAAAGCCATAGCAAGGGATGTTTAGCTCTTAGCTTAGCAAAGCCATAGCAAGGGAT
>Cebus_capucinus_imitator_PRJNA485217_SSR093__coassemble_713_pt1 | contig 11209 bp, 1 predicted proteins | sample Cebus_capucinus_imitator_PRJNA485217_SSR093__metabat2_low_PE_002 | metagenome-assembled genome bin Cebus_capucinus_imitator_PRJNA485217_SSR093 | reverse complement strand
ACGATAGCTAGTCAGAGTATGGCGAGTCAGGCTGCGACAAGTGCTAGTAGTGCCCCGCATGGTCTCACCTTTAGGCTGGTGCCTGACGCGGCGTCTCCAGCTGCTGTCGCGACTAGTCGCGCTTCGAGACGTAGTCAAGCTCGGCGGGGTGGGTCTGGGATTAAGGGAGTTCAGATGAGTAATGCCTCCCAGATTAGTAATGGCGCTAAGCTAACTAAGGGTAGCCCTGGTGCGGCTAGTGCCGCGGCGCCAAGTACTGCGGCGGAAAATACCGCGGCGGTGGGGAAAGCTGCAGACCTGTCTTTAACAGCATCTGACCTGTCATTATTTGCTTCTTTGCTCACGCCCAGCACCACTGAGATTTTCCACCAGGCCCCTACCACCGAGCCTATATCTTTTTTACTCTCCTTAGCTGAGGCCGAGTACCAGCGCTTGCTCACTCCAGCGTCGGAGTCTCGCTCACCCGCCAGCACGGTAAATGGCTGTCAGTGGAGCAATGTCCAGCCCAGTGCTCACCAGTGCCATAGCAGTCAGCCCAGTGGCAGTAAGCTTAGTGGTAGCCTGAGCGGCCGCTATGCTAGTAGTGGTAGTAGTGCGAGTCAGCGGGGGATAGCCACGCGGAACTTGACGCAAGGCCACCCCGCGGCGCCGCAATGTACTGCGGAGCTTGCGCGAGGAAGTGCGCCCGGAAGCGCGGCGCTCGCCTCCACCGCAAGCGTGGCGCAATTCGCGACTGGACGCGCAGCCGGGTTAGCCTCGACTGGACACGCGGCGACGCTCTCTGGAGATGAAGAGCGCTTGTTAACGGAGGAGCTATTTACCTTAGATGCCTTAGGCGGCACCGCTCCTCTGGTATCCCCCCAAGACAGGGGGCAACTCAAAGACAGTGGGCAATTAGCCGAGCAGCTCAAGCTCTATGTTTTGGCGCTGGCGCCCGTAATCATGGAGATGGGGAGCTTATATCCAGATAAGCCCCAACTGTGGGCTAAGCTCTTACTCGAGCGGGTGCTGCATCGTCAGCCTCTTGTTACCACTATAAGGACAGCCATTGCTGCTCTCAAGCAACCTTTTGCGTCTGTGCCTAGTACTTTTCTCCAAGCCAACCAGCTCTTACATCGCTATAACCAGGTCACGGTGGCTTTTTTAAGCTTATCTGACCCTATGTTTTTAGAGCACGCGCAACAGGCATGGGGGAGCACGCTAACCCTTAGTATGATCAAGGACAATCAGCTCATGCTCATGGTCTTAAGTGCCGTGATAGAGCTAGTCTTATACTTAGGGAGCTTTCTTTTAATCCAGAACATGCTCGATCCTGAGTTGTTACAGCAGCGCCGTGATTTTCATGAGCTACTCTTGCTGTTCTTGGAAATGCCGGACCAGACTGCTAAAGGTCGCCCACTCGGTCTGGCTACCGCTAGTGCTAAGGATGCTAGCAGGGCTAGGGCTACCGGTGCTGCTACCGGTGCTGAAGACGAGGCCTTAGTGCATTTTCTCGACAAATGTCGGGAGATGGCTGATATGGACCAGCTCTACTATGCTTTTTGTAGCGGGCCTTTTCGCTTCTATGCCGAGCAATTGCGGCAGATCTGCGCCGATTATCCAGGTGATTTTAGAGCTAGTGAAAAGCTGATGCGCGCTTGCACCCGCGATATGACTAAGATTGCGGCCCTGAGTCAGAACCGCCCGCTACAGCAGGTGGTACGCTCTTTACAAGAGTACCAGTACTACCACGGCGACTTTTCTCTGCAGTTCTAAGCCACTGGCAGCACTACGCTTGTCTGCTGGCAGCGCTACGTGCATTAGCTAGCTGCGCGTTCCTTATCTCCAGCTCGAGCTCCATGCTATGTTCTAAGCCAGGTTCTAGCTTTAAGCTATGTTTTAGCTTATAACCACGCTTTAAGCCACGCTCTTGCTCTCAGCTAAGCTAGGTGGGCTAAGGCTGGTCTCAACCACTTCTAAGACTAAGCCTAGCGGGAGCCCAGCGTGCCGAGTGACTATGGAGTGCTCCGGTCCTTTCTCAAGAGTGGTGCTATAGCCTTGAGCCAAGCGTGCTGCTATGTCTCTTAGCCAGGCTTAGCCGTGTATAGCCGCACTACAGGGGTGGCCATGGTTGGCACAAATTAGCAGGTAAAACACTTAGGTTAGACAAAGAGGCGATTTCTCTCTGGCGCTATTTCTCTCTGACGCTACTTATAAAGTAGCATGCCGTCCTGGCCAAAGTAGCATGCCGGCCTAGCATGAGCGCGGCAGTACAGTTTTACCGGCAGACATCCTAAGGCTAGCTCTCTTAATTTATGACAGCTCTGCCTAGTCTTATGCGAGATTGAGTTAGTCTAAAGTAGAGCTATATCACTTGCACTAGCGTAGCTAAGCCTAGTCACCTCCACCGTAACGCAGCTCCTCTAACCTAATTAAGCGTTTTGTAAGTGGCTCAGGCTAAGCCTATCGCCCCAGATCTCACCATGCTATTAAGAGATAGGGATAGCCACAGACAAGCTCCAACCGCACGGGTAAACTCCAGCCAGAGAGCTCACGCTCCTTGCGGCGTATTGCTGCGTACACCACCTCAGGCTGAGTACACCCTAGGCTTAGTATGCCTTTCTTAGTGCCAGGGGGACCACCCCAGGCTAATTATGCCCTCCTGAGCAGAGGAGCCCCTTGGGCTGAGGTTTTACCTGGCTAGGGCCCAATGCAGCCGCCCATCTATGAGTATAAGGATGCGCCCGTGTACTGCATCCGCTTAGCTCTTTTGCGTGCGTTGCACTTATGAGTGGGGGCATTTATTAGTGGGTGCTATTATGAAGCAAGTGCGGCAGCGCCCGCTCCGGCTTGCTTACTTTTCTTCCCTTAGTCTGTCCTGGGGGATATGGGTCTCTTAGCTTTATGTCGTGATATTGGGGCATTTCCTTAGGGTGTTTGGCGCTTATCTTGTGGCCATGGAGCTAAGTGTCCCTCGTGTACAGCGCCCGCCCCTGCTTCCACTCCTGGCATCAGACCTATCGCTAACTGTCTTTCTTTCGCTAACCGTTCGCTTGTTACTGCTCTCCTTGTCTCGCCCTCTTTTATATCTGCCTATTACCCTAAGCTCTCTCTTTACTAAGGTGGCGCAGCTGGCTTAGTTGGCTAAGTTGGTTAAGTGGGCTAAGTTAGCGCAGCGTGTGGCTTAAGGTCTTACTTAGCTATATGGCTTGATATCTTAGTAGCTTGGGTTTGTTAAAAAGAATGAGGCTCTTGGCACCAAGAAGTTGCTAACCAAGAAGCGGCATAGTTGTATATAAAGCTGCCTGGTAGTAATCAGGCTGCCTGGCCGTACTTACTTAGACCAGCAAATTTGCAGCATTTAAGCTCGGATAAGCCCAAACAGCGATTTTTCCTCTAGCTAAGCCTTAGGCCGTATATTGCCATAGCCTTGTAAATTAACTTTGTTAGATAGTAGATGCATAGCAAAAGGCTTATATAGTGGAAAAGCAATACCTTGTTTGTATTACCCCAGCAAGATTATCTGTGTCCTCTCTAAATTGCCGCTAGTAGTGACGCTGTCTGCTATTCCCGCTAGTGACGCTATCCCCTATTTGCGCTAGGAATGCAGTCTCCTGAGCCTGGTGCTAGCACATACGTCTAATGGAGGCTACTAGCCCACAAGCTCGCCCATCCTACTAGTGATGCCACATCACATAGTGGTCTATAAGCTCAACTAGCTAACTACCAAGCTTTGACTAACTAACAAATACCAACTACCAAAGACTAACTACCAAGCCGCAACCAGAGTGCTTGCTCGGCTCTCAAGCTCTCTATCTAATCTGGCTCGGGTGGCTCTGGCCTTACTGCCATGAGGCTGTATGGTAGTAATACAATCGAATATATCTAATTGCTGCTATGAGCCACTATCGGCCTCTGCGTACGTGCTTCACTTGCTGGAAAAAGAGAGACCACGAGTATGCTCTAAATTATGCTTTACCCTGCTTATTTATCCATCCTCTTTACCCAGCCTCATAGCTATTATCTGCGTACCCTCTAAATTGTCACTAGTGATGCTTGACGCTAGTGATGCTGTCCCTTATTTCCGCTAGTGATGCTATCTCCTGAGCCTGGGGCTAGCCAATACTTCTAATGAAAGCTACTAGCCCACACGCCCGCGCCATTTGCTTATCTCTGCTTATGTATACCTCCCTTTACTAGCGCAAAAGCTTTTTCCTCCGCAAAAACCGTATTTGCCATCTTTCATTAAGTACAGCAAATTGCTACTAGTGATGCTTTCCGCTAATGACGCTGTCACCTATTTTCGCTCGTGATGCTGCCTTATTAGCCTGAGATTAGTACATACGTCTAATGGAAGCTGCCAGCCTACACGCGCGCCCTCTCCCTGTTAGTTATGTTAGCTATGCTCTTGCTGTTTTATCGCGATGAGCTAAGGGGCAATGAGGAGGGACGGAGGGAGAGAAGATCTTATCCAGGTTAGCCTACTTACCAGTATTCAGGTTATATTTACTAGATAGCTTGCAGATTACAGGTACTGGCTGCTTGCGAGTTTTGTGGATAGGCTAGCGTACGAGTTACGTAGACGGGATAGCATACGAGTTTCGTAGACAGCTAACGCTAGCGCTAGCGACTAAGAATACCTGCAAGATAAGAATACCCAGGGATAAAGGAAATGAGGCAGGGGCGGGCGCTGACCTCATGCTAAAGCTAAAACTAAGCTAGCAGAGATCATCATACTCAAGCTGGTACTGAGTGAGCAGAGGCCCTCATGCTAAAACTAGTACTGAGCTCGTACTCAGAGGTGCACTGTCTCACGCGTTAAAGATTAGCGATAGCGGGCTCTGGTGTTACTGCTGGCTCTACTAGAGATAGAACTCAAGAGCAGGCCGTAATAGTGAGGCGCTATAAGGCTGCATGCATAAGGCTGCATAGTAGTAATGCTGGCACATATGTCTCATTGCCGCTATTAACCACTATTAGCCACTATCGGCCTCAGCACAAGTGCTTTACTTGTTATTATAAGCGCCCACGAGTATGCCACAAACCCTGCTTTACCCAGCCTTGTAGCTATCATTAGCGCTCTCGCTAAATTGCCGCTAGTGATGCTTTAGACTAGTGACGCTGTCCCCTATTTCTGCTAGTGATGCAGTCTCCTGAGCCAGGCTCGAGCAAATACGTCTAATGGAAGTTGCCAGCCCACGCGCCCGCCTTTTGTGCCTATCTCAGCTTTTGTTTGCAAAAGCTTTATGTACAATCTTTGAGCACCTCAAATTTCCACTATTTCTGCCATCTCCTTAGCCTGGGGCTAGCAAATACGTCTAATGGAAGTTGCCAGCCCACACGCCCGCCCACACCCTGTTAGTTATGTTAGCTCTGTTAGCTATACACTCTTGTCGTTCTACTGCGATATGCGTGGGACAATGAGGTGGGAGAGTAGGCCTTATCCTTGTGAGCATACTGGCTATTGTACTAATTTCGTGGAATAGCTAGTGTTCAGATTACATGTACTGGCTAGCGTACGAGTTTTATAGACGAGCTAACTTACTAGTTTTGTGTACTGGCGAGTGTACTAATTACGTAGACGGGTTAACGCTAGCGCTAGCGACTAAGAATACCTGCAAGATAAGAATACCCAGGGATAAAGGAAATGAGGCAGGGGCGGGCGCTGGCCCCAATGCTAAAGCTAGAACTGCGTAAGCAGAGGTTCTCATGCTAAAGCTAGTGCTGAGCTTGCACTAAGAGTCACGTTGTCTGCGCTTGAGAGAGTAGAGATAGCGGGCCCGGTGAGGCTCTTTATATCTCGGCTTCACCTTAGCCGTACTAACCATTACGCTATCTTGCACTTAGTTTTCGCTTATCTTTGCTTGCTATGACTCTGCTCGCTCTGGCTCTTATGTATATCTCGGTTATTACATAGCGCGCGACTATTGCGGCTATCGCATATCTCGCGACCATTATACATTTCTTAGCATGGGCTTATAGGCTGAGGCTTAGCGGTTATGGATTAGAAGCTGTGGCTTAGAGTTCGCTAAGGCTTCTCGCTCCCCGCCTTACAGAATACTAGCCAATGCAGATACCCCTCTCTAGCGCTTAGTCTAGCTCTTAGAGCTCTTAGCGAGCTTATCGCTTACAACCTACTAAACTATATTATTAAGCTCTCGCCTCACTAGAATGCCGCCCGCCAGCTACTTAGCAGCTAGTATCAACTTTATCGCCCGCTATGCTTTACCTTATCTGAGCGCCTACTGCCCTCTACTACCCCCAGCGGATAAGAACTATTGAGAGCTATAGCACTGAGAAAGCTTTTAGCTGACAGCTTTATAAGAAGTTACAGTCCCCATGTTACTAACTTGCGGTACAGCAGCACTTGCAAGCTGTGTTGGCAGCACTTGCTGGCTGTCAGCCTCATAGCCCACTGAGCTCTACTTGCAGCTTAATATCCTAATATTCCGCAGACTAGCAGTGTGCTACTAGCAGCCTAATAGCTCGTTGTGCCCTACTAGCAGTATCATCGCCAGCTGTTTGCTATTAGCAGCTTAATAGCTTGTTGTGCCCTACTAGCAGTATCATCGCCAGCTGTTTGCTATTAGCAGCTTAATAGCTCGCTATGCTCTACTATCCTAAAAGCACATAGCTTCGGAGTACCCGCTGCGATTGTAGCCGAAGAGCACTCGCTTTATATCTCTTAGCAAGTTATTTCAGAGCTCTTAGCTTATCGCTCAGAGCTATTTCTCTCTAGCACCTATAGTATTTGGTATGGTTAACCAGTTACACTCTATCTACTTACAGTCTAATAGCTCGCTGTGCCCCATTAGCAGTCTCATCGCCAGCTGTGCGCTACTTGCAGCCTAATGGTCGGTTACGCTCTACTCGCAGTCTAATGGCTAGCTGTTTGCTAATAGCAGTCTCATAGCCAGCAGCGCTCTACAGTGCTCTACTAACATCGGGGCACATAGGTGCACACTAACTATACTGGCTCTAAGCACGCCTCTGTATAGCTGCCAACAGCTAGCTAACAACTAGCCGACAGCTAGCTAACAACTACCATGCTTGCTTCTTATAACCATAGTGACTCGTAAGCAATATTTGCAATGCTGGCACTGTTTTTATCCGCTCATCCTAGGACGAGGAAGAGGCCAGCTTTCGCAAAGCACCATTCGTTCTTCTATTTCACCCCCTAGTCTCGGTGCACGCTTACTAGAAGACTAGCAGCACGCCTCCGCGGAAGAGCCCAGGTTCTATAACTGTTGTCTTGTGTTAGTTGCTTAAACTTGAGTCTTGAGCTGGCTTCCTGTTCGCCCTGTTTGCTCGTCACCCGAGCACCATTAGCAGCTTCCTAGCTCCATTAGCAGCATTAGCAGTGCCCAAACTTCATTAGCAGCCCCTTAGCTCTATTAGCGGTCCGAGCTCCTGTGCAACCGTAACACCTCATAATAGCTAGCCTAATTGTTAGGGAGAGCTGGAGGAACAGAATGGTCGCGCTTTTCAGCCTACTAGCACGCGTATACAGCACACACATACAGCTTGAGGGGAGAACGGCAGCTTAAAGGGATACATACAGTATGAGATGAGACATACAGTATGGGGTGAGATTTATCGAAATGTTGAGGCTAGTCCTTCTCCAAAAGATGAGATAGTCATGCTTGAGAGTTAATAGTCATGCTTGAGAGTTATCGGGCGCCAGAGCGTAGCTATCGCCAGAGCGTAGCTATGCCCTGTTTTTTTATGGTTTACGGTTTGGTCTTGGTCCTCTTGGCTTGATGTTTGGAATTAATGCTTTGCTATCGTAGGGCTGTGCGGGGAGGCACAACAATCTTAATTCGTCCCCTCGCGGCGCGGAGTCTAGGAGGGTTTACCAGGCTAGGATAAAGCTCCTTAGGATAATAGTCTGCCAGAGGTGAGTATAAAGAGAAGTGCGGCAGGGGCGGGCGCTGGCACTTAAGAGCAGGTGCTTAGGGGCAAGTATTTAGGTGTAAGCGCGCGGGGGCAGAAACTTCGGTGAAAGTAATTGAGGGAATAAGCTTGGTTCTGCTCTTTAGAGCAAGGTCTTCAAGCTCAAAGCTCAGAGTTATGGTTGCTCTTATCTTGTTGCGTTTCTCTACGTGGAGATAGAACTTGAGGCTGAGGCTGTATGAACAAGCTTAACCAAACTACGCTGAGACTACGCTAAGCCTACTCTAAAGTAAGATTAGTAAGTGGTTTAGCAGAGGGATAACAGGCCAGAAGTGGCTACGCAACGCGACTGTATTCAGCGTGGTTGCTCGGAGAGGGGCCACAAAAAAATTTATGGAGACTTATTGACAACAAATTACGTCTCAACTTGCGGGAGCAGTTTTAGCGGTGGTCTTTTATCAGCATGATATTTAGCTTTATACCATATTCTTTTGCCGTTTTTATTATTTGCTAGAGTACTTTTAGCTCATCTAAATAAGTGCTTTTTTGTGGAGTACTTCCTAGTTTACGCTAGAATTGCAGATGTTTTGCTTAATTAGTGATCTTAGTCATTACCGTGACCACTACAAATATGCTATGTACTGTGACTGTACTCACAAATTACAGCGGCAATGGGTACTGTCATGATCGATTGTAAAAATTTTTTTTGGCCTGAAATGGCTTGTTTATACCAAGCAAAACATGACAGGAGTCACAGTAGACACTACCCTGCAAACAATCCCCCCCCTTAGCCATTTAGCCTTGCATGTATCTTAGTAAATAAAGGTATCTCCTTATTATCTCTTTACTTATAAGCAGAAACGAGATAAGCCCATGTTTCTAGCATTGCGAGGATTAACTTATGACTAAACTTGTCACCCCTCAGCCCTCTCCGCTTCCAGCTCCTTCTCTTTTACCTCAGTTTAGCTGCGGTGAGCGGGCCCTGCAGCAAGCTAGCGTGTCTTGTAACATAACCACCTTATCTTGCTTGAGCGCTGCTCGTAAGAGTAAAGCTTATGACGCTGCTCCTACGAGTACGCTCTCTGGCTCTCGTTCACATTCTGGTTATGACTTTCAGTCTCATTACGGGGATGCCCCTAACCCAAATCCTGGTTATGACTCTCAGTCTCATTCTGGTGACAGCGCTAATCCCGGTGCTGGCTCTGCTACTAATAATAGCTCTTGCTATGAAGCTCATTCCAACCCAGCTTCCTCTACCATAGCGCCCCATGAGCATGGTTTGTCTCTTACGGTTACTGCTTTTGGAACATACAGTTCTCTCGCTGCTCCTCTATCGCATGCCTCTATCGCATCTCTAGTGCCTTTCCATACCCTAGAGTGGCTAGATGCTCCTTCCTCTCTGACCTTACCTAAGTTTCCTCTCACTCCTTACTCTGCTCAAGCTATTGTCGCTATTGTCTCAGCTCATGATAAGGCCCCGGTTAAAGCTGCAACCTTACCCGCGGCCCTGATCGCAGTAGCACCTGGAGAGCCTGCTCTCTCTAGTTCTGGTATCCAGCCTCTAGTTGCCTCTCCACTTTCTAAGCTCAGCTCTGAACTTAAGTATGCACCGGCCGAGTCGGTAGCAAAAGCCGCAGGGAAGGCAGCGGTAGAAGCAATGGCAGAAACAGCAACAAATGCTGCTGAAGAGGCCATAATGGCTCCAGCAGTGCCCGCTATGGAGGTTCTGGTGGCCGCTAGCTCTGAGAGCGCGGCTGAAACTATCACTCTGCTGGGGAGAGCGCCTAGCGCGGGAGTAGCGCCGCTCTCAGGACCAGTGCTGCACTTAGTCGGCTTTATCAATTCTTACGATAGCAGTACCTGGGGCAGAAAAAAGCCACCTCTGCGCTATCGCGCTCCGGCCACTTCCTCATCTTCCGCCCTCACAAAGTCATTATCTGCTCGAGTTAAGTTAAGAAAAACGGAGGTAAGCGCTTGTCCTCAAGCAGCTGTAAGTGCTTGCCCTCCGAAAGCATTAGCTCAGGAAGCTTGCCCTCAGACTACTGAAAGGGCTTGTGATCAGGCTGCGGTAAGGGTTTTCCCTAAAGCGGCTCTCGCCTCTTTACCTAGTGCTGCGGCTCTTGCTCTTACCTCGTGTACTGCTGAGCCGAGTTCTTATTCCTCTACTTCGTCTCATAGCTCCAGTGCCACTACCGCTCTGAGCACTCCTGTGCCTAGCTCTAACGCCATTACCGCGCTTAGCTCTCCTCTTCTTGCTAGTGTGCCAAAAGCTAGTGTCGCTCCGCCTGCTCATACCCATAGAGCCCTGCCTATGCTCGGCAATGCGCTGGTGACGAGCTATCCTGGCTCTACTGTTAGTGCGCCCCGCCTTAGCACCAGTACGGATGCTGGTTTAGATACTGGTATGAGCAAAACTGCTGCTCGTGAGAGCAACCTGGATGCTCGTGGGAGCGCCCTGAACACTAGTGAGAGTGCTGGTGTGGGTTCTGTTAATGGCGGGAGCAACCTTAAGGCTAACGTTAGCGTCGGGTGTGCCCATAGCCAAGATAATGATAATTGCGATGCTGCTGGTAGTGTGGCGGTCATGACTGGTGCGGTGCCCCGCCTCATTGAGCAGGACTGGGGGGAAGCGCCAGCGGTAAGTGCTTTACCTCCAACTTTAGTACCAATGGCTCCTACTGTTTTATCTCGCACTTTAGCTGCGAGTAGCTCTTTATCGTCAGCAGTACCAGCAGTACCGCCCGCCAAAAGCCCTCGCCTTGCGGCTAAATCTCGTTATAGGAAGAGTTTCCGGAAATTATCGGGGATAAAAATCTTAGCCCTCCATGCGGACGCCCTCCATGAGGCATCCCCTCTTGAGGCATCCTCCCATACGGCATCTCTGCCCGTGGCGGTAATGGCCTTGTCTCTACTTGCTTCAGCCTCAGCTCCAGAGCCAGCCGAGCCTCGTGCTCTTGTCTCAGCCTTAGCGCCAGCGTCAGCGCTAGTAGAGCCGTGTGCACTTACCATGACACCTCACGGGCCGGATAAGGCTTTGCCACAACATGAGGCTTTGCCACAACATTTAGCGCAGATGAAACGCTCTTGGCGACAAAAGCAAAACCAGCTCATCGCTCAGACTAAGGAGTACCAGCGTAAACATCAGCTCTCTTTAGCCCAATTGTGTGATTCCTTTGCTGACTAGAGATGCCTCTACCGACTAGATTATGTGCCTGCGAGTCTTATCGCTACCGCCTCCTGCCCCTACAAAATCTCAGCAGATAGGACAAGGAAGACAAGGAGTCAGTATACACGGCTGCCGTAAATTAAGATGTCTTGACTTGTGTGTGTTTGTGCA